>Ga0114975_10003425_pt1 | contig 10585 bp, 6 predicted proteins | sample S_130626_EF_Meta_FD_87031 | JGI IMG/M metagenome (GOLD analysis project Ga0114975, IMG submission 87031) | Freshwater microbial communities from Lake Simoncouche, Canada to study carbon cycling - S_130626_EF_MetaG | ecosystem: Environmental > Aquatic > Freshwater > Lake | place: Lake...
AAGATGCCCACCTTGTTCCAATATATGCCACATCAACTTTTACTTACGACACAACCGAAGAAGGAATGGAGCGTTTTGAAAGTAAGGATAAAGAGAAAATTTATTCACGTTGGGCAAACCCCACTTGTAAAGCTGTTGAAGAAACAATTGCGGCTTTGGAGGCTTTTGGTTTAAAAGATAAAGATGATAATCCACTTGTGTTAAAAGCATTATTACACAGTAGTGGGCAAGCTGCAATGACCACAATGTTTTTGGGAAATTTAAAAGCTGGCGATGCCATTCTTTCTCATTATTCTTTATATGGCGGCACCTATGAATTAATGCACAAAGTACTTGCAGATACAGGCATTGAAACTATTATAGTGGATATGAGAAATGTAGATGAAGTAGCAAAAGTAATTGCTGCAAATTCTTCCATAAAATTAGTTCATATTGAAACCCCTGCCAATCCAACAATTCAATGTGTAGATATAGCAGCAGTGAGCAAAATTGCAAAAGCAAACAATTTAATAGTAACCGTGGATAACACTTTTGCCACACCCTATTTGCAACAACCTTTCAAGTATGATGTTGATTTTATTTTTCATTCTACTACTAAATTTCTAAATGGGCACGGTACGGCAATTGGTGGTGTTTTATTAGGAAAAGATATTGAGCTAATGAAAACAAAAATGTGGAAATGGTTTGCTTTATTGGGTGGCAATAGCAACCCTTTTGATGCATTTTTATTATTAAATGGCATCAAAACATTAGAGATAAGAATGGAACGTCATTGCCAAAATGCAAAGCAACTTGCCAATTATTTGCAAGCACATAATGCTATAGCAAAAGTAAATTATACAGGTTTGATGGCTCATCCAGATTATGAACTTGCTACAAAACAAATGCGAGACCATGCACCCGTTTTTAGTTTTGAATTAAAAGGTGGACTGCAAGCTGGTATTGCATTTCAAAACAAATTGCAAATGTGCACAAGAGCCGTTTCGCTAGGTACGGTTGATACATTGATTTCTCATCCTGCTAGCACCACACATTTTTCTGTTCCTAGAGAAGAAAGAATAAAATTTGGCATTACTGATGGATTAGTAAGACTTAGTGTGGGGATAGAGAATATTGAAGATATTATTGCTGATTTTGAACAAGCATTGGAGGGATTATAGCCAATAAATTATTTTGCAATCTACAACACGCTCTTAAAGCAATTAGCTTCAAGGGCGTTTTTATTTTAACAATTTATTAAGTAAGAAACTGGCTATCAATCCATTTTTAACAAAATCTTATGAATTACCTTCCTCATTTTTGGGGTGCAAAATATTTTATTAACCAAAAAAAATTAAAAAACATGAGTATCAAGTATTATTTGCAACCAAATTATGTTACACCCGATCCTAACGATCAAACAGCAAGGGTGCAACCAAACAACACTTTAGGTGTTGATGAAATTGTAAAACGAATTGTAAAACGGGGCACTACGCTTACCGAAACTGATGTTAGAGCTGTTATGCGTTTATCATTTGAAGAAATTGCAGATGCAGTTTCTGAAGGCAACAATGTTAATCTTTCTCTATTAAACATTCGCCCAAGTATTCAAGGTGTTTTTACAGATGTGAATGATGGTTATGATGCAAGCAGACATACTATCAGGGCATCTGTAAGTGCAGGTTTATTATTGGGCGAAAAAATGAAAAACGCATCTGTAGAAAAAATGGGCAGCAGCATTGTAAGTCCCGAGGTTGTAGATTTCTTGGATGTACGCACCAGCACTCACACCCAAGCTAGTAAAGGAGGAATTGCTGTTATTACGGGTAGCGAATTAAAGTTTAACCCAGCCAGTGTTGCCGAAGGTATCTTTTTTGTAAATATTGCTACCAATGCCGAAACCAAGGTTACAGAAATTGCTCAACGAACCGAAGGTAAATTAATGTTTATGATACCAAACACTTTGGCTGCAGGTACCTATTATGTAGAAGTTCGCAAAGCATACACTAGCAGTAACAGTATTAGAAGTGATGCTTTTGAAACAAATTTAACGGTAGTGTAGTTGTTTTTCTTTTTCATAACGTTTGATTGGTTGTTAAACAAAGCGGGTTGCCCAATAAGCAATCCGCTTTTGTTTGTAGTATTGAAAAGCAAGTTGTTTTCAAGCATTAGAAAACAAGTTGTTTTCTAAGCTTTAAAAGCAGGTTGTCTTTGCTGCATAGCCAAGTTATCTTTAACCGACAAACAGTTTGACTTTAACCCAAAGACAAGTTGTCTTTAATGCAAAGAGAGTTTGGTTGTAGTGCAAAGATTTTTACTATACCCTTTATAGGGTTTTGAACCCTATAAAGGTTTAAAGAAAAGAGTTGAAAAAGTTTTGAAAAAAAACCTATTTTTGATAAAACAGAACAAATTGCCAGTTTTACCATATACAGATACTTTTAATCCAGCATCTTATTATCACTTATTTAACCACGCTGTTGGTAATGAAAACCTATTTAGAAACGACAATAATTATCAATACTTTTTAGCAAAATTTAAACAATATATTACTCCGGTTTGCAAAATATATGCTTATTGTTTAATGCCAAATCACTTTCACTTTTTAGTTCAAATAAAAACAGAAGCTGAGTTATTATTATTTATTAAGGAGCAACAGAAAGAGGTAATAGGCAAGGTTGATTTTCATAAAATTGTAATGAACCAATATAAGTATATGTTTAATGGATATGCCCAGGCATTTAATAAAATGTATAGCCGAAAAGGAGCATTGTTTATTGATTATTTACGTAGAAAAGAAATAACAGATAATCAATATTTCACCAAGTTGGTGCAGTATATTCACAATAACCCAGTGCATCACAATTTTTGCAAAACAGTTGATGAATGGAAGTATTCAAGCTATCATACTATCAATAGCCAAAAGCCCACGAACATTGAACGTTCAACTATCATTGATTGGTTTGGAGGCATAGATAATTACAGGGTTTTTCATCAACAACCAACAAGCTTTTTAAATGAAATAGAGTTATATTAATATTAAACCTTTATAGGGTTTTGAACCCTATAAAGGATATAATTAGTCAATCAAAATAATTCGGATATGATATAACAATGATAGTTGTCAATGTCGGTACTGCAATACAACTTACTTGAGAGCATCTTTATTTCAGGTCTGACTTTCAGTTCCGACCTTATTTCCTCTATCTAATTTTGATTGGCTACTGAATAGCAATAAAACAAGAAAGCCAACTTAAATAAGTTGGCTTTCTTGTTTATAAATTATTTTACTATTTATACATTTCTTCTCTCAATTCCTTCACTCTTTTATCTTCCATATATTCATCAAAAGTCATTAGTCTATCAATAATGCCATTTGGTGTCAACTCAATAATTCTATTGGCTACAGTTTGCATAAAAGTATGATCGTGCGAAGTAATTAACACGATGCCGGGAAAGTTTTGACAACCTTCATTAAAGCTTTGAATGCTCTCTAAATCTAAGTGATTGGTTGGTTGATCAAGCACAATTAAATTAGGGTTTTGAAGCATCATACGGCTCACCATACAACGCACTTTCTCTCCTCCACTTAATACATTTGTTTTTTTAGCAATATCATCTCCGCTAAACAACATCTTACCCAAAAACCCTCTGATAAAAGGTTCATCAGCATCGGTAATATTGGGTGGCACAAATTGGCGTAGCCAATCCATCAAACTTAATCCTTCGGTAAAAAATTCGTTATTTTCAACTGGTAAATATGCTTTGGTAATGGTTGTGCCCCACTCGAATTTACCACCTTCAGCAGTTGCTTTCTCGTTAATAATTTCAAAGAAACTTGTAACAGCTAAAGGATCTCTACTAAGAAATGCTATCTTCTCTCCTTTGTTTACACTAAAAGAAACTTTGTCAAATAATTTTCTTCCATCAACAGATTTGCTTAGGTTCTCTACATTCAATATTTGATTACCCACTTCTCTTAATGGTTGAAAAATAATACCAGGATATTTTCTGTTTGATGGTTCTATTTCTTCAATCGTTAATTTCTCTAGAGCTTTTTTACGAGAAGTTGCTTGCTTGCTTTTACTTGCATTGGCAGAGAAACGGGCAATGAAATCAAGCAATGCTGCACGCTTGTCTTCGTTCTTTTTATTTTTATCATTTATCTGACGAGCCATTAATTGAGAACTCTCGTACCAGAAAGTATAGTTACCAGTAAAGGCTTTAATTTTAGCTCTATCAACATCGGCAACGTGTGTACAAACAGCATCTAAAAAGTGACGATCGTGGCTTACCACTAGCACGATATTTTCATAATCGGCTAAAAAGTTTTCTAACCAACCAATTGTTTCAATATCTAACCCATTGGTAGGCTCATCTAATAAAAGAATATCAGGATTACCAAACAAGGCTTGAGCTAATAGCACACGAACTTTTAAATTACTTGGAATTTCTTTCATCAACGAATGTTGATACTGTTCTGTAACACCCAAACTTCCAAGTAAAGTGGCAGCATCGCTTTCTGCAGTATAACCACCCATTTCTCCAAATTCACCTTCCAATTCACTGGCTCTCATATAATCATCTTCAGTGGCTTCTGGGTCTAAGTAAATAGCATCCTTTGCTTGCATTACTTCCATCATTTTCTTGTGACCCATCAATACTGTGTTCAAAACAGTTTGCTCATCAAACTCAAATTGGTTTTGTTTCAAGAAACTCATTCTTTCGTTCTTACCAATTTCTACAGTTCCTTTATTGGGTTCAATGTCACCACTTAAAATTTTTAGAAATGTAGATTTACTAGCACCATTAGCACCAATTACACCATAGCAATTTCCTTTTATAAAATTGATATTTACTTCATCAAACAACACTCTTTTTCCATAAGCGAGTGTTATGTTTCTTGCACTTAACATTTATAACTAATTATTAATTTAAAAATTACCTACCCATCAATAACACTTATTTATTGAAGGCGTGCAAAAGTAAGGGTTGTGAGATTTTTTAGATATAAAGTTTAATATTTATCAACTATTAAACGATTCAACTACAAATTGTTTCGTTTATATCTAAAAAACAAACTGATGACCTGGTTGTAGCTGTTAATTCCCATTTTTTGGTAATTAGCTTTCAGGTATTTGTCGTAAAAGACAGCACTTATATTGGAGCTATTTTTTTTGTTTTTAGCAAAAAAGAGTTGAATAGCTTTTCTATCATTTTTCACTTGTTGTTCAAAACAATCTTCTAATTGTAAACGTTTTTTTATTCCGTTTACTAGGCTAGAGCTTTGGGCGTATTTAAAATACAATTCGCCAAAAGCATAGTCAAGCATTTCTAAACACATTGAATACCTGAAGTAAATGTTTTTTGTATGAGCACAAACTAGATAGGCAACAAAATTCGCTTCCTCTTCGCTTGCATAACCAAGTTGGTGTGCAATTTCGTGACAACCTATAAATGGCAAAAGTATTGTAGGAATATCATCTCTAACTTGTGCTTCTCCTGTAAAAGGATTATAGTAACCAGTATAGCCAAAATAATTACCAGTGGGACTAAACAAACTAGGTTTTATTGAAAACTTATCAATCGATAAAAATTGATATTGTTTTTCTATTTCAAAATATGCACTTTTTGTTTGAGCAAAAACAGTGTCAATATTCATTTCTGGCAATGTGGTATCACTTATCTGTTTTCTACATCTATTAGCTTCAAATATTAAATCCTCAATCAACTCAACAACATCTTCTTTACAATAAACAGTCTCTTTTAATTTTAATTGGTAGGCAACGCCTTCCCTACTGTAATTTAAGCCCCATAACAATTTAAAGACAATAAATATTGTAGCAAGAAAATTAAATGCTTTTATTGAATGCTCTTTAACAATACTCCATCTATTCTGCTGGTTTATTAATCTTCTGATAAAAAAACAAATCGATGCAACAATGTAAAGTCCTAGCAGGATATACATTATATCGCCTAAACTAAATGATAACAAACCTGTCAACCATCTTTGAATAAGTGAAATCTTCGGAAAAACACCACCATAATAATATTGTTCTACCCAAGCAGCATTGCTTTCAAAAACTGAAATTGCAGTTATTAAAATAATTAATAAAATTGATCTTCGATATTTCTTAGCTAAAGATATAAACATACTTGGCTGTGAAGATATAAACAAAAAAGCTGCTTTGGAATTCCAAAACAGCTTTCAAAAATCAAACAAAACAAAATTTTAATGATTCACTATTACTTTAAATGCTTTTTTAGTTGTTCCATCAGATAAAGACAAAAAATAAGTTCCATTAGCAATGTTTTTAGTTTCCATATAGCAAATAGTGCTGCCTTGCAAAAACTGATGACGTTTCACTATTTGTCCATTAATGTTCATTAGCTCAAGGTCTAAAGATTTTTTATTGATTCCTTTAGATTGCAAAATCAATAAATCTGAAACAGGATTAGGGAAAATTCCAATTTCGTCACTTTTTAAATTGTTATGAATTGAAATCGTTTTAGAATAACTAAACTTTCCGTTCATATCCATTTGTTTTAGTCTATAATACTTGACTTCATTAAAAGAAGTATAATCTATATATGAATAATTGTTTGTGATGGATGCATTACCAACCGCTTTCACAGTTCCAATATTTTTAAAAACAACACCATCATCACTTCTTTCTACCTCAAAACTATTCAGTTCTTTTTCTGTTAGTGTTGTCCATTTTAGAATTGTTGTGTTATCTGCAACATAACCCATTAAATCTAATAATTCAACGGGTAAGATTGGACCAGAATATGTAGTTGCAGTACCTGGAATAGTGGTAACTTTTGTAACCACTTTATTGCCATAGAATGTTGGACCAACAGCGTAAGGATAAGCAGAATTATGATTTGCATCAACAGTGCAGAAATACGCATAAGTTCCTAAAGGATACTCTGGTGTTACACAAAATCTTCCATTATGTGCATCTAAATAATCCGGTTGAGATGCAGTAGGTGTCGTATATTGATAATCTTCTCTAAAATAACCCAAAGGATAAGTTGTGCTTACTGCTGGACCCGCTGTAACACTTGCTCCAGTTGAGTATGTTGTTCTTGTGGTAATATTTCTTAAAGTGTAGCTAGACTTTATTCTAACTATGCCACCAGTTCCATCTGCATTTTTATATCCGTAAGCCCCATAAATAGGAAATCCATCATAAGCAAAGCCAATTAATGGAGAATGTGCAGATGCGTTTATTGTGTATAAGCCATCAGATGCATACAGATTGCAAACAGTGGAAATTACATTTAGGTCTAAATTAAAAGCACTTGGGTTTTGGTGATGATGATAATTAGTGCCAGCAGGATGTCCTTTAGAGCAATCGAAACCTAAACGCTCACCCACAACAGCATCTCTATTCCAAACTCCGTCACCAGTACATCCCATAATTGGGCCACCACAAACTTTGCTTTGAGCATTGTTCCAACTCACTCCATCTCTATAATCAAACAAAGCAACACCATTAATAAATAAACCAATATTCCCCCCTGTAGTGGCAGTTGGAGTTCCAGTGTTTTGAGTTGGGGCTAATGGCAATTTAAAAATAGCATTTTGATTGCCTGCAACATTTGGATTACCATCTAAAAAAGGCCCTGTAATGTATGATGGCAAACCTGTAGTTGTAATGTAAACATCGGTAGTCGTATATTTTATTGACTGAACATTAGCCAAACTTGCATCATTAATTAATGCACCAGTTGTTTTATCATAATGTCGTGCAGTGATGGTTGTATTGCGAAGCCAAGCAGAAAGTGAAGGACTTTGTGTTTTTCCAATAAAAATAGAAACAAGAAAAAATAAGTTAAGTAGAATAATTTTCTTCATAAATCAAATATTATTGATGTGATTATTAAAAATCTTTGACGACAGTTAGGCTAAAACCCTTTGCCTTAAACTAAGAAAATACAAATTAGTTTAAAAAGCTATTAGACAAACAGGCACGATCCTTATCAATTTTCCGACAAAAGAAACTGATAAATAATGCTTGTTATTCATCGTCTGACATTTTAGCACTACAATGCTCAATGGCATAAAGGTTGTCTATTGGCTGTGAATTCGTTTATCAATAACGGAATTCATAAACAAGTAATCATAAATAAAAAATAAAATGGGAAAGATCATTGGGATTGACTTAGGAACAACCAACAGCTGCGTTAGCGTTATGGAAGGTAACGAACCTGTGGTAATTGCAAACGAAGAAGGTCGTAGAACCACACCTTCGGTAGTTGGTTTTTTAAAGAATGGAGAAAGAAAAGTGGGAGATCCTGCTAAACGTCAAGCTATCACCAACCCGCACAACACTATTTCTAGTGTGAAGCGTTTTATGGGTAGAAAGTTTGATGAAGTAACTGAAGAAATTAGCCACTGGAGCTATAAAGTAGCAAAAGGTGACAATAATACCGTTCGTGTTGACATTGATGGCAGATTATACACGCCACAAGAAATTAGTGCAATGGTGTTGCAAAAAATGAAAAAAACTGCTGAAGATTATTTAGGCGTTGAGGTTACAGATGCTGTTATCACAGTGCCTGCATATTTTAACGATGCTCAAAGACAAGCAACAAAAGAAGCTGGTGAAATTGCTGGTTTAAATGTAAAAAGAATTGTAAACGAGCCTACTGCTGCTGCATTGGCTTATGGTTTAGATAAAAAAGGACAAGATCAAAAAATTGCTGTGTTTGACCTTGGTGGTGGCACTTTCGATATCTCTGTGCTTGATTTAGGAGACGGTGTGTTTGAAGTTAAATCTACCAATGGAGATACCCACTTAGGTGGTGATGATTTTGATAAAGTTATTATGGATTGGTTAGCTAATGAGTTTAAAAACCAAGAAGCTATCGACTTGCGTAAAGATCCTATGGCTTTGCAACGTTTAAAAGAAGCTGCTGAAAAAGCTAAAGTTGAGTTAAGTTCTGCAACAGAAACAGAAATTAATTTACCATACATTACTGCTGTTGATGGCGTGCCTAAACACTTGGTAGTAAAATTATCTCGTGCAAAATTTGAAGCATTAGCTGATAAATTATTTGACAGATGTTTAAAACCTTGCGAAGCAGCATTGAAAGATGCAGGTTATTCTACATCTCAAATTGATGAAGTTATTTTAGTGGGTGGTTCTTCTCGTATTCCTAAAGTACAAGAAATTGTAGAAAAATTCTTTGGTAAAAAAGCTAACCGTAGTGTAAACCCTGATGAAGTGGTAGCTATTGGTGCAGCTATTCAAGGTGGTGTTTTAACTGGTGAAGTAAAAGATGTATTATTACTAGACGTTACACCTTTAACATTAGGTATTGAAACAATGGGTGGTGTACTAACGCCAATGATTCCAAGCAATACAACAATTCCTACCAAGAAAACAGAAGTGTTCTCTACTGCTAGCGATAACCAACCAGGTGTAGAAATTCACGTGTTGCAAGGAGAAAGACCAATGGCTGCACAAAACAAAAGCTTGGGTCGTTTTAACTTAACAGATATACCGCCAGCACAACGTGGTGTGCCACAAATTGAAGTTACATTTGATATTGACGCTAATGGAATGTTACACGTTAGTGCAAAAGACAAAGGCACAGGTAAAGAACAAAAAATTAAAATTGAAGCAGGTAGTGGTTTAAGCAAGGAAGAAGTGGAAAGAATGAAAGCCGATGCTAAAGCACACGAAGCTGAAGATAAAGCTGCTAAAGAAAAAGTAGAGAAAATTAACCAAGCTGATAGTTTGATTTTCCAAACAGAAAAACAACTAAAAGAGTATGGTGACAAAGTACCTGCCGATAAAAAAGCACCTATTGAAGCTGCTTTAGAAAAACTAAAAGAAGCACACAAATTGCAAGACGAAGCTACTATTGATACTGCAATGGCAGAATTGAACACAGCTTGGACAGCAGCTAGTGAAGAAATTTACAAAGCACAGGCTGAAGGTGCTGGTGCAGCACAACCACAAAGCGATGCTGGTGCCGAACAACACCAAGCCAAAGCAGACGACAACGTTGAAGATGCACAGTTTGAAGAAGTGAAATAGTGAATGAATAAATACAAAGAAACCCTCGCAGCAATGCGGGGGTTTTTGATGTTAAAAAATTAATTTTATGAGCGAGAAAAAAGAAGAGCTAACATACATATTGGGTGCAGGAGCTAGTTTTCAATCTATTCCTGTTGTGAAAACTTTTAACAAGCGATTTGATAGCTTTGTTAAATTTTTGGATGACTCATCAAAGACTATAGTCCAATCATATCCTGAATCAAACAATAATAATACAGGACTAAAAGAAGCATTAAAAGTTGCTAAAATAATTGCAGCAGAGTTTAAATCTCATCAATCTTTCGATACCTATTTTAAAAAATTATTTCATACAAAAAACTTAGATAAACTTAATTTATCAAGAAAAATTATTCATTTATATTTTCTATGGGAACACATTGCAACTATTCCACAAATAAAACCAGAATCAGATGATGTTTTTTGGAAGCAAGCCATCATAGACAAAAGATACGATGCATTAATTGCTGGATTATTAATGCCAGATAAAGATACTTGTAACTTATTCTGTAAAACAAATTTCATAACTTGGA
>Ga0114975_10003430_pt1 | contig 10577 bp, 11 predicted proteins | sample S_130626_EF_Meta_FD_87031 | JGI IMG/M metagenome (GOLD analysis project Ga0114975, IMG submission 87031) | Freshwater microbial communities from Lake Simoncouche, Canada to study carbon cycling - S_130626_EF_MetaG | ecosystem: Environmental > Aquatic > Freshwater > Lake | place: Lake...
CCAGTGAGCACATGTCCAATGTGTTCGAACTTCCTATGGAAGTTTCACACGATGGTTCGAGATTCTTCGCTCGTGCACTCTAGTTGGGACCCTGTCCTCGAACCGCATAAATCACGTATCGAATCGATTCTTCTTGATCTCAAGGCCAAAGAGATTGCTCCAGCACCTGATCAAATATTTAGGGCACTTGATGTTGCCGTTGATGATGTTAAGTGCGTGATCCTCGGTCAGGATCCGTATCCAACGAAGGGCAATGCTCACGGGCTTGCTTTCTCGGTCCCTGAATTAGTAACAAAAATTCCAGCATCTTTGAAAAATATTTTTCGTGAATTAGAAAACGATATGAATATCGCCATACCTGAACGCGGTGATCTCTCACCTTGGTTATCGCAGGGTGTTCTGCTTCTCAATCGTGTTCTGACTACGGAAGTTGGGAAAAGTAACGCGCATGCTCGTCTTGGGTGGCAGGGGATTACGGAAAGCATTCTTGAGGAAGTGGCTAAACGAGAACCAGTTGCGATCCTATGGGGTAACAGCGCGCAAGAGATGGGCCACTATTTTCGATTTAAAGTTGAATCAGTTCATCCAAGTCCACTGAGCGCTTATCGCGGGTTCTTTGGTAGCAAACCTTTTTCGCGTGTGAATGAATTTCTGCGTGAAAGCAATCGTTCCGAAATTAATTGGTCGCTGTAACCACAAAGAAGCGGGCCTATACCTTCCGGTACAGACCCGCTTCCTTATTTATTTACAGTGTGTTCTTAATCGACCTTGTGTTCTTAACCAACCCAAGTATTAATTGGTGAAGATAAGAAATAGATCATAAATAGACCCGAAACAAGTAGAAGCAAAGGATGAACATCCTTGCGACGTCCTTGGATATATCTAATTACGACGTGCGCCACAAATCCTGCACCGATACCTACTGAGATGTTGTAAGTAAATGGCATCAAGATGATTGTTAAGAATGCAGGAATTGCAATTCCATAATCGTCCCAATCAATTGACTTGATCTGAGTCATCATCAAGAAACCAACGATTACAAGAGCTGGCGTTGCAGCCTCGTAAGGGATGATTGCAACAAGAGGAGCAAGGAAAGTAGTCAGCAAGAAACAAATTCCTGTAACTACTGAAGCAAGACCTGTTCGTGCACCTTCGCCAACACCTGAAGCTGATTCGATGTAGCTAGTGTTAGAGGAAATGCTTCCCGCTCCACCCGCTGCTGCAGCAATTGAGTCGATCAAGAGGATGCGATCGTTGTTAGGAATGTTTCCATCCTTGTCAATCAATCCAGCTTCGTGACCGATTGCTGTAACTGTTCCGACTGTGTCGAAGAAGTCTGAGAGCAAGAGTGTGAAAACTAGAAGAATCACAGTGATGAGTGGGATGCGGTCTAGTGAACCAAAGAGATTGAAATCTCCGAAGAGACCGAAGTCAGGAGTTGCAACGACTTTGTCAGGCATTGCTGGAACGTTTAAGCCCCAACCCTTTGGATTTACTTTGCCTGTAGCGCCATCAAAGTTTGGACCGATTTTGAAAGAAGTTTCGATTGCCACAGCAACTGCTGTTGCAGCGATGATTCCAATAAGAATCGCACCTTTAACCTTCTTGACCATCAAGCCGATAGTTAGGAAAAGACCGAGTGCGAATACGATGATTGGCCATCCGACAAGAGTTCCACCATCACCAAGAGTTACAGGAACTGGTCCTGAACCTGTACGGCGAACAAAGCCTGCATCGACAAGTCCGATAAGCGCGATGAAGAGTCCGATACCTACAGAGATAGCGACCTTGAGTTGTGCCGGTACAGCCTTAAACACTGCTGTACGGAAACCAGTGAGAACTAAAACAGTGATAATCAAACCTTCAAGAACGACTAGGCCCATTGCATCTGCCCATGTCATTTTCGAAGCTATTCCCACTGCCACGAATGTGTTAAGTCCCAGTCCGGTAGCAAGTGCGAGCGGATAGTTTCCGACAACACCCATAAGAATTGTGAGTACACCAGCCATCAAAGCTGTCATAGCAGCTACGAGTGCGAGGTTAGGCGCATCTCCGCCACCAATGAATTTTCCATCAGCGTCTTTCGCAAGACCGATGATGAGCGGGTTGAGGGCAACGATGTATGCCATTGTGAAGAAAGTAACGAGTCCACCACGAACTTCTCGTCCGACGGTGGATCCGCGTTCTGATATTTTGAAAAAAGTATCAAGCATGACGAACCTTCCTGATTTTGTTATCGGGGGTGTTTGCGACCCCGTGTGAAATGACGGCTCACAGACCGGGGGAAGTGGTGTAAGACTAGTTCAGGGTCTTTTTCAATTGCTGGTTAAACGCGCGATGACACCAAGAAAAATGGCCACGGATTGTCCAATGAGCAGCGCAAAAAGCGCGGTTCCGAGGCCAACGGTGCCCCCGAGAAGCCAACCTGCCAGTAACACGACGACTTCGATTCCCATTCGAACGCGTCCGACTCGAATCCCAGTTTTGAAATGTATTCCAGTCATTGCGCCATCACGAGGTCCTGGTCCAAGTCCACACGTAATGTAAATAGCGGAACCGAGCCCCACGAGTGAAATTCCTAGTAACGCAAATAGAGTTCCAGAAAAAATATTATTTTGTTCAGGAAAGATGTGAGTGCCGATCTCAATGAAGAGAGCTATCAAGACAATGTTTGAAAGCGTTCCAAAACCGGGCTTCTCGCGCAATGGAATCCAGATCAGCAGAACAACAACGCTTATGAGAAATGTTGCCCAGCCGATTGATAAATCGGTTCTGCGTGTAACGCCTTGCGCGAGTACGGTCCAAGGAGCATTTCCGATGTTTCCTTGAATAAGGAGGGAGTCACCGAGACCAAAGATTGCAAGGCCAAAGAAGAGAATGCACACACGGCTAAAGGATAAATCCCAACGATTTTTCGCCGTCCAAGGGGTGATTGGAACAGTCTTGTGCGGCTTTAGATGGGCAAGTATTTCCGTGAAACTCATTGGGGGAGTCTATAGTTAATCAATGTTCGTTGGAATTGGCACACTTATCAATGTCGCAGCAATTGCAATCGGTTCTTTTTTGGGGATCTCGCTCGGCTCTAAATTAGCCGATAAATCACAGAAGATGATTACCGATGTACTTGGCCTAGTGACTTTACTGGGGGCAACGTCGGCGCTCATCCCGTTGTGGTCTAAGAGTTTCAATGACTCACTTCCGAAAGGTTCCGCACTCCTCTTAATCCTTGCCTCGATGTTATTAGGCGGGCTCATTGGTTCGGCCATGAACTTGGAGGAGAAGTTGGATTCTTTTGGAGAGAATCTTCGTAAACGTTTCGGTGCTTCCAGTGAAGGCTCGTTCATTGAAGGTTTTGTCTCGTCGTCACTGCTATTTGTTATCGGGCCTCTGGCTATTCTCGGAAGTGTCAGTGATGGGATGTCAAAGGGGATTGATCAACTAGTTTTGAAATCTTCACTCGACTTTTTTGCTGCAATGGCTTTCGCTTCAACGCTAGGTTGGGGCGTAATGGCCTCAGTCATTCCTGTTGGAATCTATCAAGGGCTATGGACCTTAGCAGGACTATTTCTAGGCTCGGTTTTAGATTCTTATCAAATTGATGCGATGACTATTTGCGGCGGCTTAATGCTCGTTGGAATAGCGTTGCGCTTACTCAACATAAAAAAGATCGCGGTCGGAAATTTCCTCCCAGCCCTCTTCTTAGCGCCTTTACTTGCGACCGTCCTTCATTCTTTCTAGATAGTCGAAACGTCGATGACGAATCGGTACTTCACATCACTCTGGACTGTTCGCGCGTAGGCCTGATTGATGTAATCAGCTTTAATCACTTCGACGTCGCTGACTATGTTGTGCTTACCGCAAAAATCTAACATTTCTTGAAGTTCTGGGATTCCACCAATCATCGATCCACCAATTGATCGACGACCATTGAGCAATGAACCAACTTCAACCGCGTAAGGCTTACCAGGTAATCCGATTACTACTAACGTTCCGTCTTGATTAAGTAGCGAAAGATAATGATTGATATTGATTTCTGCGCTAATCGTATTGAGAATAACGTCGAATTCCTTAGCGTGATCAGCAAAGATAGACTCATCTTTTGTGCATAGGAAATGATGGGCTCCCATGGCTAGTGCATCTGATTCTTTGTGTGGAGAATGAGATAAGACTGTTACCTCTGCACCCATTGCTACGGCGAATTTAACACCCATATGTCCAAGGCCACCTAGACCCATTACCGCCACTTTCTTTCCTGGGCCGACGTTCCAATGCTTGATTGGGGAGAATAGAGTGATTCCTGCACACAGCAATGGAGCGACTCCGTCTAGCGGAAGATTCTCTGGAATATGAACCGCATAATCTTCGTTGATCACGAAGTAATTGCTGTAGCCACCCATTGCAACTGTCTTTCCGTCTCGCTCCATGCCGTTGTACGTTCCAGTCATTCCTTCAAGGCAATATTGTTGAAGCCCGGCCTTGCAATTAACGCAAGAACGACATGAGTCAACGAAGACACCAACGCCAATACGGTCACCTACTTTGAACTTTGTAACGGAGCTACCGATTTTTGAAACTGTTCCAGCTATCTCATGTCCGGGAACCATGGGAAATATGGCAGGACCCCATTCTTCGCGTACTTGGTGAATATCTGAGTGACAAATACCTGCATACGCAATATCTAAAGCGACATCGTGTTCCCCAAGTTCTCGTCTATCAAACTGAAAAGGAACCAAATCGGCCTTCGCTGACATTGCTGCATATGCACGTGTATTCATGATTTTCCTCTTGTTTGATTCGATGTGTTTGCTTAAAGATTTTCAGTGAAAGGTAAGGGATCTAGGCTCATATGACCTGAACGCGACGCGCGTGCCGTGACTTTACGCATGTGGTGACGGCGACAGAGCACCTCGTAAGCGACTTCTTCACTTTTACCAACGTCACCAACAACAACTTGTTCACCTTCAGTAACCATAACCCCATTGACCGTACGAGCGTTATGTGTCGCTCGTGAGCCACACCAACACAGAGCTTCAACCTGCAATGTGTTCACACGGTCAGCAAGTTCGACAAGACGGGCAGAACCAGGGAAGAGCTTGGTTCTAAAGTCTGCAAGGATTCCAAATGCGTATACATCTATGCCAAGACCATCGACAATTTTGGCGAGTTGATCTATTTGGATGGGTTGATAGAACTGCGCTTCATCACAGATTATGTAATCGATCCGATCGCCTATCGACAAGTGCTCAACTACGAATTTATGAATATCTAGAGTTTCTTCTACCTCTATAGCCTCAGACGTGAGGCCTAATCGAGAACTGATAACACCACTTCCGGCACGATCTTTATTTGTGAAGATAAGACCTGTGCGTCCACGGGACTTGTGGTTGTGAGCGGTCTGGAGCGCCAGCGTCGATTTTCCGCTATCCATAGTTCCGCAGTAGTACACAAGTTCAGCCACGGGGGAATCTTGCCATGTATTGAGGAAAAGTGCGTCCTTACTGCGTGACTAGCGAATGAATGGCTAACGTGGGGGATTGCTCCAATACTTTTGCTCGCCCATTGAGTGCCGTAATTTCCAGCAGCACGCACGAAGCAATCACTGATGCGCCAACATCCGAGAGTAGATCCAGTGCAGCTTTAAATGTTCCGCCTGTAGCTAGAACATCATCAACAAGTAGAACTCGAGATCCAGGTGCCAATGCATCGATGTGAATCTCTAATTCGTCTTGTCCGTATTCCAATCCGTAACTTCGTGAATATGTCTTATGAGGAAGTTTTCCTTTTTTACGAAGAGGAACGAAGCCAACGTTTCGAGCGGTTGCGATTGCACTTCCCAGAATAAAACCACGAGCCTCGATTCCAGCTACGTAGTCATAATCCTCTGCACAACTTGCGAGAGCCTGAACAACTGTTGCAAATGCTTCTGCGTCAGAAAGTAAAGGCGTGATGTCTTGAAAGAGGATTCCTGGAATTGGGTAATCTGGAATAGGCCGAATCTTTGAAAGAGCCTCTGTAAGTTCCATTTACACCACCGTACTTGTGTCCGAACGGGGACTTGAACCCCGAATCCCTTGCGAGAACTAGCACCTCAAGCTAGCGCGTCTGCCAATTCCGCCACCCGGACGAGTACCCACTCACAACATTTACGTATCTGATTGGGCCGAACTAACGGGGCAAATATATCCGTGATGCGCCATCGGTGCAAAAGCGCGGTGAAACAGGGAGAATATCGCCATGACAAGTGCGTCTACAGTCTCGATTCTTGAATCCGAAGCAGTAACAATCTGCCAGGATTTAATTCGAATTCCTTCAGTTAATTTTGGTGAAGGTCGAGGAGATGAACGTGCTGTTGCTGAGTATGTAGTGGCATCTCTTAAAGAGGCTGGTATTGATTCCACTATCTACGAATCTGCTAAAGACCGTTGCAATGTTATTGCGCGAATTAAGGGAACAGATTCATCCCGACCTGGAATTGTGGTTCACGGACATATAGATGTTGTTCCAGCAAATGCGGCAGATTGGTCTGTTGATCCTTTCGCTGCAGAAATCAAGGATGGAATGATTTGGGGCCGGGGCGCTGTCGACATGAAGAATGTTGATGCGATGATTCTGGCAATCGTTCGTGATTGGTCAAGAAGCGGGTACCAACCTTCTCGAGATATCGTACTTGCGTTTTTCGCCGATGAGGAAGCCGGAATGACTTTCGGTTCTCGTTGGATGACCGAACACCACCCTGAAGTTTTTGCAGGATGTTCTGAAGCAATATCCGAAGTCGGTGGTTTTTCAGTAACGGTGGCGGGGGATAAGCGTCTTTATTTCGTGGAAGCCGCGCAAAAAGGAATTCATTGGATGAAGCTCACCGCACTGGGCCGCGCTGGGCACGGATCGATGATGAATGATGAGAACGCCCTCACTGCTCTTACTGATGCGGTTACAAAAATTGGAAAGTATTCCTGGCCTCAGAGATATACAAAGACCGTGAAGATTCTCTTCGAAAGAATCGCTCAAGCAACAGGTAAGCCGTACGACGAAAATGATCTACGTCCTCTGCTTAAAGAGATAGGCCCAACAGAGCGGATGATCGGTGCAACTCTTCAAAACACAGCAAATCCAACTATGCTCGAAGCAGGTTATAAAGCAAATGTCATTCCCGGTTCCGCATCTGCAGTCATTGATGGAAGATTTTTACCCGGCCATGAGGACGAGCTGAACGAGACAATTCGGAAGATTATTGGTCCAGATATTTTGATAGAAACTATTTCTCGAGATATTGCACTTGAGGTTGAATTCGAAGGTGATCTTGTAGATGCGATGTGCTCTGCCATTAAGAAATATGATCCAGAGGGTATTCCAGTGCCTTATCTCATGAGCGGAGGAACCGATAACAAAGCGCTGTCAGAACTTGGCATTGTTGGATATGGATTTAGCCCTTTGAGATTGCCGGCTGACTTGGATTTCATGGCGTTATTCCATGGAGTAGATGAACGTGTACCTATTTCAGGGCTGCACTTTGGTGTAAAAGTGTTGAAGGATTTTCTCGAGAACTGTTAAGAAGAAATTTCATTTAAAACGTTACGAACAATCTCGGGCAACACTATTTCTTCCGACTTAAGAATTCCGCGCAACTGAGCACCAGTTCTGGCACCCACAATCGCACTGGTTACGCCAGGGGTGTCTCGAACCCATGCAAGTGCCACTTCCAAAGGTGCATAGCCAAGTCCTTCGGCTGCTACACATACTGCTTCTGTGATCCGTGCCGAATCTTCACGTAGATAAGGTTCGACGTGTTTTACAAAATGGGGTGCTGCTCCACGCGAATCACTGGGAATACCTTTTCGATATTTTCCGGTCAGAATTCCGCGACCCAAAGGAGCCCACGCAAGGATTCCAACATCAGTTGAAAGTGCACAATCAAGAACTTCGGCTTCGGCAGTTCTATTCAGTAATGAATACTCCACTTGGTGAGTTGCGATAGGCGCTTTCGCAGAATTGGATTCTTGAATGGTTATTGCACGGGCGCTTTGCCATCCGGAGAAATTTGAAATGCCAACATAACGAGCCTTACCTGATGAGTATGCATAATCGAGCGCAGAAAGGGTGTCATCCAATGGAGATTGCGAATCCCACATATGGATTTGCCACAGGTCTATGTAATCGGTTTCAAGACGTGCAAGAGACTTGTCTAGATCTGCAATAAGTGATTGTCGAGAGTTATTGATTCGACGAGTTCCTTCGCTAAAGGAGACTCCGGCCTTGGTTGCTATTGCTACATCATCTCGCTTGAAAAGTGTTCCAATAAGGCCGCCAATGACTCGTTCGCTATCTCCATCGCCGTACGTCGATGACGTATCGAAAAAATTTCCGCCAGCTTCGATGTAAGCCCTGCATTGATCCGCGGCTTCATGAGTGTCAGTGTCGCGGCCCCAGGTCATCGTTCCCAGTCCCAATCGAGAGAGGACTAGCCCGCTCTTACCTGCCCGTCTCATCTCCATAACGCTGACCTTAGCAATATGAATTCCGAAATCACGTCATTAGAAAAAGCAGGATAACCTTCGTGTTGTGGCAAGAATAATTCTTCTCAGACATGCGCATTCAGTTGCCAATGAAAAAGGGATTCTCTCTGGCCAGATTCCAGGCGTTACGTTAAGTGCAAAGGGCCAGGAGCAAGCGAATTCACTCGTGTCCAGAATTGGCGCCTCGACATTTGACTCTATTCGAGTGAGCCCAATGCAACGTTGCCAAGAAACGATTCAACCTTGGCTCGAGTCTAAATACTCATCTGGTGTGGGAAAGCTTGCCCTTGACGACCAATTGATTGAAATGGACTACGGAACGTGGAGTGGCCGGACTTTAAAAACACTCACCAAAGAAAAATTGTGGAAGCAGATACAAACGACGCCTAGCAAAGTCACTTTTCCTGCTGGGGAACGTTTTACAGCGATGCAGAAAAGAGCTTATCAATCGGTCTTAGATTCTGTCGTGGAGAAAAAGAACGGAACCCATTTGTTCGTAAGTCATGGGGATGTGATCAAAGCTATTGTTGCCAAAATCCTGACTATCAAGTTAGACAACTTTCAGTCTCTTGTAATAGATCCCGCTTCATTTACAGTGATCGATTTCGATGGAGAACGTGCTCAGCTATTAGCATTTAACGACACTCAATCAGAGATTTCTAAATTCACTGTAGTGCCGAAAAAGAAGAGAATCATGCTCGGTGGAGGTTCAGGAGAGGCCAAGGGTCGAAGAAAGTGAGTTCACGAATTCTTCTTTTTGAAAATCCCTCCAGATTCGTAGTAGGCACTGTTGGACAACCGGGAGAGCGCACCTTCTTTATCCAAGTGGAAGAGGGTTCACGTCTGATTTCGGTCTCTCTTGAAAAAACCCAAGTGCAAGCGCTATCTGATCGATTGATCTACATGTTGCGTGAAATCAAGCAGTCTGAACAGGGCCTAGCAATTGCTTCACTTGCTAAAGATGATCGGCCCCTGAGTAGTCCCATTGAAGAAGAATTCAGGGTTGGCGTGATTGGACTTGCATACAACTCTGATACAACCTTGATTCAAATTGATATGCAGGCAGTATCCGAGAATTCTGATACTGAACCTGATTTCATTGATGTCGATGACCTCAGCGGTGATCAAGATATTCTTCGCGTCGTTATCTCACCGTCTGAAGCATCGCGCTTTTCAAAAAGAGCTTCAGTTGTAGTGGGAGCTGGACGATTGCCGTGTCCATTCTGCGGAGGTCCTATAGATTCAAAGGGTCATCTTTGTCCAAGAGCTAATGGTTACCGCAGATGAGCGAGATTCTGGAACACCTTAAAGAAGGATCGATTTCTGTCACCGGACGTTTGGTTGATGCATCCAATGCAACGCTCTTCGCACAATGCGATTACAACGGAAAAATTGTTGATGTCATCTATAAACCGGTAGCAGGAGAGAGACCATTGTGGGATTTCCCTGATGGAAATCTTGCGCAACGCGAGTTTGCTGCCTACCTCGTTAGTTCATTTGCGAAATGGAACATTGTTCCTCCAACAGTCCTACGTGATGGCCCTTTCGGTCTTGGGATGGTTCAACAGTGGATTGATATTGATGAGTCCGTTGATCTGGCGCTCTTTTATCGCGAGAACAACCCCGACTTAAGGAAGATGGCACTCTTTGATGCGGTCATAAACAATACTGATCGAAAGATTGGACACTTGCTTCCTTCACAAGAAGGCGTTCTCCACGGTTGCGATCACGGCGTAACTTTCCATGAGGAATTTAAGCTGCGAACAGTCCTGTGGCAGTGGGCCGCAGAGCCTCTCACTGAAGAGGAATTGAGTCAGTTGCGGGATTTAAAGAGCGTTCTTAAAGAAGAAGAGGCACAGTTGGCGGTTCTCATTACCTCCAATGAAATCCACGCGCTTCATCAGAGAATTGAAACCTTATTGCGCGATGCTGTTTTCCCAACTCCTAGTGATGAATGGCCAGCTGTGCCATGGCCTCCGTTTTAACAGCGGTGAGTTAGAGTTTTCATATGAATGGCTGGCCACTTCTCTACATACCTGCGATTCCACCTCAGTATAAATTTCC
>Ga0114975_10003435_pt1 | contig 10571 bp, 10 predicted proteins | sample S_130626_EF_Meta_FD_87031 | JGI IMG/M metagenome (GOLD analysis project Ga0114975, IMG submission 87031) | Freshwater microbial communities from Lake Simoncouche, Canada to study carbon cycling - S_130626_EF_MetaG | ecosystem: Environmental > Aquatic > Freshwater > Lake | place: Lake...
AAGCGCGCGTAGCTCAACGGATAGAGCATCTGACTACGGATCAGAAGGTTAGGGGTTCGAATCCCTTCGCGCGCACAAGTTAAGCTCTCGGTGCCTTTCACACCGGGGGCTTTTCTTTTCCTGGGGACTACACCGACGAATTATGTTGGCTTAATTTGGATCTTCAGCAAAAAAGTTTAGACGCATATCCGGAAACTAGCAAAAAAGCGTTTTTAAGACGAATGCCATATCTTCTTCGAAGACAAAATAACGGCATCTTGTCTGTAAATTGTCGGGTTGCCAAGCATGCTCTGAAGTTTTGGATAGTTTAAAGAAGGAACACGTACGAGCACGTTCTCATCTGTTTTATACAGATAAAGTTTAAAACGACGAGCAAGTTTACTGATGTCAGAAACTCTCATGTGTAATATTTCAAACATCACAGCCCACTCGTTGGCTCGTTTTAAAGATCGGGATGCACCTCTCAGAACAGCCATTTCACCGCCTTCAACATCAATTTTCATCACGAAGCCAGATGCCAACTTGTCTTGAAACACCGTATCAATGGACGTACAAGGCACTTTAATTTTTTGAAAGCGATTTTCATCAAGTATTCCCAATTCTAAATCTGATAATTTCGAAGTACCGGACCATTTCTGATCTAGAAGAAAGTCAACTGATACCTGAGGGCTATCTGAAACAGCCACCTCAATTAAATCGACTTGATATGCAAGTGTAGATAGAGTCTTCTTGAGCCATGGAAGAACTTGAGGGTTCGGTTCAAATGCAAATATTTTTGCCGAATCAGAAAAATTCGCCCAAACAATCATTTCACCGTAATTTGCGCCAACGTCAATGACTGTTGGCCAATTTCGTAGATTTAATACTAAATTCCAAAGCTTTACCGAAGAGGGGTTAACGTTTCCGCCACTACTCACAAGTGCACGACCTCGAGGGTCTGCAGAGTCGACAAAAAGCTGACCCCCACAGGGGAGGTCAACGAAATTATTCATAGAATCTTCTTCAGAGTTAGTCCCGTTTATTGTCATTGAATTACCCTATTTTCAGCCATCTGAGTTCATGGTGCCATGATTGTTAGATGCTCGGATAGCTTTAAGCGCAATAGAGATTGCCCTTAAAGGCCTTGTTATCTTCCATGATGTGGAGTTTGAATATGCATCCTGAACTACTCTTATCTCATCGTCTAGCCGGAGAATTTCCTTTTGTAATCTCTCGCTCTCTTGGGCTGAGTCGTTTCCGCTATAAAATCTTTTCTCGCTCTTACGTTCGTTATGAATAGGCCACTGATGGAAATCAGACGAGAAATTATCAATTTCGACTCTTTTAAAGTTTGGTTTGTTGATTTCGATTACCGTGAGCACTGAAAGTTGATCTCTGCGCGAATAGCGCAATACATGTTGTGCCCAGGAATCTGACCACTTGCGAACGGATGATGTGGGACGTCTAGCAATGATTCCAGTCCAAAGAGGCTGTTCGCGGAGCGGAGATGGAGAAAACTCTTCGTAATGAAGGCGCTGTTCTTCTAAACGTTCATGACTATCCAAACCAAGATCCTTTACGACAGCAAACTCCTCAAGTACATCTTCACGGTAACTATGAGTTGGAATCGCCAAGTCACAGTCCTTAAGAAACTCATCAAGAATATAACTTGGTGGTTTTAGCAGACGGACAGTGTTGTCGATGTAGAGCCATTCATCGTACTGATCCAATAAGGGGTGACCTAGGATTTTTATAAGTCTTTGACTGCGAATCTGGTCACCTGGAAATGTGGATTCGATCAAAACAACATCCCATGTAGAGCTAACTAATTGAGGGTCATCAGTAAAACAAATCGCATGCACAGAAGAATCTGAAACTTCAAGCTCATTCAACTTCTCGTACTCACCAATGAGTACTGTGTATAGGGCTCTCCGAGGCTGGCTGCTGACTTTTTCCACGTGTATAACCGTACTACATATAAGTTAGCAACCTGATAACTTAACTTCGAAACTTACTTATTTCCGCAACCACCTATAGAAACTAGTAAGTTTCCAAATCCTTGAATTTTTAATCAAGTTTAATTCTGCTTCTAACTCTTGAATTCTGTTTTTATTGCCCTCATCATCACTTTCTGGAACTTCCAGATTATTGACTAAATATTCAGGGCTCTCTCCAACTTTGATTGAATGTAAAGCTTTTTGAAAGTCAGCAGGCAAAATACCTCGCATGAAGCCACGAGGGTTGCTTTGGAATTTTTCTAAATTTTCAAGCTCAGATAGTTTCAAATTTTCTAAGTTAACAGAGTGGGGCATTGATTCTTTAGTGTTTATCTCAGGCCCTAGTACACCTACACCAAAGTCAGAATCCAGGACAAACCACTCACGGTTTACTTGTTTGGCAAACTCTCGAAAAACGAAACAGGTGACACCGGACCAAGAACCAGGGACAAAATCAGCGCTTAAAGAGCTAGTACGGGCTAAGCAATCGTGAACCAAGATTATTGAATTCGGTTTCGCAATTCGAATCCCGATTTCAAGTATTTTTAGTGAATCCTCATAATTGTGCCAAGAATCTAGAAATAGCAGGTCATAAAGAGATTTTAAATCTTGAGTAGCGTGGTCAATATCAGAAAGTGATTCAAATTCCTGATCAACATCTTTGGCGTCCGTCCTGTATTTAAAACTACGGAAAGCTCTCACCAGTGAAGGATTAATCCCTGCAACTCCGGGAGTCCCAGTGGTAGCCGTCGTTATGGTAGCCAATGACGAAAATTCCGGGAGTAGGAGATTGATGACATCAGCTACTGTCGTTGGAATTTGAGTGCTCATTTTAGATTTCCTTCCGGTGTTTCACGGCCTAAAGTCTAAGAGAAACCCAGCCCCGGTAGCATAAAAGCCAAATAAACCACCCGAAGAGAAAACCTCCGCTCGGGATTTCGTGGGCTATTTTCCATGATACTCCGTGGTCAAAGGCAAAGAATCCAAGAATTAAGCGAAAAAGATTTATCACCTGGATAATGATTGAATAAACTAGAAAAAACCCGAAAAACTTCAGCAGGGATTTTCGGCGATCATATAGAAGAGGTATAGAGCCAATCAGAGCATCAATGCTGGTACAAGCAACGACCACTTGAAAATTAAGGTCCCGAATAGAAAATGAAGTTGGCGACAGTCTAACTAAGTGAGTACCAATTAAAGCATCACCTTGAATAATAAGCGTAGTTGTCCAGTCACGAAGGAAGCTCCAACTAAAAGCATGAGTTAAAAAGATTAATGGGACTACTAATAGTAAACGAGTTGCAATATCAAGCAATTTAGAATTTTTAGATATCCACACGTTAACGCTGTTTAGAATCAAACTAGAGCTGAGCTGAATCGGCGGTAAGCGAAGAATAAGAATAACAGCACAGATGCTGTGATAAATGAAAGCAATCCTGGACCCGCTGGAATAAGTTGAGGAATTGCAGGTGTGGTTATCGCTTTACTTTCTAGAGATTCTGATGACTTGCCATCGGCGTTAGTTGCTGAAATCGTAAATGTATAAGTCTTCTGCTCATTCAATCCAGTGACATAGTATTGATTGATTGCAGTTGGCATGCCTCGAGTTGAAACCTCATCAGGATGGCTTGTTACTGTAAAAAAAGTAATTGGCGCATCAGGAATTTCAGCCATTGGCTTGAGGGTAATCAAGGCTGTCGTTTCATTGAGAGCCTCTACGCTCTCAATTTCCGGAGCGCTGGGTGACTTCAACCACCTGTGCCATGTTGTAGCATCGTGAAACTTTTTACAGTCGTCTCTTATCAATATATAGCTTCTTATTGCTGGAGACTTTCCTGCGCAAGTCCGGAGTGTTGTTGCAGGGAATTTAGAGGTCAAATCCTCAAGCGTAGGACTGTTTCTCCAAATGGCCATTGCCTCGGTATACAAATGACATTTGCTACCCTCCCGCAAGATCCGTATTTTTTTAGAATCAAGCGAGGTACAAGTTTTTAGAGTTTGAATTTCAGCAGAAGTGGCAACTGTAGGTTCTTCTTCAATGGCAAAGGCCAGCGGAATGTTGCCCGCCAGGACTGATATAACAAATAGAGAAACCATTAATCTGCGCATATTTCTCCCTGTTGTATAACTTTTGACTAAGAGAGATCTTAGTCAAAAGCATCATGATTTATCTGCTAATGACGGTGAAAAACTTCCAAAAGTAAATGGAAGGAGTCCAAAATACCGACAGGCTTGTATTTTGAAATTCTTGCAGAGGCTATTTCGTAGAGTTTTTCGGTATTGATTAAAGCTCCATGCAAGTCCGAAAAATCCCGTCCTTCACCATACATCGCAACTACACCTGAATATAGTTCTTGATAAACCGGTATATCTCGCACAAGGGTTGGTAGGCCAGCATTGAGGGCTTCGGTAACTGGAATCCCGAATCCTTCGCCACGAGTAGGTGAAAGAAAAATATCTGCCTTCACGACATATTCGGAGATCTCTTCATCGGTTGCATTCTCATGCCATTGAATTTGATCTGTAAATGTCTGCACAAATTCATTAAAATCATTACGAAAAGTCTCTGAAACCCATCCCAAACGCCCAACAATTATGAACTTTAGATTGATGCCTGCCAAAAGTGCCTTTGATGCGGCAGTAATAAGCTCGTCATAACCTTTCCGGGGTTCAATAGTTGAAATCAACAAGAAAACCAAAGGCTTAGAGGCATTAGTTACATGTCTATTTTTGTGCTGACTGATAAAAGATTGAGCCACAGATGCGATATTTACGCGTTCAATTTGAGGAATATTGGTTCGAAGTTCACCCGCAGCAGTCAAGGCTTTAAGTTCACTTTCAACAACTCGTGAACTCACAATTAGCAATCGAGAGTTTTCAAGAGCTAGATCAAGATTGCGGATGAAAGTATTTACCATTCGATTTGTAAACCAACCAGGCTCGTGAATTGGAAGGACGTCATGAATGAAAGTTACAATGGTGACCCTATCTTTTATCTTTTTAAACTTTATGGGGCCGATTTGCGTGACAGATTCCATTGTTTGTAGAAAAAGCAAGTCACTCTGCTTCGGGTTCCACTCAAATCGACGTCGTGTAAATAAATAAAAGGCTTTACTAGATTTTCTAATGTCAACGTAGGTTTTCCCATCCCACCTGACGTGGATTACCCTCCAATTTGCTTCATTCATATTAAGCAAATGATCAGCAAAGTACTTACCTACTCGGCGGGTGCCATCAAGAAAAGGGACATCATAAATTCCAGAAATATCACAGTAAATAGTTCTCTCCGGCACTGACTTTAGTAATCTATATCCGAATACTATTTCGGGTAACGTTTTTACCGGACGATGAATAAGCTGGTAGAGGAATTTCAGTAATTGATATACATGTTCATTTCGTTCAACCCAGTCAAAAAAACGAGTCGTCCGAAGGTTTACTAGAAAACGAGAAAAAGTCTTTCTCCAGCTATTTAAGAGAGTGGATAAACCGCGCTTCACAATCTCCCCTTGTATGTCCAAGTAGCATGAAACCCGACTATTACTAGGGAGATAGTCTACCTATGGTGAGGTCAAGCCCTCATTCCGAGCGAAGGGCTTGAGCTAATTCCTCAAAATCGTTGACTAAAATATCAACTTCTCGTTGGCCGTGGGCAAGCGAGATCAGCCATTGCTCATCTAAACCTGGGGGAGTAATGATTCCGCGGTTAAGGGAGAAGAGCCATGACAGCTCAGCAATAGCAAAATCAGTTGCTTTATAGTCGCGATAGTTTCGTACGGGCGCAGTTGACCAAGTCACACAACCCTTTACACCGAATCCCACGGTATGCGCAGGAAGTTGATACTTCTCAATAATTGCACCAATGCGATCAAGTGCTTGCTGATTAAACGCTTCTGCATTTTCCAATGACGCTTCAGTAAAAATAATGTCAGCAGCGCGGACTCCCGCCATTGCGAGAGGATTTCCGTTAAAGGTTCCAAAGTGCGCCATTTTTCCGTTCGTAACAAAATCCATATACTTCTTTTTCCCACCAAATGCAGCAAGAGTGAGCCCTCCGCCAATTGACTTAGCAAGTGTAATTAAATCTGGAGTAACGCCTAGGCGCTGAGCTGCACCCTGGTGTCCAGCAGTCAATCCAGTTTTAACTTCATCGAAAATTAGTACAACGTCATATTGATCGCATAAGTCGCGAACACGCTCAAGGTATCCCTCATCAGGCAAGACGATGCCAAGGTTTTCTAGGACTGGCTCAAGAATAAAACATGCAATCGAATTCGAATACTTCATGAAAGTACGCTCTAATGCATCTGCATCATTGTAAGGAACTACATAGATTTCTCCAGGAACAATACCTGCCGGGATATGGGCAATCGGATCGTTGGGATCTCCGATTTGATCAATTGGAGGTTTGCTTGAAACTACAAACGGGTCGTAACTACCGTGATAGCCACCCTCAACTTTAACAATTGCATTTTTATCTGTTGCAGCTCGCGCAGTGCGCACGGCGTACATCGTTGACTCTGTTCCACTATTTGTAAATCGAACTTGATCAATTCCGAATCGACGACAGATTCTCTCGGCGGCATCGGTTGATATCGGCGAAGGAGTTACAAACAGCGTTCCAGTTTCTAAGGCCTTATTGACTTCTTCGACAATGACGGGATTGAGATGGCCGGCAAGCATTGCGCCAAAACCCATGGATAAATCAAGCAGTTCACGCCCATCTACATCCGTCATCCAAGCGCCTTTAGCGCTGACGATTGAGATTGGGTAAGGGTCCCAGTGCTGGAAACTTGAAGTCACTCCCAGAGGAAGTGATTTGAAGGAGCGCTTGCTTTCTTCAGCGCTCTTACCAGTTTGCTGTGTGAATAGTTCCCACTCCGACTTAAGTAGTTCAGCAATTTTTTCGGGTGGAATCTCTACTGAAGTCGTGGGTATAAATCTAAAAGTTTCCTTGTGATTCGTCTGTGTAATCATTGCAAAGCTTGTACGGCAAAGGTTTCAGCGTTTGAAACTCGTTTGAGAAGTACTCTCCCGGTTCGGTTTTTTAGTTCTTGCGAACTAAGGCTTAAGTATCTCATGCCAATTTTTAAATGCAACCCCCAAAACCCCCAGATTTTACGGGGAAAAGCATGTTTATTTCATAAAAAGAGCATTTAAACGTTTGGTTGTGAAAAAAAGTCCGCAAATAATCATAACTACGAAATACAAGGCATGGCCGAGTAAGGAAAAACTCAGATTACCTAGACATAATCCCCGCACTAAATTGATTGCGTGGGTCAACGGTAAAAGATTTGCAACAAACTGCAACCACTGTGGGAAAACACTGAGAGGATAAAAAGAACCCGAAAATAGAAACATTGGCAACAAGAAAACATTGATTACTTCAAGTTGCTGAAAAGATGTTAAGTAAGAAGTAATTGCCATTCCCACTGATGCAAAACCAAAGGCAATTAAAACCGCAGCTGGAATAGCCAATAACCCCCATACGCTTTGAATTAATCCAAGTGGTGCGACAACTCCCATAAAAGCACAGGCGTATGAGAAGCCTCGCAAGAGCGCCCAACCAATCTCACCCAGGGCTACATCTAAAGGCCCCATTGAGGTGGCAAGCATTCCGTGATAAATGCGATCATGGTTTAGTTTGAAAAAAACATTCATCGTGGAGTCATAAATCGCCCCATTCATGGCACTTGTTGCAAGTAATGCGGGTGCAATGAAAGCTGCATATTGAATGTTTTGGCCACCAATATCAATTGTTGGCAAGAGTTTGCCAATGCCATAACCAAATGAAAGTAAATAAAGGACTGGTTCTACAAATCCAGAAAGAACAATCATCCAAGTTGAAGATCTAAATGCAATAAACCCTCGCTCTAGAAGCTGTGGAACCCGTCCAGAGTAATAGCGCTCGCCGCGCTTTCCAATTCGAGCTTCGGCGATTGCAACGGCCATAGGGATAAACATTTATTTTGCCAATCTTCTAGTGAAAATTCGCGCTGAAAGTACAAGACCTACAACCAACATAACCGTGAGTATGGAAAAGTGAACTAAAACCATCGAGGCTGAGACTTCATGGCCGTAAGTTAAAAATCTCCCCAGCTCGGTTGCATGCCAAAGAGGTGAAATCCATCCAATCCACTGCAAAAAGAATGGCATCGAAGATAAAGGAAAGAATGTGCCAGAGAATAAAAATAGCGGCATCATAATAAATCTTCCCAGGACCGTAAAAAAGATGTTTTCGTTTTCAAGTTTTGCAGCGACGGCCTGCATTAACGCACCAAATGAGACACCGGCAAAAATTGCGGTCGGAATTGCAAGCCAAGCCTTCGGTGATTCTAAAGCTCCGAAAAGCCACATCACGAGAAAATAGAGTAATACCGTATAGACGGTGCGAAAGAGCGCCGCAAGAAATACACCAAGAGAAATCTGACCACCACTGAGTGGAGTCGAGTTCATGGAGTAAAAAATTTTGTACCACTTAAAACCTTCAAGCGTTGGAAAGACTGTTTCATCCATTGCATTTTGGATTGCTGCCTGAGCGAGTAAAGCGGGTGCTAGAAAGGTCAGATATTTAACACCATCAATCCCAGCACTACCGACATTTTTATCAATCAGACCACCCAGACCGATGCCGACTGAAATGAGGTATAAAGCAGGGTTTGCAACCGCAATCGCAATAATCATCCAGAACCATTTCAGCATGGCTCTAGTGCGCGCTTCTGCAACATATAAAGCACCACGCATTTGTACTTGCGTAGTATTTACAAGTTTAGAAGAGCCCTGTCGGCTTGTTAGAAAAGTCATTATTCAATCAACGTTCTTCCTGTTAAACGTAAAAAGACGTCTTCTAAAGAACTTCTGCGAACCAAAGAAGTCTTTGGGTGAAGTTCTGCAGAATAGATTTGCTCGAGTAGAGCCTCGCCATCTTCGCTATACATCAATATGCGATCGGGGAGCTCTTCGGTGCGCTCGCACATGGACCTCAACTTATTAGCTACTTCTTGATTTCTATCTGACCCAAAACGCACCTCAAGAACTTCTTTAGTTGAATAATCTTTGATAAGCGAAGCAGGGCTGCCTTCAGCCATAATGTTTCCTTTATCCATAACAATTAACCTGTCACAGAGTTGTTCAGCTTCATCCATGAAGTGAGTTGTAATAACAAGTGTCACACCTTGCTCTTTCAATCTGAATAGACGATCCCATAAAATATGGCGGGCCTGTGGGTCTAATCCAGTAGTTGGTTCATCCAACATAAGAATTTCAGGTTCGCTAACTAGCGCGCGCGCGATTGTCAGACGCCGCTTCATTCCACCGCTTAAAGTCTCAACTTTCGCATCACGTTTTTCTTCTAATTGAGCAAAGCTGAGCAACTCTTCTATCTTGCCTTTAACAAACTTACGTGGCAATCCAAAGTAACGTCCGTAGATATATAGGTTTTCAACTACAGTTAAATGCATATCTAAGCTGTCCTGCTGAGGAACAACTCCAAGGTGCGCCCGAATCTGAGGTCCATTTTTTTCAGGATCTTTACCCAGGATTGTGATGGTGCCGGAATCGCGCTGAGATGTCGCGCCGATAATGCGCATAGTTGTTGATTTACCCGCACCGTTTGGCCCTAGGAGCCCGAAAGATTCACCCTTTTGGACATCGAAATCGATCCCGTTCACTGCCACAAAATCGCCAAACTTCTTGGTAAGGCCACGAGCAGAAATCAATAATTCAGACATCTTTATATTCTACCTGAGTATAGTTTCCACACGTGCGATTCATAAATAGCCCCAGTCATGACTTAACCTACGACGATGTGTTTATGGTGCCAAGTGCATCAGAGTTATCTAGTCGTATGGATGTCGATTTAAACCCACATGATGGAACCGGAACAACAATTCCAATAGTAGTCGCAAATATGACCGCAATTTCTGGTCGCCGAATGGCAGAAACAGTTGCCCGTCGAGGTGGAATCACGGTTATCCCGCAAGATATTCCTCACGCTGTAGTAGATAGCGTTATAAAGTGGGTGAAATCTCGTCACACTTTTTTTGATACACCAATAACATTAAGCCCACACCAAACCGTTGCCGATGCTGTGAGTCTGTTACACAAGCGCGCGCACGGAGCAATTGTTGTTGTCGATGGTGGAAAACCAGTTGGCATTGTCACTGAAGAAGATTGCAAAAGTGTTGATCGCTTTACACAACTACATCAAGTTATGAGTAAAGAGTTAATAACTATTTCCGAAGACTTAGACCCTCGTGCAGCTTTTGAGTTTCTCAATCTGCATCGACATAAACTAGCTCCTGTAGTTTCTAGTAATGGTAATTTAGTCGGAATCATGACGCGGATAGGTGCGCTTCGAGGAACCCTTTACACACCGGCAATTGATAATGCAGGAAAATTGCGCATTGCTGCAGCAGTGGGTGTCAATGGTGATGTTGCATCTAAAGCAGCAGCATTAATTGAGTCTGGCGCAGATGTGTTGGTTGTTGACACTGCACATGGGCATCAAAAGAAAATGATTGAAGCATTAAACGCAATTAGATCTTTAGGGAGCTCTATTCCCATCGTTGCTGGCAATGTTGTTACCGCTGACGGAAC
>Ga0114975_10003436_pt1 | contig 10571 bp, 9 predicted proteins | sample S_130626_EF_Meta_FD_87031 | JGI IMG/M metagenome (GOLD analysis project Ga0114975, IMG submission 87031) | Freshwater microbial communities from Lake Simoncouche, Canada to study carbon cycling - S_130626_EF_MetaG | ecosystem: Environmental > Aquatic > Freshwater > Lake | place: Lake...
CTCCAATCTGCTCGAGAAGCCTGCGCGACCGTTCGCCGCGATCGTGGGTGGCGGCAAGGTCTCGGGCAAGGTGGCCGTACTCGAGGCGCTGATCAAGAAGGTTGACCTGCTGATTCTTGGCGGCGGCGTTGCGAACACCTTCCTTGTCGCCTCCGGTCGCAGCGTTGGTAAGAGCCTCTACGAGTCGAAGATGGTTGACGATGCGCGACGCATCTTGAAGCTGGCGCAGGACCGCGGCGTTCGCGTGCTTCTTCCAGTCGATGGCGTGGTCGCCAAAGAGGTGACACGCGGCACCGAGTTCAAGGTGGTCTCCACCGACAAGCTCCCAGCGAGCTGGCACATGGTCGACCTTGGGCCAGCCTCCATTACCGCAATTCGTGAGGCGCTCGCGCCGATCAAGACCATCCTGTGGAACGGACCACTCGGCGTCTTTGAAATTCCATCGTTCGCCGTGGCAACGCGTGAGCTCGCCAAGGTTGCCGCCGAGAAGGCGGATGCTGGCGCGACCGTGGTCGTTGGCGGTGGCGATAGCATCGCCGCCCTACGACAGTTGGGCGTTGCCGAGAAGATGACGCACCTCTCCACCGGCGGTGGCGCATCCCTCGAGTTCCTTGAGGGGCGTGACCTGCCGGGCCTCGCCGTGGTGCCAACCGCCGGCTCGCCGTACGAGACGCTCCCGATTATCTATGTCTCGCCTGTAAAGCCAGGGGGCAAGGCGGCAGCGAAGCGCGCACCGGCAAAGCCGAAGCCGATCATCAAGCCATCAGCGCTTGACGACGAGGACGACGAGAGCGACACCCTGGCATGAGCGACCGCATCGCCGCGATCTACGCGCGCGAAATTCTCGACTCGCGCGGCAACCCGACCGTTGAAGTTGATCTCACGTTGAGCGGTGGGGCGCGCGGGCGCGCCGCTGTTCCATCGGGCGCATCTACTGGTGCACACGAGGCCGTTGAACTTCGCGATGGCGACAAGCGTCGATTCGGCGGCAAGGGGGTCCTTGGCGCCGTCGCCGCGGTGAACGGCGAGATCGCGCAGGCACTCAACGGCACATCGGTCCTCGATCAGCGCGCCGTTGATGCGGCACTCATCGCCCTCGATGGCACGCCAGCAAAGGGCCGACTCGGCGCGAACGCCATCCTTGGCGTCTCACTCGCCGCCGCCCACGCGCGCGCGGCGCTTCACGGCCGCGAGCTCTGGTACGAGCTTGGTGGTGACGCCGCAGTGAAACTCCCAGTGCCGCTACTCAACATCCTGAACGGCGGCAAGCATGCCGAGCACTCCACCGACTTCCAGGAGTTCATGGTGGTTCCCGTTGGTGCCGCCACCTACCGCGACGCGCTGCGCGCAGGCGCCGAGGTTTTCGCCGCACTGCGCAAGAACCTGCACGATCGCGGACTCGCAACCGGTCAGGGCGACGAGGGCGGCTTCGCGCCGAGCCTGCCATCAAACGAGGCGGCACTCGATGCGCTGATGGCGGCGATTGAGGCGGCCGGGTATCGACCAGGCGAAGAGATCGCCATTGCGATCGATGCCGCGGCAACCGAGCTGCTGCAGCCGAACGGTCACTACAAGTTGGATCGCGAAGGTCGCACGCTGGAGAGCGGTGCACTCGTTGATCTCTGGGCGAGCTGGGCGTCAAAGTATCCGATCATCAGCATTGAAGATGGCCTCGCCGAAGATGACTGGAACGGCTGGGAGGCGCTGACGGCGCGCATCGGCGGCAAGGTGCAGATCGTGGGCGACGACCTGTTGGTGACGAACACCCACCGCATTGAGCGCGCCATCGATGCTGGTGCGGCGAACGCGCTGCTGGTGAAGCCGAACCAGATCGGCACCCTGACCGAAACCCTCGATGCGATCACCCTGGCGCGCGGCGCCGGCTGGGCGAGCATCCTGAGCCACCGCTCTGGTGAGACCGAAGACACCACCATCGCCGACCTCGCCGTCGCCACCAACGCAGGGCAGATCAAGACCGGCGCTCCATCGCGTTCGGAGCGCGTCGCCAAGCTGAACCGACTCTTGCGCATTGAAGAGCAGCTCGGCGCACGGGCGATCTACGCCGGCCGCGCCGCCTTCTCGCACGTGACCCACGCATGAGTCGCTTTGTGGATCGCGGCGCAACTGTCGCCGCATTCGTCGGCATCGGCATGGCGCTCACCGTTGCGGTGAGCTTCTTGATGGTGATCCCGATCGATCCCGCCTACATCGTCTTCGCATGGCTCTCCGGGCTCCTCATCGGCTGGTATGGGAACCAGCGCGCCGGTCAGCTGCGCGGTCGCCCTGGTCGCATCTTTGCGAATGCCGGTTGGAGCGGCGCCATCACCGGGGTCACCTTCGCCGCGCTCTTCCTTGCCGTGAAGCTCTTCTTCTTCTCACTCGACCCTGGCTACCGCGACGAGAAGCAGGGCGGCTCGTTCACATGCGCGGCAGGGCCAGAGTGCGTCTACGTACGCTATCAAGGGGCTGATGGTGGCGAGGCGGCGCTCGCCGAGGTGGGGATTACCGATGTGGCCTCATTCACCGACTGGTATTGGAGTGAGCAGTTGGGGATGGCGCGAATGCTGATTATCAGCACGACAGGCTTCGCGCTGTTGGGCGGGCTCTTCTACTGGCCGAGCGCACCGCGCGTGAGGCGCGAGGAGCCCGTCGTCTAATCGTCGTCCCGCCACACTGCGCAGAGCGCAGCGGGCGGTCGATCGATTCGTTCGCTTAGGCCTTTGGCGCCGCCTTCTTGGCAGCAGGCTTCTTCGCGGCTGGCTTCTTGGCGGCCGGCTTCTTTGCAGCGGCGGCCTCAGCCTTTGGCGCGGCGACCTTCTTCGGTGCCGACTTCTTCTTGTTCACAACCTTTGGCATCACGCCGCCAGCGGCGGCCGCCCTGGCAGCCTTCTTGGCGAGTCGCGATTTGCGTCGGGCTGCAGCGTTCTTGTGAATGGCACCATGCTTCGCCGCACGGTCAAGGGCGCTCGACGCCTTGTTGAGCGCTGTAGCGGCATCACCCTGGGTCTGGCCCGTGATGATCTCGAGCGCCTTGGCGACGAGGCTCTTGGCGGCGGTTCGCTGTGGCTGCTGCACCGCATTGCGGCGGGCAGAGGCGCGAACCTCTTTTAGCGACTGCGGTGTTCGTGCACCCTTGTACGTACGTGGGGTCTTTCCCATTGGTCACTCCATCAGCTTCTGGGGCTCGGTTGAGCCGTCGGGCGATCGTAGCAGAGGCTCCGCCACGCTCCGCTTCTATCGCCCTTCGGCGGGGCTGGCGAGAGCGTGCGATCCTTAGCCCATGAGCACCATCCCGCAGTCTCGGCTGCGCAACTTCAGCATCATCGCGCACATCGACCATGGGAAGTCGACCCTGGCCGACCGCCTGCTCGAGGCGACCCACACGGTGGAGGCCCGGTTGATGACCTCACAGATGCTCGACTCCATGGATCTGGAGCGCGAGAAGGGGATCACCATCAAGGCGCGCGCGGTGCGCCTGGACTACGTAGCGAACGATGGCCTCACCTATGGCCTCAACTTGATCGACACCCCAGGCCACGTTGACTTCGCCTACGAGGTCTCGCGCAGCCTGCAGGCCTGCGACGGTGCCATTCTCGTCGTTGATGCGAGCCAAGGGATCGAGGCGCAGACGCTTGCCAACGTGCACCTGGCGATGAAGCTCGGCCTGGTGATCATTCCGGTGCTCAACAAGATCGATCTCCCCGCCGCCGACCCCGAGATGGTGATGAGCGAGCTCGAAGACTCCCTCGCCATCCCACGAGAAGAGGTGATCCTCGCGTCGGCGAAGGCTGGCATCGGCATCGCCGAAATTCTCGAGGCACTCGTCGCGCGCATTCCGGCGCCGAGCGGTCCACTTGACGCGCCGCTGCGCGCACTTGTCTTCGACTCCCACTACGACACATACAAGGGCGTCGTGAACTACATCCGCGTGCAAGAGGGGCGACTGAAGGCAGGCGATCCAATTCAGATGATGGGCTCCGGGGTCACCTGCGTACCAGTGGAGCTCGGCTACTTCCGACCGCAACACGTGCCAGTGCAAGAGTTGGTCGCTGGCGAGGTCGGTTACATCGCGACTGGTTTGAAGAGCGTGCGCGATGCGCGCGTTGGCGACACCGTCACATCGCAAACGAGCCCTGCCACCGAGCCACTCCCCGGCTATCAGGTCGCACTGCCACTCGTCTTCGCCGGCCTGTATCCACTGAGCGGCGAGGACTACCCCGCGCTGCGCGAGGCGCTCGAGAAGTTGCACCTCAACGACGCTAGCTTCACCTTTGAGGCCGAGTCGTCGGCCGCCCTCGGCTTCGGCTTCCGCTGCGGCTTCCTTGGGCTGTTGCACATGGAGATCGTGCAGGAGCGTCTCGAGCGCGAGTTCAACCTGCAACTGATCGCCTCGGCCCCCTCCTGCAAGTACCAGGTGATGCTCAACGGCGGCAAGGGCGAACTCCTCATCAACAACCCTGCACAGCTCCCGAGCCCGAACCACATCGATGAAATTCGCGAGCCGTGGGTCGCCGCCTCGGTCGTTACGCCGTCGACCTACATCGGCACGATCATGGAGCTCTCCACCGACAAGCGCGGCATCTTCGACGGCATGGAGTACCTCGACGAGAAGCGCGTGGTGATGCGCTTCCAGATCCCCCTCGCCGAACTGATCGTCGATTACTTCGATCAGCTCAAGAGCCGTACCCAGGGGTACGCGTCGCTGGATTACACCGAGTCTGAGTATCGCGTTGCGCCGCTCGTGAAACTCGACATTCTGGTGAACGGTGAGCCGGTCGATGCACTTAGCACCATCATCCATCGCGACCGCGCGCAGGGTGCTGGTCGCAATCTCGCCTCCAAGCTGAAGGAACTCATTCCGCGCCAAATGTTCGAGGTTCCAATTCAGGCGGCAATCGGCGGCACTGTGATTGCGCGCGAAACGGTGAAGGCCGTTCGCAAGAACGTGTTGGCGAAGTGCTACGGCGGCGACATCACGCGAAAGAAGAAGCTCCTCGAGAAGCAGAAAGAGGGGAAGGAGCGCATGAAGCGCGTGGGCTCCGTTGAGATTCCGCAAGAGGCCTTCCTCGCCGTCTTGCGCACCGACGCCGATTAACGTGACGACGGGCGCGCAGCCCGCGCCACCGCGCGGCCTCTACCTTCACGTTCCGTTCTGTCGCTCGCTCTGTCCGTACTGTGACTTCGTCGTTGTTGCCGGAGCTGCGGCGTTTGGTCCGCGCTCGCGCATGGGTGGCTACCTCAATGCAGTCGAACAAGAGATCGATCTGCGCGCGAAACTCGCCGATAAAACATTCGGCAGCCTCGGCTCCGCCGATCGCCAGCCGCTTGAGACGCTCTACCTCGGCGGCGGCACGCCATCGCTCCTGCCAACCGACCGCCTCGCCTCCCTCATCGAACGCATCCGGGATCGTTTCGGGCTGACCCCAGACGCCGAGGTAACCCTTGAGGCGAACCCAGGCGGCGACGAGCGCGGCGACTTGGCCGGCGTCGTTCAGGCTGGCGTTACGAGGCTTAGCGTTGGCGTGCAGGTGATGGATACGACCGCCCTTCGCGCCCTTGGCCGGCGGCACACCCCCGACGACGTGGTGGCAACGATCGCCGCCGCCCGCGCCGCAGGGTTTGCGAGCATCTCTATGGACCTCCTGGCTGATTTGCCTGACCTCCCCTTCGACGCCTGGGCGGCGAGCCTCGACGCGGCGATCGCCCTCGCCCCCGACCACCTCAGCGTCTATGCCCTCACCCTCAGCCTCGGCCCTGATGAGTCTGGCGACGACCGCCTCGCCACCCCCGCGGGCGCCGTCGCCTGGCGAGAACGTGCCGCCGCCGCCCAAGACGAAGAGCGCGGCGCGCTCGAGCTCGAGTACCTCAACAGCCGCCTCCCAGCCGCTGGGTACGACTGGTACGAGATCAGCAACTGGGCAACCGCTGGCCACGCATCGCGACACAACACGCTCTACTGGGAGCGCGCCAGCGTTGCCGCCGTTGGCCCAGGTGCGCACGCCTTTGATGGCGTCACACGCCGATGGAACTCCGCCAACCTCGACGCCTGGGAGGGGGCGCTGCAGCAGGGTGAACTTCCACCCGGTGGTGAATCACCCGCTGAGAGCGGCGCTGCAGGTGCCGCTGAGGGCTTAGTGCTTGCGCTGCGCATGGCGCGCGGTGTGGAGCGCGACGTCGCGGTGCGCGACGGCTTCGGTGATGCAATCACCTGGGGTGAATCCAATGGTCTCCTCGCACCGCACCCGATCGATGCGTCACACATTCAGCTGACGTTGCGCGGCCGACTACTGAGCAACGAACTCTTCTCAAGAATTGTGTAGCTGACGTCGCGCGCGTGCGCGACGCAGATCAGTTCGGCGCGGCGAGATCGCGACGCGGGAAGATGTAGAGCGCCCAGATCGCAGCGATCAGTGCAACAACACCGAAGAGCAGCGCGGCCGAATCATCAACGGTGCCATTCAGCAGGTCAACCGGCGAGAAGTGATTGAAGAGTGAGAGGTAGCGATACGGCTCGACCACATCCCAGAAGGAACCGATTACTTCAAGGATGTAGTTCGCCATGATGAACGAGACGGTGATTGCCATGGATGGCGCCGTGTTGTCGAAGCTGGCACTGGTGGCGATGCCGATCGTCGCGAACATGCCCCAGAAGAGCGCACCAAATGCCCAGAGAACCGTCAGTTGTTCAAATGCCAGCTGGTCGGTGACGCCAGCGATCTGCGCGCCGAGGACGGTGCCGACGATGTAGGCGAACGAGACAAGTGCTGCGCCAACCCAGCCTTCAAGGAGCATCGTGAGAAGGATCTTGCGGCGACTGAGTGGGCGGCTGAGGAGGAGCTCCAACGTGCCGCGCTGTCGCTCGCCCGAGAGCGCGCCAACGGTGAGGCCCGCGCTCAGGATGCCGAAGAGGGCGATCGAGATTGGGTGAATAAAGCCGACTGAGATCGTGCCCGCCAGGGTGGAGAAGTTCCCTCCAGGGGGGCGAGGTTGGTCTGCAAGTGACTCTTGGAACGCTTGGTAGATGACGGGGAAGAGTAGCGACCAGACCACGACGACCGCGAGTCCAACGATGAGACGAATGCGGTGACCGCGCAGCAGCCGGCGGAAGAGGGTTGTGTTGATGATCATCGAGAGCTCCTCTTCTTGGTGGCGCTCTTCTTCGGAGCAGCTTTCTTGGCAGGGCTCTTCTTGGCAGGGCTCTTCTTTGCAGGCGCGCGCTTCGCGACTGGTCGCTTGGTTGCAGGCTTCGATAGTGACTTCTTCACCTCAGCAACCTCGGGGAAGACCTGAACGGCGCCAGAGCTGTGACGCGCATCGCCGTAGTACGACATGAAAGCCTCTTCAAGGCTTGCGGCCTTAATGAGTAGGTCGCGCAGGCCAGAGGTCTGCAGTCGCGCGATGAGCTTTGGCACCGCCGCCGATTCCGCTTCGCAGCTAATGCGATACCCGCTCTTCCCCTCAGGCGAAACCTTCACGTCGAAGACGCCGGCGAGTGAGGTGAGGCGCGTTGGCTTGCGAGCGACGAGCGCGTCAACGCGACGGCGCTGGAAGCGCACGAGCGTCTCAACGGTCTCAAGTGCAACGAGCTTGCCGCCGCGCACAATGGCGACGCGATTGCAGATGCGCTCCACCTCGCTGATGAGGTGGCTGCTAAAGAAGACGGTGCGGCCGGCGGCGACGCGCTCAAGGAGCAGCTCTTGGAGCGAGCGCTGCATCAGTGGGTCAAGACCTTCGGACGGCTCATCAAGAATCAGCAGCTCCGGGTCGGTCTCCAGCGCCTGCACCACGCCGATCTTCTGGCGCATGCCGCGACTGTAGTCGCGCACCGGTCGCTTCAGGATCGCATCGGAGAGCTCGAGTGCCTCCATCACGCGATGGCGAAGGAGTGATGGTCGGCCAGTGAGGGCACGCATGTGGTCGAGGTATTCACGGCCGCTCATGTAGTCGTACACGGCAAAGCCCGAAGGTAGGTAGCCAACACGGCGACGAATCTCGACCGAGTCCTTGACGACGTCGAGGCCGAGGACCGAAGCGGAGCCCGAGGTTGGGTGGAGGAAGCCGAGGAGGGTGCGAATCGTGGTGCTCTTCCCCGCGCCGTTTGGGCCGAGGAAGCCGAAGAGTTCACCCTCCTTGATCTCTAGATCAATCGAGGTGAGCGCCTTGATCTCGCCGGTGCGGCCGTAGTGCTTGGTAAGCGCACGGGTCTGGATCGCAAACTGATTGCCCATGCCCCGATTCTACGCCTTTGACCCAGCGAGGCTGACCCCTCTAGACTGAGTTGGCACTCGACATCTGCCGAGTGCCAAGAAACGAGGTGGGCATGGTTCGACGACAGCGACGCACGGGACTCCTGGACGATCGCGCCCGCGTCATCCTCGCCGCCCTCGTAGAGGAGCACATTCGAACGGCCACCCCTGTTGGCTCGATCGCCCTCTCAGATGGCTATGACCTGGGCGTCTCGCCCGCCACCGTGCGCGGCGTGCTCGTTGAACTTGAGGAGCTTGGTCTCCTCATGCAGCCGCACACCTCCGCCGGCCGCATCCCAACCGACCTCGGCTACCGCACCTACGCGGTAGAGATCGCCACCCCCGACGAGGTCACCCCAGTTGATCAACTCATGATTCGGCACCAGTTCGGCCAGGCCGAAGGGGGCGCTGACCAGTGGTTCCGCATCGCCGCCACCACGCTGGCGAGCTCTTCGCGCGCGGCGGGGATCGCCACTCCCATGCGCCCGACCTCCGCGCAACTCCGCCACATCGACCTCGTGCGCACCGCCGATCGTCTCGCCACCCTGATCGCCGTGGTGAGCGATGGGAGCGTGCGCCCAACCCTGCTGCCACTCCCAGAGGGGGCCGATCAGGAGGCGCTCACCGCCGTAGCAAGTCGTCTGAATGCGACAGTGCTCAACAAGAGTTCGGCGCAACTCGCCGCCGCCGCAACCAGCCTCCCCGAGTCGCTGCCGAACCGCGCAATCGTGCGGACGGTGTTGGAGCGCACGAGCCGCCTCCTCGCCGAAATCGACGATGCGGCGGTTGAGCACGTCTATAGCGACGGCCTCCTCAATGTGATGGAGGCCCCCGAGTTCGCGGAGAGTTCGCGAGTGCGCAACGTCTTCACGGCGCTGGAGGGGCGCGGCTACCTGGGGAACCTGGTGCATGAGGTGGTGCAGGGTGGACAGGTGCGCCTCTTTATTGGCAGCGAGAACGTGCCCGTCGAGATGCACGGCGTCTCCCTGATCCTTGCCCCGTATGGGGTCCCCGGTCAGGCACTCGGCGTGGTGGGGGTCCTTGGGCCAACCCGCATGCCGTATCCGCGAGCGGTCGGCTCGGTCCAGTTCGTGGCCAACCTCCTCTCGGAGCTCGTCACCCGCTTCCACCGCGCCTAGCGCTTGACTCCCGCCGCCCCGCGGCGTATTCTCGCGTCAGCGAGTTAGCACTCTAATCCTTTGAGTGCTAACTTACGCACGAGACCTCCCCAAATCGGGGGCTCCTGAGCACAAAAGGGGGCACGCATGACCCAACCGACGACCGAGTCCGAGGCAACCGAGCAGGAGGCGCCTGAGCTCGATCCGCTCGCCGCCGCCCTTCTGGAGCGCGACGAGCAGATCGCCGCCCACCAGCGCACCGCCGCCGACTTTGCCAACTTTCGCCGCCGCACCGCCGAGGAGCGCGAGCGCGAGGCCGGGCTGGCGAGCGAGTCACTCCTGATCAAGGCCCTGGCGGTCGCCGACGACATGGATCGCGCCCTCGCCGCCGTCCCCGAGACCCTCACGGCTGAACCCTGGGTGGAAGGGATCGCCGCGATTAATCGCAAGCTCTTGGCGCTGTTGGAGAGCGAAGGGGTGACCCCATTTGAATCGGTCGGCAAGGAGTTTGATCCGCGGGAACACGAGGCGATCGCCCAGGTTCCTGGCAGTGGCAAGCCCGCCGGCGAAGTGATTGCCGAGCATCGAAAGGGGTGGCGAATTCGTGACCGAATTCTGCGACCTGCGGTGGTGAGTGTGGCGAACGATTAGAGGAGCGATCGCTCCATAAAGCTTGGAAATTTTTGGAAGCAGTAGTTAAGAAAAGGAGAACACAATGGGAAAGATTATCGGGATCGATCTTGGAACCACGAACAGCGTTGTTGCCGCCATGGTTGGCGGTGAACCAACAGTGATCAGCTCCGCCGAAGGCGGACGAACCGTTCCATCGGTTGTTGGATTTGGTAAGGGTGGTGAGCGACTCGTTGGCCAGCTGGCAAAGCGCCAGGCGGTCACGAATCCAACGAACACCGTCTTTAGCATCAAGCGTTTCATGGGTCGACGTTTTGACGACGCTGAATCGGTGAAGACGAAGGGCCTTGTTCCGTACGTTGTTGAGAAGGATGCCGGTAGCGACGGCGTCAAGGTCAAGGTCGATGGCGGATCCTATTCGCCGCAAGAAGTGTCCGCAATGATTCTGCAGAAGCTGAAGGCCGATGCTGAGGCGTTCCTCGGCGAGAAGATCACCGAGGCCGTGATTACGGTGCCGGCCTACTTCGACGACACGCAGCGACAGGCAACGAAGGATGCTGGCCGCATTGCGGGACTC
>Ga0114975_10003439_pt1 | contig 10567 bp, 9 predicted proteins | sample S_130626_EF_Meta_FD_87031 | JGI IMG/M metagenome (GOLD analysis project Ga0114975, IMG submission 87031) | Freshwater microbial communities from Lake Simoncouche, Canada to study carbon cycling - S_130626_EF_MetaG | ecosystem: Environmental > Aquatic > Freshwater > Lake | place: Lake...
CCAATTAACATCAACTTATCACCATATTCGATGGGATATTTAGAGGGCTTAGCGTCTAATGTTAATTTGAATTTCATTTGAACAATCTTTGCTTCATGGATTCGTATAAAACAATACCGGCGGCAACAGAAACATTAAATGAATCAAAATTAGTGGCCATCGGAATCTTGAAAAAATAATCTGCCGCCTTGGCTAAATAAGGCTGCACCCCTTTCCCCTCGTCACCCATAATGATACAACTTGGAATGGTTAAATCTAATTCATGTACATTTTTATCTGCACGCATTTCACTTGTGAAAACCTGAATGCCATTCATGTGTAAATCATCCACCGCTTTTAATAAACTAGTCACACGAACAACATGAATATGTTCCAATGCACCTGCACTACTTTTAAAAGCTTCTTCATTCAAAGCGCCTACTCCTTTGTCTGGAATAATCAAAGCTTGAGCACCACAACAATGAATGCTTCGGCTAATGGCACCAATATTTCGAACATCGGTGACACCATCTAACATCATAAACAAGGGGACCTCCCCTTTTGCTACTACAAAGTCAATCACTTCTTGTAAGTCTAAATATTTTACATTAGAGATAAATGCAAGCACCCCTTGGTGGTTTGCTTTGGTCATGCCATTGAGTTTTTCAATAGGCACCAATTGAACCGGAATGGTATGTGTTTTTGCAAATTGTTTGATCTCATCCAAGCCTTCCCCCTGTGCATTTTTTTGTAATAATATTTTTTCAATATTCGCACCAGAATTCAATGACTCAATTAATGGCTGACGACCAATGATAAATTTACGTTCCGTGGTAAAACTTGGCCTTGGGCTAAATCTTCTTTGTCCTGTAAATTTTCCGTCTGGCCTGCCAGATCTATCTGATCGCTCTGGTCGTTCTGGTCTGTTGTTTCTTTCCTGCATGCTTCAAAGTTATGGATTAAAATAAAAATCCCGTCCCAATTTGTGTCGAGACGGGATCTTTATTCAATCAATGATTTATTTTAAACCAAAGGCTTTTTTAACCTTGGCAACATAATCTAATTTCTCCCAGGTAAACAATTCCACTTTCATGGTCTTTGATTTACCGTCTGGAGTTGTAAATGTTTTAGTCACTGTTTCGTTCTTACGACCCATGTGGCCATATGCTGCAGTCTCACTATACATTGGCGTTCTTAACTTTAATCTTTGCTCGATAAAGTAAGGACGCATATCAAAAATGCCTTCTACCAATTTGCCAATTTGACCATCTGTCATTTTTACTTTAGCAGTACCGTAAGTATTTACATTGATAGATGTTGGCTTAGCCACACCAATCGCGTAAGAAACTTGTACCAATACTTCTGAAGCTACACCAGCAGCCACTAAGTTCTTAGCAATATGACGTGTTGCATAAGCAGCAGAACGGTCTACCTTACTTGGATCCTTGCCTGAGAAAGCACCACCACCGTGTGCACCCTTACCACCGTAAGTATCAACGATAATCTTACGACCAGTTAAACCAGTGTCACCATGCGGACCACCAATGACAAACTTACCTGTTGGGTTAATATGGTACTTGATATCCTTGTTAAATAATTTTGCGTATTTCTTATATTTCGCTTGCACTCTTGGAATCAAAATTTCAATGATATCCTTTTTGATCTTCGCCAACATCTTCGCTTCTGAATCAAAATCATCGTGTTGCGTAGATACTACAATCGCGTCAATTCTTACTGGCTCGTTTTTGTCGTTGTACTCTAAAGTCACCTGAGATTTTGCATCAGGACGTAAATATTTAATGGCTTTATTTTCTCTTCTTAATGCAGCTAATTCAATTAGAATTTTATGCGCTAAGTCTAAAGCTAGTGGCATTAGGTCTTCTGTTTCATTGGTTGCATAACCAAACATCATCCCTTGGTCACCAGCACCTTGCTCTTCTTTTTTCTTTTTATCTACCCCTTGGTTGATATCAGCAGATTGTTCGTGGATCGCAGATAATACACCACAGCTATCCGCTTCAAACATATATTCACTCTTTGTGTAACCAATTTTCTTGATCACATTACGTGCAATGGTTTGCACATCTAAATAAGCTTTAGATTTTACCTCACCTGCCAATACCACTTGACCTGTTGTTACTAAAGTTTCACATGCCACTTTTGATTGTGGATCAAATGCTAAAAAGTTATCGATTAATGCGTCAGAAATCTGATCCGCTACTTTGTCTGGATGTCCTTCAGAAACACTCTCAGATGTAAATAAATAAGGCATATTGTTTTATTTAGATGTTTTTATTAAAGTGCAAATATATTAAATAATCTTAATTAATATAGATTGTAATACAGATTGGATAAAGATTGAATTATAGATTGGTATAGTAAATACGTAACCTCATTCTAAACTTAGAATGAGATCCCCCACCCAATCTTACACGACCTATACCAGCTTGATTACCCAATGAAGTCGACAGGTAATCTGTGGATTGAATTTTATTGTAAGGATATGGCTGAACGAATTTGATTGAATCGTTCACTGGTGCATACAATCTAAAATCAAATAATGAATCAGTTCTTGCGATTAAACCTTGAACATATCTACTCACGTTGAAATTGTAGGTGGCTACATTGCTATAACCATTCAATGATTTAGAAATCTTCTGTCCACCAAACTGCGCTAATAATTGAGGATTCACAACACCTTGGTAATCATTTGGTACTGATCTTAATTGTTTTGTTGCAGTATCATACACGCCTAAGAATAAGAAATTAGGTGCAGTCATATAACTGTCAATGGTCGTTAATCGCGCAGCATCTGGCACTTGTTCTGCGATTAATTCTGCTCTATGAATGATTTTATTTTTAAAGGTCTTTAATCCAGGTACTTTAATTTTTACCATAGTACCAGGACTTGTTTGCACATAGACCAACGAATCTTTCGCAAAACCGTTTAAATGACTTGCAATTTCAGATGCAGCTCTATTTCTATTAATAAAGTTGGCATTTTGTGCACTATAATAACTGAATCTAAATTGCGTAACCAAAGTATCTCTTGTAACACTACCTGTTGCACTGGTAGAATAATACAACGATAATTTTGTATTAGAATCCAATAAAGCCAATTTAATCAATGCATTGTGGTTGTCGGCAGCATTGGTTGTGATCGCAAAGCCAGGAAACGCATTACGGAATGTGGTATCGTTTCTGTAGGCCCCATTTGAATCATAGGTTTTTAATAATTCAGTCGCAATGGATTGATTCAATCTTAAACGAATTTGATTATTTGCATTTTCAAAACGATCATTGATAGAATCTTTTGCTCTTGCAAAGTCAAACAGTTTAGAATTACCAACAGAAACTCCTTTTCTGATCCCATATGCATTGGCATAATTACTAGCATATAATTTTCCAGCTTCCAAAGGCGTAGCTGGGTCAATTTTATTTACATAAATCCTAACAGGCTTTGAAGAATCTCCATAAAAGCCTTTATAACTTAAAATCAAGACTACCGAATCCACTATAATACTGTCTTTTGTTCCTTTAATATAGAAAGGATAAAAGACAGGTTTTAATTGTAAAAATAAAGACGCGCTAGTTGTTCCAAATATTGGATCGTTGGTGATATCACCTATTACTTGCTGATCTGACGCATAAATTCTTAATGAATCTTGTAAAACAACCGTTTCTGTTTCTACATCTAGCAAAGTGTCTTTAGTGCCGATGGCATCTTGGGACAAAAAGTCTATTCCAAGCTCTGAAGTACCAATTCTGGTACAAGAAAAAAGCATTGTCGCTGCGATTGTAAAATAGGTAACCCTTCTAACTATGTTGATAAATGCCATGTATAATTACTTTACTTGCCTGCAAGTTCGTTGTATAAATCTAAATACTCTGTTAAATCAGAATCCCATCCATTAAAAGGCACAACTTTTTTACCTTTCACTGATGAAAACTCTGTCACCAATTTTTTGTCAATCACATCTGAACCAAAAGAAATGGCATCCGCATAAGTAGCGCCGCCTCTGAACATAGCTGTGTTAGACAATTCTTTAAACGCTTCTAATTCTTTCTCCTTTACGTTCGTATTGATTAAAGCTTTGGTCATAAAGTCTTTGGGAAACTGTTCTTCGAATGTGTTCTGTCCAATCGTGTAAACCACTTTGGCATTGGAGAATACTGGTTCTTTCTTAAAAGCAGTTTTAATATAAGCAGGGATTAAACCTGTCATCCAACCACTACAGTGAATGATGTCTGGAGGCCAACCGAATTTCTTCACGGTCTCTAAAGCTCCTCGGCAAAAGAAAATAGTTCTCATGGCATTGTCATCAAACCATGTTTCATTTTCGTCATGGAATATATGCTTACGCTTAAAAAAGTCTTCGTTTTCTAAAAAATAGACCTGTAATCTTGCATTGGGTAAGGAAGCGACCTTAATTTGTAAAGGATAATCATCACTATCCACTTGAACATTGATCCCTGATAATCTAACTACTTCATGTAAACGGTGTCTTCTTTCATTGATTACACCAAATCTTGGCATGATACAACGTACTTCTAACCCACTGTCATTGCTTTTAATTGCGAGTTTATTGATCACCTCTGCAAATTCGGTCATCTCTAAATAAGGCGACATTTCTGTGGCAATATATAAGATTCGTTTTTTTTCTGACATTCCTTTAATAGTTTAACTAAGTAACCTCAACGAGTTGGCAAAGGTACGGATTTTAAAGGACTTTATAAAACCCTAAAAAAGCCCAATTATTAAGGCTTTGTCAGGGGTATTCTAGACATTTGGTTGTAAATTGCGGGGCAACTGAAACCTTACAATAATGGGAAAGTTTCTTAAAATCGGGTTCTTTTTTCTTTTAGGTATCGCCTTGATATGGTGGAGTTTACATCAAATTCCGGCCGAAGAATGGACAAAATTCACCCTTGCACTCAAGCAGTCTAAACTTTGGATTGTATTTCCTGTCTTTATAATATTAGCGCTGTCTCATTTTTTACGTGCACTTAGATGGCGCTTAATCATGGAGCCATTGGGCTACCAACCAAGTATTGCGAACACCTACCTTGCCGTACTCATTGGCTACCTAGCCAACCTAGCTATCCCCCGACTTGGAGAAGTTTTAAAATGTACCTTATTGGCTAAGTACGAGCAAGTACCTGCCGAAAAAATAGTAGGCACCATTGTCGCAGAAAGGGCCTTTGATGTGTTGAGTCTCGGTATTGTATTTTTAATGGCACTTGGTTTACAATTTAATGTAATTGAAGCCGGCTGGAACCAATTAAAAAATCAAACAGCTAACCCATTGATCAATTCCAATGAGGTTAATTGGAAACTATATATTTATGTTGGCATAGGAATTGTATTAGTGGCTTTATTTTTTATACTAAGAAAACGTATCCCTACAATGGTTGCCTCCATCAAACAAATTCTTAGTGGAATTTGGGAGGGTGTAATGAGTGCTACTAAATTAAAACAACAAAAATTATTCTTTGTATACTCATTTGGTATTTGGTTTTTGTATTTACTAGCCACTTATGTAGGACTTTACGCTACAGCAGGAACAGAAAGTAGTTTTGCCACCGCAATTAGTTGCCTAGCCTATGCAAGCATAGGTATGATACTTACCCCAGGTGGCATTGGCGCTTATGCTTATTTTATGGCGAAAGTGTTAGAGCTCAATGGGGTAGATTATACATTGGGACTTGCTAATGGCACATTACAGTGGTTTTCTCAGTTTATAATTGTCCTAGTATTGGGTGGATTGAGTTTAATTATATTACCTATCATTAATAAACAAGCTAAGTAAGATGCGTGCAGTGGAACAAATAGCAAATAAAATCATGACCCTTGAACAAGCTAAAGCATTTATGCAAGCTTGTAAAACAATAGGAAAAACAGTTGCCTTTACCAATGGCTGCTTTGATATTTTACATCCGGGTCATTTATTTTCATTGGCTCAAACAGCAAAGGAAGCAGATTATTTATTGGTGGGCTTGAATAGTGACGCAAGTGTTAAAAAACTAAAAGGTCCTGAGCGTCCAATCAATAACACCGAAAGCAGGGCTTCGATTTTGGCCAATTTAGTATTGGTAGATGTGGTGGTAGTATTCGAAGAAGATACACCATTACAATTAATCCAAACCCTACTCCCAGATGTACTTGTAAAAGGAGGCGACTATACGATTGATACCATCGTTGGTGCTAAAGAAGTGATTGCAAATGGCGGAAAAGTAATTATTAACCCAATTGTGGAAGGTTTTTCCACGACCAATATCATTGAAAAAATAAAAAAATAAATATGCAATTTTTACAAGAATTAAAAATTCAAAAAGAAAACGAAGGCAGTTCAACAGGCGCAAAATGGATTCCAAGTAAGGGTGAAATGATTTCCTCTTTTTCTCCAGTAGACAATCAATTGATTGGTGCAGTTGTAACAACAGATCAAGCTGCATATGAGCAAGTGATAGAAACAGCACAACATGCATTTATAGCATGGCGTAATTGGCCAGCACCTAAAAGAGGCGAAGTGGTTAGACAATTAGGAGAAGCTTTAAGAAAAGATAAAGCAGCACTAGGTCAGTTAGTGAGCTATGAAATGGGAAAAAGTTTACAAGAAGGATTAGGAGAAGTGCAAGAGATGATCGATATCTGCGATTTTGCAGTGGGCTTATCAAGACAATTGTATGGCTTGACCATGCACAGTGAAAGACCATCTCATAGAATGTATGAACAATGGCACCCGATGGGGATTGTTGGTATCATTTCTGCTTTTAATTTTCCAGTAGCGGTATGGAGTTGGAATGCTGCATTGGCATGGGTTTGTGGAAATGTAACTGTTTGGAAGCCTAGTGAGAAAACACCATTATGTGGTAATGCCATTCAAAAGATTGTTGAAAAAGTATTTGCAGACAATGATGTGCCAGAAGGTGTGAATAATTTAATTCAAGGAGGACGTGCTGTAGGAGAATGGATGAGTAAGGACACAAGGATACCACTAGTTTCTGCAACAGGCTCTACTCGTATGGGTAAGGAATTGAATAAAGAAGTGGCAGGCCGTTTAGGTAAAACCATTTTAGAATTAGGAGGTAATAACGCCATCATTATCACAGAACATGCCGACTTAGACATGTCCTTAATTGGTGCCGTATTTGGAGCGGTGGGTACTGCAGGACAAAGATGTACAAGTACAAGGAGATTGATCATTCATGAAAAAATTTATGATCAATTTGTAGAAAAATTAGTGAAAGCCTACCAACAAATAAAAATTGGAGATCCATTGGATAGTAATAACCACATGGGGCCATTGATAGATAAAGATGCAGTAAAAATGTATTTACAATCTATTGAAGCTTGTAAAAATGAAGGTGGAAAATTTATTGTTGAAGGTGGTGTATTGGAAGGTGCTGCTTATGCAAGTGGATGTTATGTGAAGCCATGTATTGCCGAAGCAAAACCTCAATTTAAAATTGTACAACACGAAACTTTTGCACCCATCTTATACCTTTTAAAATACAAGACTATCGAAGAAGCAATTGCTATTCAAAATGAAGTGCCTCAAGGATTGTCTTCTGCGATTATGACTTTAAATATGAGAGAATCAGAATTATTTCTTTCTGTAAAAGGAAGTGATTGTGGTATTGCGAACGTGAATATTGGAACAAGTGGTGCTGAAATTGGTGGCGCATTTGGTGGTGAAAAAGAAACTGGAGGAGGCAGAGAAAGTGGATCTGATGCATGGAAAGCATACATGCGCAGACAAACCAATACCATCAATTGGAGTACACAATTACCACTTGCGCAAGGTATCAAATTTGATTTTTAATTACGCTAATGTCCAAACGTCCAAATGTCCATATGTCCTATGCGTAGATTGATCCTGACTATATTATTGTATACCTGTTCCCAAATCGTATGGGGACAGGATGCAAAATTTTGGCATTGGAAAGATCTTGAAAAAGATGGTGTGCACGGCGTAAGCTTATTGAAAGCCCAACAACTTTTAACAGATTTAAAGTTAAAGCCCACCCCTATTATCATTGCAGTATTAGATGGCGGGATTGATACAGCCCATCCACAAATCAAACCATTACTATGGAATAACCCTAGAGAAATTCCAGGTAACACTTTGGATGATGACAAAAACGGATACGTGGATGATGTGCATGGATGGAATTTTTTAGGCAATGCTTCCGGAGAAAATATCAACAAAGCATCTGACGAAAAATCAAGAATCTACCACCGTTATAAAAATGAATTCAAACAAGACAAATTAGATAGTGCATCCTGGGATGCAACAAAAAAACAAACATTCAAAATGTGGCAGCAAGCTGCAGCTGAAATTGTTTTTACAGAAGATGATGCAGACAATTTATCCTTCATTAAAATGGCGAGAAATGCAGTCATTAAGATGGGCCTTATGATCATCAGAGAATTGAAGGATAGTAACTTTTCTACCGAAAAATTGGAAAACTATCAACCCATTGGTAAAATTACTGCAGACACAAAAATTTCCTATTTAAGAACAATGCAGGCATTAGGTATTGATCGATCAAATGGCCATCAGTCTATAGTGGAGGATTTGAATGAATACATTTCTGGAAAAGAAAAATCCGCAGTCTCTATAGATACCCCACCTGAAGATCTTAGAAAAAAAATCACCCAAGACCAATATGAAAATTTGAATGACCAATTCTATGGCAATAACAATATCACTGGTCCAAATGCAAAACATGGAACACATGTTGCAGGATTGGCTGCTGGTATAGTAGATACCCTATTCAACAAATCCAACTTTAAGAATGCTATTCAAATCATGGGAGTGCGCGTGGTGCCAGATGGAGATGAATATGATAAGGATATTGCTTTAGGGATAAGATACGCTGTGAACAATGGTGCTAAAATTATTAACATGAGTTTTGGTAAATCTTTCTCGCCAGAACAACCATGGGTGGATAGTGCCATACGATATGCTGCATCAAAAGATGTGTTGATTATTCATTCTGCCGGAAACGAATCTTATGACTTGAATATTAAATCCGTCTACCCTAGCCCATACTCAAATGTATTTAAGTATAAAGCGACTAATATGATTACAGTGGGCGCAAGTAGTGATCCATTGATTGCAGAAGGTCTTTTAACTGACTTTAGTAATTATGGCAATAAAATAGTTGATCTATTGAGCCCTGGAGAAAAAATATATTCAAGCTTACCTAATCAACAGTATGGATTTCTAGATGGCACTAGTATGTCTGCACCCATCATAAGTCATATCGCAGCATTGGTACGTGCTTACTTCCCTAAGCTTAGTGCTGAAGAAGTAAGAACGATTCTTTTGCAAAGTTGTTGGAAGCCATCTGACACAGATTTGAATTTAGATGAAGTAAGCGCTGAAGGAGGCATCATCAATGCTGCATTAAGTATTCAAAATGCGCAACGCTATCAAGAAATAAAAAATAAAAAATAACAATATACATGTCTAGACCAAGCACCACAGAGTATGCCCCATTTTTTCAAACCTATATCAATTATACGAGTGGTAAGGATTATGAAATTTTAGTAAAACAATACCACGACCGTTTAGTGGATTCATGGAATGCAATACCTCCTGAAAAAATCAAGTATGCATACGGGCCAGATAAATGGACGATTCAGCAGATGTTCCAACATGTGATAGATACAGAAAGAATCTTTGCATACCGCGCACTTGCCATTGCAAGACAGGATAAAACTTCATTGCCAGGTTTTGATGAGAATAGCTATGCTGAAAATGCAGATGCAAGCCATCGTAATTGGAAGGATATGTTAATTGAATGGAGAACAGTAAGACAAGCAACTAATTTATTATTTGCATCCTTTACTCCAGACCAATTGAAAACAAAAGGCAATTGCAACGGACATGATGTGACCGTGAATGCACTTGGGTTCATCCTCTTTGGTCATGCGCTACATCATTTGCACGTATTGAAAGAGCGTTATGATGTATGATTGAATTCAAAAAAGTTCGTATAAAAAAAGAACCCCTAAATAAAATTAGGGGTTCTTTTTTGCCTTTCGGCCATACTCATTTTTTGAAGGGGAGATAAACCTTAAATATGAATGAGTCCCACATCGTGCGACTTAAATTCTATTATCATACTACTTTGTAGCATAGATATGCACAGCTAATTGAACTTGCGTATCAATTGCACCTACTCCGTAATTGATTCCAAATAATGTTCTGTCAATTGGGAAGAATGCTTCAGCGAAGAAACCTTTTTCGTCCGCGTTTCTGATGATTGCTTCAAAACTGATATCTTTTGTGATACCCTTTAAAGTTACTGTACCAGATAAAGTTGCTTTTTCTGCAGTGTTATATTTTACAGCACTGATATAAAAAGTCGCTTCACCAAATTTAGCTACATCAAAAAAGTCAGCAGTAGATAAGTGACCAGCTAATTTATCACCAGCAGCATCTGTTACTTTCATTCCAGCAACATCTACCACAAATGATCCACCTACTAATTTACCACCGTCTACTTTAACAGATCCAGACTTCACTGGGAAATAACCAGTATGGAAATCGGACTTCTTAGAACCAGTAAAATC
>Ga0114975_10003440_pt1 | contig 10565 bp, 5 predicted proteins | sample S_130626_EF_Meta_FD_87031 | JGI IMG/M metagenome (GOLD analysis project Ga0114975, IMG submission 87031) | Freshwater microbial communities from Lake Simoncouche, Canada to study carbon cycling - S_130626_EF_MetaG | ecosystem: Environmental > Aquatic > Freshwater > Lake | place: Lake...
ACTTTTCAAAAATTGTCAGTGCCGGATAAATTTCATTGAACTGCGTTTGAATGGCGAGCTTCGTATAGGCAACAATCTTATCGACGTCTTCTGCCATAATATCTTCATGAACAGGCTTATATATGTGTTCGTTGAACAAGTCATGGATGAGCCGTGGGTTTACCTTTCTCGCTGCCTCGAGAGAATCAAGGGCCGCCTTGATTTCCTTTTCCTCCGAGTACGTTTCATGCAAGTCCCGGAAGAACGCCACCAGCTTGTCGACAAAAAGTCCAAGGGGGGAAACACTCTTCGACATATCTCCTCTTACTAAGTCTCCGTTTCTTTAGATTCCTTTTCCTCTTACTGACGCGCGGGACCCTGGGGAATTCCGATATCCCGTTGTTGCTTATACATATCCATTTGTTTGTCAAAGACTGCTTCCTTCTTTGACCGTGTTCCTTGATTCTGAACGGCAGCCGATAAAGAAGCATCGCTTTGCTTGTCTCCAAATCCAGTTAAAAAGGAGAAACTCCCGGGAATTGTTGCGCCCCCATTTCCAGCGGTACTCATGTCTGCATCGACAAAGCTATAGCCAGTGTCGCCATATCCGCTCATCTCTCCTCCCAGCCATGACTGTGGTCCATCGACGAGTGTTTGTGCGGCCGATTTTACCGGTTTGGCCGATTCCAGTTTCATTTTCTTTTCGTATAACCAATTCATCACTTCCGTGTCCGTTTTTACGGGAGATTCGTCCCCGGTGATGACGAGCGTCGGGACTTGTTTCAACCATTTCGGAAGAGTTGGCTTCTGTCCACTCTTATCGGCATCAACGCATTTGAAATCAAATTCTTTGATCCAGGGAGTTTTGGAAAGTTCCTCAATAAATGCCTTTGACCATTTATCTTTATTACTGTAAAAACATACGTTCTTTTGACTCATCTATATAACTGACAAATGTTTCTATGGAATCGTTGCACGCAAGGCTTTCTATAAAGTTGAAATCCGGACAGGGGGATAGATAAGTCCAGCAATGTCCGTGCAATCCGTTTTCCACGAGGTTGAGAATGTCGATGCAAAGACGATTACCTTTACTCTTTCTCCAACGAACGTTACCTATGCAAACTGTCTACGGAGGGCAGTTCAATCGGAAGTGTCTGTTCTAGGATTTCGTGCAGACATGACCGATAACGGGACGACGAGCGATGTGACCGTTATACGGAATACCACGCCCATGTCAAATGAGATGCTTGCCGATCGTATTGGCCTTCTTCCTATTGCCATGCCAAAGGAGGGAGTAGCTGCATGGGAGAAGGAGAGGTTTCTCTTTCGATTGGCGGTGGAAAACAGGACGGAAGATGTGATGTATGTTACCGCGTCCATGATTGAGTGCCTGGAGAAAGTGCCTACCGCCGATGAGAGAGTTCGTGTGCCAAATACCCAGTTCTTCTACCCTGACCCTGTTACAGGAGATACCTGCATTATTGCTGTCTTGAAGCCCTTTCTTCCTGGGCAGTCTCCCGAGGCCATTGAGTTGACGGCATGGGCTACCCCTGGGAAGGGGAAGGAGCATGCGCGATTCAATCCGTCGTCGCAATGCGCCTATGGGTACACACGGGATCCGGATGAGGCTCGCATCCTGAAGAGATGGCAAGAGTGGCTCATTCAGAAGAAGGTTGCGATTAAGGATCTGGATTCCGATGAGGCGAGGAAGAAGCAGTTAAATACGGAATTTCGGAGCCTTGAGTTGCACCGTTCGTTTAAGATTGATGCAAAGGGAGAGCCTTATAGTTACGATTTTACGATCGAAACGATTGGAACATTGTCCCCATATACGATGGTGTATACTGCCCTGCTTGAGCTGGCTGCGTTGTGTGAAAAGTATACGGCCGTTGATGTGGGGGAACTTCCTGACACAATGGATATTCGTCCGGCGGATGGCTCAATGAAGGGATATGATCTATGGTTTCGCGGGGAGGATCATACTCTAGGAAGCATGTTGCAGGCATGGATTGTCGATACGGCGGTGGGGAATGAGGTTGATTTTGCGGGATACAAGGTTCCCCATCCTCTTCGCAAGGAGATGGTATTGCGGTTGGGAGTTGCCGATACAAAGAAGTTTGAGGAACGTGCGGCACGATATTGCTTGGCTTCGGCTGCGAAGGGGTGTGCCGATATGTTTCGGGAGTGGTCGGTTGAATGGTCAGTTCTTGCGCGTGAGAATGGATTCCCGCTTGCGGGTGACAGTCTTCCCACGAAGCCATGGCAGGCACACACGGAGATGAAGAGAGCATCGAGGGCATAATCGTAAATATAGTATGGAGGGAATCTTTTTTACAGGACGTTATTTTCGAAGGAAAAGGGAGAATGGATCATATAGGGTATGCCGAAGAGCCAGGGACTGGAACAACTTATGGGAAGTTCAATAAAAATTATAACAGAAAAAGATTCCATGCTGAGCCTGATCCCGATTATCCATTTGGCGGTACGGGTCACGTACCCCTCATTCTGGTACCCTATACCGAAGAAGAAATAGCTGCAAGAGAAGCAGAAGAGGCTGCTACGAAAGAAAGAGTGGCAAAGGCCGTAGCAGAGGAAGAAAAACGCATGGAGGAAAATGCTAAGAAACTCGCCGCGTTTCGTAGAAAAGAGCAACAAGAAAAAAATAATGAAAACTTTAACAAAAATCCATTGGAGTATGTTTACGGTAAAGGAGGCAGGCGTAGAAGCAGAAAAACTAGGCGTAGAAACAGACGTACGCGTAAATAAAAATCCCCGTAAAAACGCCAGTACTCTAGATGTTTGTCTATTATCTGCGAAAGTGCATTAGTTGCCTGAATAAAGTTGTTATACAAGTCAGCACCCCGAACACTCTTTCCGAAGCTCCCTGCCCGCATTGCCAGGCAACCGTTCGCATTTGGCCATAGAATATATGTACATTCACGAAATGTAAATAGTGTATCTACATTGTGTCAATGTAAATAGTGTATTTACTTTAATGTACTTAATCGACCTCCTCAATCTTTGGGCCAGGTTCTGTTGCCTCGGCGGCAGCCTTGGCATCCGCAGCAGCCTTTGCCTCCTTCACCCTCGGGTCATCGTTAACCTGTAAAAAGAGAAGAACATCGTGCACAGCCGTCTCCACCTCCTTCTGCTTGGCCTCGTACGTCTCCTTGTCCGCCTCCGGATTCGCCTCTAGCCATGTCATTGCCGCCTCGACTGCCTCCACGGCAGCAGGACCATTCACGCCCAGAGAATCCTTCTTCTCCGTAAACGTATTGCGCAGACCATACAGGTAAGACTCGCATTTATTCTTCGCCTCCACCTTCTCAAACTGTGCCTTATCCTCGGCCTCATGCTTCGCTGCCTCCTCCACCAGACGTTCCACCTCCTCGCGACTTAGCCGACCCTTGTCGTTCGTGATGGTAATCTTGTTCGACTTTCCTGTACTCTTCTCTGCTGCAGACACATTCAGAATCCCGTTTGCATCCACATCGAACGTCACCTCAATCTGAGGAACACCGCGAGGCATGGGGGGAATGCCTTCCAGTTGAAACTTTCCAAGAAGATTATTGTCGCGAGTAAACTGCCTCTCTCCCTCGTACACCTGGATCAGCACGCCCGGCTGATTGTCTGAATAGGTGCTAAACGTCTGCGTCGCCTTCTTCGGAATTGTAGAATTTCTCTTAATCACCGCCGTCATTACCCCTCCCGCCGTCTCGAGGCCAAGAGAGAGAGGGGCGACATCCAGAAGAATCACATCCTCCGTCTTTGCTGATCCTCCCATAAGAATATGCGCCTGCACGGTTGCACCGTATGCGACAGCCTCATCAGGATTCACACTGTCATTCAGCTTCTTGCCGCCAAAATAGTCAGACAGGAGTTGACGAATTCTCGGAATACGGGAAGAACCGCCCACCATGATAATTTCATCAATCTGCCCCTTATCGAGCTTGGCATCGCGAATGAGCCCATCCAGCGGAGCAATCGTCCTCTTGAAAAAAGGATCGCACAGACTCTCAAACTTTGCCCGAGTAAGTGTCAACTGAAAGTCGTGCCCCTCGAGAAGGGAATCCACCTCGATGGTCGCCTGGGTAGCAGAACTGAGTGTACGCTTTGCACGCTCGCATACTGTGCGCAGACGGCGAAGTGCGCGAGGATTTCCGGAAACATCGCACTTTGTCTTCTTACGGAACTCATCGGCGCAATAGGAAACAAGAGTATTGTCAAAGTCCTCTCCTCCCAGGTGGGTATCGCCGGCCGTTGACTTTACCTCAAACACTCCATCATCCAGACTCAGGATACTCAGATCGTGGGTACCACCACCGCAGTCAAAGATGAGGACATTCTTCTCGGAACTCCCCGTCCCCACGCGGTCGAGACCGTAGGCCAGAGCTGCGGCAGTAGGCTCATTGATAATACGCAGAACATTCAGCCCCGCAATAGCCCCAGCATCCTTGGTTGCCTGGCGCTGGGAATCGTTGAAGTAGGCAGGGACGGTAATAACCGCATCCTTCACGGGATGTCCAAGGAATGCCTCGGCAGTAGCCTTCATCTTTTGCAAGACCGTGGCGGAAACCTCCTCAGGAAGAAACTCGTGTGTCTCGCCCTTCCACTCCACCTGGATCTTTGGCTTTCCATTGGAATCAATAACCTCGAATGGCCAGAGTTTCTTCTCGGCCTGGACAACGGAATCCGTGAACTTGCGCCCGATCAGACGCTTTGCATCGAAGACCGTATTTCTGGGATTTGTTGCAGCCTGAGACTTTGCAGCATCTCCCACAAGCCTCTCCTCACTGGTATAGGCTACATAGGAGGGAGTCGTCCTGTTTCCCTGGTCATTTGCAATGATTTCAACGTGGTCATTCTGCCACACGCCAACGCAACTAAACGTAGTCCCCAGATCAATACCAATAGCAACTCCCTTTGACATCGCCTCTATACGGTAGTGGGGCTAGAGTTTAGGCCTTTTACAAAAAAAATGAATAGTATCTCACACTGTGCCGTGTCAGGAAGAATCTCATTTTTTTGTCAAGGTGGAATTATAGAATGAGCGAAGATACTTCGCCTGGCATTCAGATTGGAGACAGAGTATTAATATCAGGTGGAAACTTGGATGGAACACGAGGTAAATTGTATGGAATGTATCCTGATCACTTGGCGATTTTGCCAGATGGTGTAACTGACCGAATCATACGGATTCCTCTTATCGATGGAGCACCTGATCCAGATTTAAATATAGAAGCATTTGACATTCTCGAAGAAGCTACACGGCCAGGATTCATTCAATTGACGGGAATGATGGCAGGAGATATAATACAGACGTTCGGATCGGATGGAACTCCTAAGGGTGAATTTATTGTAAAAAGTCTGAATCTGGAGGAAGACTCGGCAATCTTTATAACATCGACAGGAGAGGACGTTCCTATTCTCTTTGGCTTTACAGGAATACCACAGTCAGAGGGATTTGATTTTGAGGTCTTACGTGCACGAGAGCCTCCGGCTCCACAGAGACAGGCTGAACCCGAAGCGGAAGCGGAAGGCGAAGCGGAGGATGAAGAGAAAGTCGAAGCGGAAGGCGAAGCGGAAGGCGAAGAAGGCGAAGAAGCGGAAGCGGAAGCGGAAGGCGAAGAAGACGACAGCTTCCCTTTTCAGATTATTGAACGCGTGAGTGTTCCCATCGAAGTTCGGTTAAAAAAGAAGGAATCCTCCGAACGTATCATTCTCGACGTGTTCCAAAAATCCGATCTTCTCAGTCAACTCATTCAGACGCTTTCCCCCGAAGATCAAAAGAATCCCCTCCGCCTCCAAGAATTACGCCGGCGCATGGAAATTCTCATGGCTCTTCAAAAAAAGGTCGTCTCTTACGGAATCACAGGGGAACCCCGAGGACTTCTCCAAACCTCTGCAACAACGCTTTCCGAATATATCAAACAAGTAACCATTCCTATGTCAAGGAAAGTGGTTTCTGCAACAAAGATCCTGTATACGAACGAGGAACCCTATGACATGGAGGGAGACCTGCGCGTAGAAAATCTCAAAGACATTGTTCAACGCGCCGCCGCCCTGCAAAAGGAAATGGATATCGACGGAGGCGTCAAATTAGGGCTTCCCATGTTTTACGTGAATATGGAAAAATACCGTTCCATTGTACAAGCTCCCTATACCCTGCATCCTGGAGAAAAAGCCGTGGTCGTCGACGAAGAAGCCTTTCGCTCTGAGATGCCCACGTTTGCCAAGGGAGAAGGAGTTACCGCCAGAGACGTGTTCGACGGGAAGACAAAACCGCCTCTCATACAAGTTCCCTTTTCTCTTCTTCGTCTAGTAAAACCAACAACCGCCCAATACCAAGACACCGTGCGAATTCTGGAAAGCGGCGATGCTCCCAGTTTTACAAATACTCTTCTCTTCCCCCGCCACGTCGGCCGCGAACTAGGACCCATTCGCAGTGGAGTTCTAGCGAGAGATATCAGCTACGGAATGAAGACTCCAACTCCGTTAAAAAAACTTCTCGCCGCCTTAGGAACGCCCACCGAATTTCCTAGCTCCCGCAATATTCTCAGTATCGGAACGGAAGGAAGTATTCAGGGAACGGTTTTACTGGAAACATGGCTCGACATGCAAGAATATATTTTGTTCGGATCGGGAGATATTTACGAAGAATTAGTTGGATATTCTCTGGATAAACTCGAATTTACAAAAGAACAACAAGCGGTCATTACGTTCAAAATCCAACAAGGAATCGCAGCCTTTCGCCTCTATATTACAAAGAAACGCGAAGAAAATCGCGCCACCTTAGCAAACCTGAGATTCACCCGAAACGATCTAATTCCCGTGGAACGAAACGGACGATTGCATACCCGTATTACGAACGAACCGAGTCTCCAAGAAATGCTAAAAGAGTTGGATGAGAAGGTGGGGAAGGATCTTGCGCAGATCGATCTCATGTGGTTTACCTATCTCTATGGAAAATTCCCCGATTTTCTTCTTGCAACCCTCGGAGAAAATGCGTCCGTTATTACGAAATTCCGCCACTCCCATGTTCGCAATACGGTGTTAAATGCCATTCAAAATGCCTATCGGGCGTCCGTCGTCATTCAATCGGGAGGCCAACCGCCGGTTGAAAATCGCTGCCCCCACGTCAAGGCACTCTATCACATAAGTAAGACGGAGGACAATGTGGAGAAAATGAAGAAATCTATTGCGATGCTTGGAGAATTCCGTGGCGAAACCGTCGACTCTTGGATAGATTGCCGAAAGTGCAAACAACACTTGCTGTGCATGCACGATCTTCTTCTCATTCAAGAATACTTGCGTCCTAAAGAAAAGGATGTCTTACACAAAGAACTGTTAATAACGTTTTCGGGTGGACAGTTCTCGGGGCAATACATGTGCAAGAATTGCGGCCAATCCATCGGAAACCTCGAGTTTGACACCACGCTCGAATTCGACGACCAGGGACATCCATTAATGGGGCGCGCCGTTATGGAAGAACCAGAAGAGACAGAGGGTGTCGAAGATATTATGGGGGAAATGGAGGAAGAGGAGGATGGTATGAGTGAGGTTGACAAGAAATACTTACGCGTAATTAAGACCGTGACCAATCGCCTGGGAATCAATCCCGAGCCGGCCGATTTCCGCCAGATGATTGATCAACTGGGGCAGTACTTACTTACTCTCATTTCGAGATCCGAGTACGCAGAACTCCTCAAAGCAAAGCGCGTTCGCCAAGATTACGATATTTACTACAATATCCGCTACGTGGCTGCCGTAAGCGCAATTCTCCTGTTAAATATCCAATGCAGGATGCCCGATTACACCGTCTATTATTCTCGCCCAGAATGCAAGGACGGATTCATGGGATTTCCTATTTCAGGGGACGACACAATGACAGGAATTCAATGCGTAACAATGATTGTTGCAGGAGTGCAGGACAAAGAGGAGCCGTGGAATTTAACCTCGCTCCAAAAAACATCGGACATTGTAAAACGTCGGGAAGTCTTACAGCCGATCGTGGTGAAATTGGTGGAGGAATTCGTCGAAACAAAGCCCTTGTATCAAAGCGCATTGAAACGGAAGAGGGAGTATATGAAAAAGATATTTGGCACGGTAACGGGTGTTAAGCGCGATACCTTTGCATCTTCCTTTCGCCCAGAGCCATACGTCGTTGTGGGAGAGGCAGCGGCAGCGCCTATCTTGGCTGAGGGCGCTACCCCGCAGTTTAAGGCTACCGCCTGGATTCGGCAGGCGCATGCTATTGCAAAAGAAAACACGAATCTGAAGGACGGTTCCGTTCTTTCGCAGTCGACCTCGTGTTTACATTCTATTCTTCGGCCGAATGAATTCTGGGAAGGGAAATCCATGCCTCTGTTACAGACGAAGGTGTTCGAGGAGAGAATGGTACGGACGAAAACTCTGACAACCAGGAATATATATACGCCAAAAGAAAAAGTCAGTGGAAAAGTCGAAGAACAGAACTTTTACAAACTTTTCCTCGATGTCTGTTACACGGGAGAACGAAAAGGTCTGCCGCACGAACTCGGCCTTGGCTTATCCTGTCTGCGGTGTGGCGTGAGTTTCGATGAAAATCCGAATTTGCCCACGGTCTTTGAAACTCGCCCAGAGGCGCAACGAGTCGAAGAAGAAAAGGCGCGGACAAAGAAAAAGGCGGCGCTGGAACAACAGGGAATTGACATTGGAGCGGAGGCGTTTAATGACTTACTTCTTACATCGCACCGTCTGGCTAAGATGGACACTCCACGCGCAAAAATACTTCGCGGTGTGGAGAATGTAATGGAAGAGGTTGCAGGAATGGCTTCGCCGCCGTTTCCCGAATGGAGAGAGATGCTTTTGGCTGCCAATAAGGCTCTCGGGGAGCTGGGAGATTCGTATACGGAAATTCAAATCGTTACTGCAGCGGAACCGTTTGTTACACGGGTCTTGGATATAGAAGAAGAGATTTCTAGACGATTAAATCCGGCGATAAAGGATCGCCTTCTTTCTATGACAACAGGGACAGTTGCGCAGGCGAGCGAGTTCGTGAGAACGTACTTAATTGTCCCTTTCCAGCGATGGGTGCATGGAATTAATCGCGATTCCTATTCGATCTTAGATTCCTATAAATTGGATAGTGCTGCGGAAGATGCAATTCTGACAAAGGGAATGGGAGGTCACTTGGCTCCTTTATTGGAAGATGCCCCCGAGGGACCTTTGTTGGAAAAGGTGCAAGAGTTTGTGGGTGATCTCGCATTCGCCTGTAGCACGGTATTTCCTCGAGTGAGGCCTATTTTTATGCGGGGAGGAGCGACAATGGCGAAATATATCCTGCGGGGATGCATTATGGGATGTGTGGCAAAGTATATCAATCCGAATTTGGGATCGGGTGTACCGATTCAAAAAGTGTACAAAAGTATTGAGAAGGCACTGTATCGGTATACAACGGGGAGCAGAGTTCCGAATGAAGAAGAAATTCGCATTCGTTTGGAGGAACGTGTCGAGCAAGAAAAACAGTTATTTATCGGATCTCTCTCGGGGATGACGGCAGAGAAAAAGAAGGTGGAGTTAATGAATAAACAACTTGGCATTGGAAAATGGGCAGTGCAAGATAAAGATATTCGTAAGTATAATTCGGAGAGATTCTTGGTGGAACAGAGGGAGCGTATGGAAGGAGGATTCGCAGAAGGAATTGAACTAGGAATCGAAGACGGATACGACCATGCACAACTCGTTGAGGATGATTATTAAGCCTTACTGCGGTTAGTCTCCGGTATTTTTAAGGATGGAAAAAATATGTCTATGTATAGAAGAAAATGCAAAGGGTGAGAGAAATGTTTGGGCTTAAACGAGCCCCTTTCGGAATAGATGCGTTGAAAGAGAAATACTTACGAACGAATACCAATAACGGTAAAGTTGCTAAATTGTCTATGAATAAGGCTGGTGTAGGTAGTCGTGAATATATGAGAGAAAATAATGGAATTCGTAATAGTAGAGCAGAAGTCTTTGAACAGAACTTCATACGTCGCATATATACAACCTTTTTTAAAGCAATTTCAGGAAGAGAACAAATTAGACTGTATTCCTACGAAGAAAAACTTGATTCGGCTGAATCAGAAGCCGAAGCTATTTTATACTATGATGAACTGATTGCAGTGATGAACATGTTAATTTTATATGCTATGTATTTTAGTGTTGGCCAAGACGTACGGAAAAAATTAGATACATTAGTACAAGATCGTAATAAGGAATTTTTGGAAAAGGTAAGTGTAGACTTATTTAAAAAAGGAAATTTTAAAAACGATAAACATGATGCACTTGCCTTTGCAGCAGGAATGGTAGGCATATCTGGAGTTACTATAGCCATGACATTAGTAGCTGATTCTGTTGGAGGAATGGGCTTTTTTACTGCTGGAACAATTTTATCCGCTGTCATTGGGGGGATGGTTCGCGGAGTTCGTGCAGATAAGTTTTATAGAGAAGCGGAAGGAAATGCCGTGAATAAAGCCATGACTATGGGTGCGATAATAGAGGAAATACACAGAATACTATTTGCAGATCGTGAATACCTATTTACACAACTGGTTAGCGAGAAA
>Ga0114975_10003442_pt1 | contig 10560 bp, 8 predicted proteins | sample S_130626_EF_Meta_FD_87031 | JGI IMG/M metagenome (GOLD analysis project Ga0114975, IMG submission 87031) | Freshwater microbial communities from Lake Simoncouche, Canada to study carbon cycling - S_130626_EF_MetaG | ecosystem: Environmental > Aquatic > Freshwater > Lake | place: Lake...
CAAATTCTTCTAAATAATCACATTACATGGGAAATTCGACTAAATTGAATCCAAGACCTAAACCAGCGCCCTGTCTCATCGAACTTCCCATGGAAGGAATGAAGACATCAAGAATGGCAAATGTGGCTGCGGCGGTTAAAGCGATAACAATAACTTCCTCAGCATTGAGAGATTTACGAGGAACCAAAAGGGCGACAATAGCAACGACCAAACCTTCGACTAAATATTTAATACCACGCTTGACCAATTCACCCAAATCAAACATATTGCTCATTTATATATATAATAATGAAAATATTTTCGGACGTAATATATAAAAATGTAATATAGTGTATTTTAAAACACGTTGTTAAATAATGAACAAAACAAATGAATATGTAAAAATGAATATAAAAAAAAGAGAACTTGATATATATATTCAAATATGCCATCCAATCAAAAGTTTCCTCATAAAAAAAAATCAAACGGTGAAATTAATCCTAAATATATTGATTTATGCGACGAAGACCAGCCGATTGCAGGACAAAAATTCGCATGTATTTCATTTTTATCTCCCGAGAAGATCTTGAAAAAAAAGGAGTTGTTTTTGTTTTATCAATTTGTAAAAGGGTGGGATTTATATAAATCAATGGAAAAGTTTTCAAATTTTCTAAACTTCATTTCATACAAGTATAAAATTGACATAAATCAATTAATGGAAGATTTCAAAGAATTTGCTAAAGAAGAGGAAAAGACAATCAATGAATCTTCCGTGGAGGATGATTATAAAAATTTCTTGGATAAGCGTGAAGATAAATTGAGTGAAATATTTAATCGAGAACATGCATTTCAAACATCCGTAAGAGGTTTAAAAATAAGAGGTTCGTTTTCAACTCAAGAGGAGGCAGAAATGAAATGCAAAGCGTTGCGTGAAATAGATTCAAATCATGATATATTTGTTGGTCCGGTTGGCCAGTGGTTAACGTGGGATCCTGACGCATACAAGACCGGACGTGTCGAATTTTTAGAAGAAGAATTAAATCAATTGCATCATGAGAAATTGAAGAATGAGCAAAAGGCAAAAGAAGAGTTTGATCAACGAGTGAAAGAGGCTAAAATAAAAGCAATCCAAGAGAACATTAAAAACGCAGAGAATAGTGGAAATGTATTAACACAAACATTGGATGAAAATGGCAATTTGATTGGTGCGAATACGATTAATTATGATGAGCGTGAGGTTGCTGATGAAAAAACACAAACAAACATAAGAAATGAATTGATTCAACAATCGAAAAAAGGGCTAAAACCAAAAGACAATGTAAGTATGCCAACAATAACAGAAAAAAACGGCGACGATGAAGATAGTTAGATTGATTGTTTATTATCGCACAATAAAAAGCCGGGGTTTTTCATACAAAATATAATCATTTTGTATGAAACCAAACCATATATGGGTTCAAATGGAAGCATGTTATTCCCCGTTTCCATTCGGAAAGGGGGTTGGAAGAATAGACATTAAAATTCGGCCTCATGTTTTCGAAAAAGACAACCTTGCTTTGTTAGATTCGGGATAGAAACAATTAAATTCGCATCTTGAATAGAACAATTTTTCATCCATATTTTTATAATACAAAAGTGTTTTTTAGGAGAAATGGTAATCCCGGTAATAAGTTCATTTTGTTTAGGTTCTGCAAAAATCGTTTCCCCACAAAGAGAATAAAATAAGTCTGCCCAAACACTCATGACGTATTTATTTATTACTTTGAAAGAAAAACAACCACCATTTTTATTATTTTCATCTTCCCACGTTGGTGTTATATTCGATCTCATTACAAATAACATTGATTGTTTTATCACTGTTTCGGGTAAGGCATTTTGAATAGACATCATTTTATCAATTGAATCAATATCTTTAAAAATAAGAGTATAACTACTTAAATCCCATTTTTTATTATATGGTAAATGGTAATACAAATCCCATTTACCAATTAGTTGGTGATCAAGTGTTTCTTCAAATAAAGAATTCGAAATATCATTGGAAAAAATCATTCTAACAAGTATACCTTTATATATCTATATATATCTATATATTATTTGGAGTGGGTAGTGTTATTTTTGTCTTTGTTGGCAATAAAAAATACAATATGAACAATATTTTTTATTATGAACAACCTAATTTTTTTACAAAATTGATGACAATATCACAACAATATGTGCAATATATACAATCTCTTTTTTACAGAACCAATGTAATATGCAAGACAATATATGCAACACAATATATGCAAGACAATATATACAACACAATATATGCAAGACAATATTCAATAAAGATATTATTTTTACAAACCAATAATCTCAATAAATTATCTACTTACTAAAAAACACAAAAACACAAAATCACTTGTCTTGTGTAAAGAAACGATAAAATTCATGTTCTAATATACAATTTCACCGTTTGTCCATAAAACGAAACATAAACGAAACAGTTTGTCATCAATAAACATTTGCCAATTGCATTTATCTTTTTTAGTTTCATCTAAATCTATGGTAAACGGCGTGTCATTGGAACACACATTGACAATATCCGTAATGTATTTTTTATAAGAATTTTTCGATTTAGGTGTTGATATTTGAAGACAGTTCACATTTGGATTTAAAATAAAATCATGCAATTTGTCATAGGTAGGATTGTTTTTGATTTTGGTCAGTATCCAAAATATTTTATCTTTCTTTTTAGTCAATGTGAATATTTCGTCGTTTTCATTTAATCCATCAACGACAATTGGAATGTATTTGCTGGTTGTAGGAAACGTGTCTTCTATATTTTTAATATTTTTGGGGTTTACAAATAAATTTTTCGATGAAGATGCTGTGCTATATTTCATAGTGGTAAAAGGATCTTTATAAAAGGTTTCATATTGATTAATGGCTTGTATAGATGTTCTGTGTGGTCCAGTTTTATGTCCATTCATAATGTCATCTTTCCAATATCCGGTCATTCTTCCGGGTAATCCTTGAACCTGTACATTTGTATCGAACTTTCTCACATATTTTTCGTGTGTCGCGCCGATTTTCTTCTTCCATTCGTTTGGAATTAGATTTGCACGGCGATAGAATCCTTTCACTGCAATTACAACATGATTGACTATATTATCAAATATAAGAGTTAGATCTTCGTGTTCTATTTTTTCACACGATGTATGATTTTTAAAATCAATGCCTTTTCTTATACACGCATTGTGTATGAAGTCCTTGTTTTTTTCATCTGTACGAACAATATGAACTCTAAAATCATTGTCGTATTTTTGTATAATGTCTTCTTGAACCCATTTATCGGCACTTGTATCATCTTCGATTGGATAAAATTCTTGTATGATTCCTAGTTCTAAAAACTCATTATGTCCTATGTATGTATCAGGTATAGTCATGTGATACACGTGATGTTTATCACCCCATCTGTATAAATTACGCAATTCGTTTATCATGGTTGCAGAGACAAATATAAAACGGATATTATTGTTTTCCATGTATTTTATATCCAATACATTACTGTCCTTTAGTATAGAATGTAATTTTTGGTCTTCTTTATCCCCTGTGTCGATTTCGTCTATAATAATAATGGCATTTTTAATGTTTGATATTTTTGATTTTAATCCTTGTAATTTTCCATGATGATAAACGTTTTCTTTGAAACAAGTGGGTATTTTATCTTTCATGTCATCTTCCCATGATTTGTTGCTCATGCCAGTAATAAAGAATATATTTTCCATGAGTAAACAAAAATCGTTGTCTGGATGAGTTGCCATGTTTTTAGCGATTTCAATCATAAGTCCGTCCATACCTACCTTTGTCCTTTTAAGAATACTAATGACTCTTTTATTTTCTTCATAAAACATTTTACATATAGCGGAAGCATCTTCTTTTTGATTATCGAATATATATTCTCGACTTGCTTTTATATCGCCTTTTATAAATAACTTTTTATTTTTTATTATAGCGTTTTGATAATCATTTAATACCATATTTCTATTCAGATCAAGCAATTCGATTTCTCTGTTCGAATCCATTGATTCATCGTGTGTTCCGTTCGAATCCATTGATTTATCGTGTGTTTCGTTCGAATCAATGGACTCCGTTTCTGTTGATGTTCTCTTTAAGTCGATCATTTCCATTTTCAGCAATCACAATAAAATGAATCAGGTGGTCAAGTTCTAAAATAATAATTTTGCAATTTTACTTATATAAGCATCATAAATGCATATATAAAAAAATAAAAAAAGTAAATCAATTTTTTGGATGAAAAAAATAGACAGTTTTATAAAAAACGGTGATAATAATTATATTATTTACGAAACAACAAACAAACAAACAAACAAACAAACAAACAAACAATGAATCAACAAACAAACAAACAAACGACTACAGCCCCATTGAATAATCGTCTTCCATGCAAGTAGGAAATGTATTTTTTGTAATCGGAACACGAATATTTTCGATATTATTTTGTATTTCGATTTTGGAAATAGAACAGGGATCATTTTCTTTCGTGGAATTTGACAATTGAAACATTTTTTCTATTTCTGTTTGTTCTTTATTTGGATGAACCATTTCCCCCGTAAAATCCAACTTTGTTATTTCTTCCATATCCATGACTAAATTGAAAACATTTGTTCCAATTTTCGCCGATTCGCCTAACATGACAGAACTTGAAACACTATTTACTTCGTCAAATTCCGAATGTCGAGCTGCATCTAATAAAACTTCGGTATGAACTTCAAACGTTGCTTTGCTAATTGGTCCAATATTATCATTTAAAATACCCGTACGAAATATTTCCACCATGTTTTTATTACAGGACATGCGATCACATAATAAACTCAAATGATGATAATTTATATATACACCGGAAAATTCCATGACTTCCACCATTTCATTGTATAATACTTGTCGCGCGGCTTCGATCCCTAAAATATCAAATACTTCACGCACATCATTACTCCATGTTTTTTTATAATTAATAAAATCCAATGCGAGAGTGTCCAATAGATTTGATCCCGTTGTATCTAGAACCCAAACATCTTTTTTAACAAATTTACCATCTTCTTTAACGACAACGTTCTGGTTTTTACGGGGTAATACGTTAGTAATACCATCGACCCCTTTTAAAACAATATTATTTAGCAAATTGTCTTGAAAGTTTTTAATAAGATAAATGTCATCCATTTGATCAAGAGATTCACTTTGTCCACGTTTGCGATTGTTTTTAGTGAAAATTTTAGAATTGGGACGAATACGAAAGACGAGTTTGTCAGAATTGTAGTCGCTATAAACACACGAAATGTTTTCTCCTTGGTGCCCATATTTAATCGCAAAATGTATGTCATCCATTGTAATATTTTTGCTTAACATTGTTTCTTGATCAAGTTCTAATCGAACAATCCATTTTGATTTAGTATTCGTATCATCCTCTTTATTTTGAGAACCATTGCATTCAGCAACCATATTTTCAAATTCATGAAATTGTTCTAATAACAGTTTGTCTTCTTCGATAAACGTCTTGTTTTCAAATGGATCAAAACAAATTTTGAAAGAGATGACAATATCAATTAATCTTGTATATTCAATCATTTTTGCAAAATAACTGGCACGATCACGGTTGGTTTGATCAATAGGGTTCAATTGAATTGTCAAAGAAGGGTTTTTAGGATTTTTGGTTAAACGAAGCAATTCTTCAATACGGGGAACACCGCGCGTAACATTCGATTTACTTGCAATACCACTTCCGTGAAATGTATTGAGAGTTAATTGGGTGGATGGTTCGCCAATACTTTGTCCAGAAATAATACCAACCATTTCACCCGGATGAACAATCGCCTTTTTATATTTCAAAACAATATTTTCTAATAAAACAATCAATGCTTTACGATGGAATCGTTTTTTGACAAGCAATTCTTTAGGCGTTAAGAAGAAATAATAAATCGTTTCAAATAATTTCGACGGTTCCATAAAAGGAATGCGTTTGATCATTTCAAAATATTGTTCTATTAAATCAAATGCTTCAAACGGTGTGATATCAACAACCGAACCTGCATTGAGATCAAATTGTCCTTGCGTATTAACAATAATATGTTGAAATGATACCGGGATGACAACATTATTTTCATTTTTATTGCGAAAAACGCTTTCTACAATATGATCGCGTTCTGTGATCATTTTTTCAATGTATTTTTGACATTTTTCTTTGCATTCAATGAACTGTTTTTTAATTCTGGATGATGCACCTTTTGTATAAACGGAAAGCAAATCTTTATTCACATCGTTTGTTCCTAAAATATCATAATGTGTATAAACATCTTCAATTGTCATTTCTACTAATGGAATGATTTGGTTCTCTGTTTTAGTAGAATCAAAACCGTCATCGCCATATTTATATTGAATAATTTTGCCTTTACTATTTCTTACCGTCATATCATATTCCACTTTAATATCTTCTAAACCTTTAATGAGACGGCGTTGAATATATCCCGTTGTGCTGGTTTTTACAGCGGTATCAATGAGACCAATACGTCCGGCCATTGCATGAAAGAATAATTCCGTAGCGGTGAGACCACTAATATAGGAATTATTGATGAAACCGCGTGCATTCGGCGAATCATCGAATTTTGTAAAATGTGGCAGTGTGCGGCTATCAAAACCATAAGGAACACGATTTCCGTCCACGTTCTGTTGTCCTAAACATGAAATCATTTGAGAAATATTCATGACATCACCTTTAGAACCCGAATTCACAATCATAAGAAACCGATTGTTTTTACTCAAACTTTTTCGTCCAATTTTTCCGGAATCTTTTGTTGCATCATTCAATATATTTTTGACACGCAATTCGAATTCTTTTTGATTATTATTTGCGGTGATATTCTTGAAAATGCCTAAATGAACTTGTTGAATCACACTTTGAACTTCAAGTTTTTTCAATGAAATAACTTGTGAAATTTCGACGGATGTTTTACGATCACTGATTAAATCGCTAATTCCAACACTAAATGAACTGGTTTTCATGTATTCAGTAATCACGTTCTGTAAATCGTCGATGAAATCCGCCGCTGCAATATTACCAAAATCATTGAATGTTCTGTGAATAATTCCTTTTGTTCCACCGGCAAATACGGATTTTTCAATTTGACCACGAATATATTTTCCATTGCGGATTTCTAAAACATTGTTTGAAGTTTGATAGTCTTCATTGTCTTCAAATAATTTTGTTTTGTACATTAATGTAAGTGGGGGCATAATTTGTGAAAGAACATCAAAACTATTCAAGTGTTTGCCCTCCGCTTTATCACGCAATTCTTTTACATTCACATGTTTATATGCCATCAATAAATTCATTGCAGTTCGTGGTGATAATTTGACGTTTGGCCGGGTAAACCGGTAAGAACCTAAAAGGGAATCTTGAAAAATGCCAATAATAGGTGAATTGTTTGTTGGACTCACGATTTGATATGGAATAGCGGCTAAATGGCGAAGTTCTGTTTCCGCTAAAATGTTTTGACTACAATGCATATTCATTTCATCACCATCAAAATCACCATTGTATGGTTTTGTAACACCAACATTAATGCGAAAGGTCTCGCCTTTTTTCATGATTTTAACAATGTGTGCCATCATACTCATCCTGTGCAAACTGGGTTGTCGATTGAATAGAACCGCGTCCCCGTTCATCAAATGACGATGAACCACATCACCGTTTTCTAATTGTATAGAACCTCGATCAACGTATCTCAAAGAAATATTTTCGCCGTTTTTACGTTCTAATATTTTAGCACCCGGATGTATGTCCGGTCCGTTTTGAACCAATTTCAATAAATAATTGCGATTCAAATCATTCACAATAACCGGCTTTGTAATATTTAGAGAAATTTTGACAGGAACACCCAATTCGCGAATCGATAAATTGGGATCACCGGTGATGACAGAACGTGCAGAATAATCGACACGTTTTCCCATTAAATTACCACGAATACGTCCATTTTTACTATTAAGTCTACCCATGATACATTGTAATGGACGACCGGACCGTTGTGCAAGCGGATCGGCGCCTTTCACTTTATTATTCACAATCATCGCTACAAAATACTGCAATAAATTCGTCATTCCTTCAATTGCGTTTGAGGAGGTGGATAAACTATTTGAATTATCGTTTGTCGCACCAATAGAAGACTGGCTTCTTGCATTCGATGTGCTTGCGCGTCCTCTTCCACGGGGTTCTACCCCACCACCTGCCAATTTTTTTTTAAGATCATCGTTTGTCTTCAAAATATTACTGTATATATGTGTCAAATCGTCTTCGCTTCGTTGTTGAGCATCGTGTTTTACAGATGGACGCACAGCAGGTGGTGGTACGGGTAAAACTTGACAAATCATCCAGTCGGGACGAGACCATACTGGACTAAATCCCATAAAACGAACATCATCGTCCGTTATGCGTTTGAATATTTTTAAGACCAATTCGGGTGTCATGCGAATTTTAACATTTTCTTCTTTTCCAAGTGTGTTCCATATGGCATATAAAGAAGCCATGCCTTCAAGTTTAATTTTAGTGGGTTGTCTATGACCACATCCATCATCGGTTGCATCACCACAACGTTTGATTTTGGATGCATTAAAACAAACATATTCCCATCGTTTTGACGAAGATAATTCTAAAACATGTTTATGTTGATTTTTATTTAATAGTAAACGACTGCATTTAAAACAAATACAACGACAAATTTTCATAATTTCTTTTAGATGTTGAATAAAGAACACGGGACGTCCTAATTCAATATGTCCAAAATACCCCGGGGTTTCAATATAAGTTAATCCATCCGTAGGACAAATAAAACCGGGTTCTAAAACACCCATTCTTGGGTCAAACAATCCATCAATCACCGGTTTATTATTAATATAGGTGTCTCTCTTTAAAACTTCGACAACAGAATTGCGACGAATTTCTTCGGGAGACAAAATACTAAATTGTACACCGATGATTTTGGAAGGGGCGATGGTATTTCGTTGTTGAGAATTTAAAATTGACATTACTGTATATATATCTTGTAATATTTATATACTTTTATTATACTGGTTGTAGTTTAAAATCAATTTTATTGGGTTTTGTTGTCTTTTACAGCGTTTTTATTGATAAAATAAATATTTCAAAAATGGTTTAGGGATTATAATCTTTGTTATTTGGGTTCTCTTTTACAAAAGCAAAAATCCAAACAATATAAAACATTCGATGTTATAACTATATATTTTAGAGAACATGTCAACCCGCAATGCACCATCGCATGCAAATAAAAAATATAATTTAAGAAATAAAAATGCAACGAATGAAAAAACAACATCTAAAAAGGTGGTGGATAAATCAAAAAAATATAAATCCAATATTGATGATGATAATAATGATATTTTTTTGCCTGAATTGGAAACAAGCGATGAAGAGTTTGAAGATACGAGTGATGATGATGAGGATGAGGATGAGGATGATGATGCGGAGGATGAGAGTAAGGATGATGACGCGGAGGATGAGGATGAGGAGGATCAAAAAAATACGGAGGATGAGGATCAAGATGATAAAGATTCAAACAAACAATATGAAAAATATAAAAATAAAACAAAAAAAGGAGAACAAATGTCTGATAAACAAATGTTAGATAAAATAAACTTTTATAAAGAATTGTCTAAAATATATCCTTCTAAACACATGAATAAATTATTAAAGCATGGAAAAGAAATAAATGAAATTATTGAAGAAGAAACAGAATGTAAAAAAAACAACTATAACAACACGAAAGACGTGAAAAATAAAAAGGTTTGTAAAACAAAAGACCTTTTAAATGTAAATAAAGAAAACAAGGACACGAAACAAAAAGACACGAAACAAAAAGACACGAAACAAAAGGACACGAAACAAAAAGACACGAAACAAAAAGACAAACCCGCCACAAATAAAAAGGAGGATCCATCAACAAAACTAACAAATTCAAAAGTTGTCTCAAAAGAAAAGATTAAAAACGTGACAAAAAATAATAAAAAAAAGATTGAATTGTTAGAAGATGAAGATACAGATGAATATGAAAACCATGAAACAGAAGAACATGAAAAAGAAGATACCGACGAGGATGAATGTGAAGAGGATGAAACAGAGGAAGAAGAAACAGAGGAAGAAGAAACAGAAGATGATTCGAAAAAACTCAATATTATTTTTAATATTGGAAGTAGAAGCGGCGGGAATGATGGCATATTTGATTTAGAAGAATATGATGAAAATGATGACAGTGATTACGAAGAAGAAGAAGAAGATGATGAATTTGATAGTGAAGATGAAAAAACGTTTATGAAAGAAAATTATATCGATTTAACACCCGCCACTGTAAATGACGAACAAACCACAATACAATCAAATAAAGATGAAGATGAAAAAAAGACAAAGAAAAAAGGAAAAAAAGAAGAACATTCAAAAAAAGAATACAAAAAAGAAAAGAAAAAAAAAAAAAAAAACAAAAAAAAAAAAAAAAAAAAAAAAAAAAAAAAATA
>Ga0114975_10003444_pt1 | contig 10559 bp, 10 predicted proteins | sample S_130626_EF_Meta_FD_87031 | JGI IMG/M metagenome (GOLD analysis project Ga0114975, IMG submission 87031) | Freshwater microbial communities from Lake Simoncouche, Canada to study carbon cycling - S_130626_EF_MetaG | ecosystem: Environmental > Aquatic > Freshwater > Lake | place: Lake...
GGTCGCTATAAAGCGATACCAACTCCCTATGCGCCGGATGGTGTACGCATTATGGGTAAGCCAGCCTTACAAAACACAGCCGCCTTTAAAGCGGGAATGTTTGAGGTACAAGATGAGGGCAGTCAACTTTTAGCGTATTTGTTAGCCCCCAAACGTGGCGAGATGGTCGTCGACTTTTGTGCGGGTGCTGGCGGCAAGACTTTAGCGATAGGTGCCTTAATGCGCTCTACAGGGCGTTTATATGCTTTAGATACATCTGAGCGTCGCCTAGCAAATTTAAAGCCTAGACAGGCGCGCAGTGGCCTATCTAATGTCCATCCAGTGTGGATTGATAGCGAGAACGACTCTAAGATCAAGCGGTTGGCTGGAAAGATCGATCGGGTCTTAGTAGATGCCCCTTGCTCTGGAATGGGTACTTTAAGGCGTAATCCTGATCTTAAGTGGCGCCAGACCCCCGCAGGAGTATTGGAGCTCAATCAAAAGCAAACCAATATTTTGGCTTCCGCCGCTCGTTTATTAAAACCGGGGGGTCGGCTCGTTTATGCGACTTGTAGTCTATTACCCCAAGAAAATCAAGGAGTTGCAGAGAATTTTCTAGCAAAACACCCAGAGTTTGAGGTGGTGCCTGCAGCTGAAGTTCTAAAGCCTTTATTTCCCAAGGACCAGTTGCCCTTAGGTTGTAGCGCAGATAACCCTTGGTGGCAGTTGTGGCCCCACATCCATGGAACCGATGGATTTTTTGGTGCCGTTTTTCAAAAGAAAGCTTTACCTCAGGGTCAATCTCCTGAAAAAGGTGAGGGGAAAGAGACTCAGGTCAAAACTAAAAAGCCAGCTAAAGAACTAAAATAGGGTTTTGACCTATTTAGGAATTTTCTTTTGAATACAGCTTCAGGTTTTGATTTGTTGCTTCACTGGCTTGCTAATGGTTATTTAGATTGGTCTTGGTGGCAAATCACCATCTTTACCTTGGTGCTGACGCACATCACGATTGCTGCCGTCACGATCTTTTTGCATCGCTGTCAGGCACATCGCGCTCTAGATCTTCATCCTATTGTTTCTCATTTCTTCCGCTTCTGGCTTTGGCTCACCACAGGCATGGTCACAAAAGAGTGGACCTCTATTCATCGTAAGCATCACGCTAAATGTGAGACGGTTGATGATCCTCATAGTCCCCAAGTCTTGGGTATTAAAACGGTACTAACGCGTGGCGCTGAACTGTATAAACAAGAAGCGGCTAATCAAGAAACCTTAGATAAGTTTGGTCATGGCACTCCGAATGATTGGCTTGAGAGAAATATCTACTCCAAGTTTTCTTGGCAAGGTGTTGGGCTGATGCTCATCATTGATGTGTTTTTATTTGGTGGCATTGGCTTAACAGTTTGGGCGGTTCAGATGTTATGGATTCCGATTACAGCCGCTGGTGTCATTAATGGCATCGGCCATTTTTGGGGCTATCGTAATTTTGATTGTGAGGATGCCTCAACTAATATTGTTCCATGGGGAATCTTGATTGGTGGTGAAGAGCTCCATAACAACCATCACACCTTTGCTACGAGCGCTAAGCTTTCAAATAAATGGTATGAATTTGATATTGGTTGGTTATACATTCAGATCTTCAGTTCAGTTGGTTTGGCAACGGTTAAAAAGACCCCACCGAAACCACAACTGAGCGACCTACGTCCTGCCGATCACAATACGCTGGAAGCCATTATTGCTAATCGCTATGAAATCATGGCTCGTTATAGCAAGACTTTGCGTCGCTTCTTTAGTAATGAAGTGCAGCATATGCAAGTGCTAGCTGTACATCTTAAAGATGCTCGTACCTGGTTGGCTAAGGATGAATCTCGTTTAAGCGAGGAAGAAAAATTAAAACTTGAAGAGTTGATCTCAAGCAATTTGCAGCTGCGCAAAATGATCGAGATGCGTCGTGAATTACAAGCGATCTGGGGTCGCTCTAACGCCACGAGAGAGCAGTTAGTATCTCAGCTACATGCTTGGTGTCAGCGTGCTGAAGATAGTGGCTTGACGAGCTTGCGCGAGTTTTCTTTAAGACTGCGCCGTTACGCATAATTCAATTGAAGTTTGTCTCTGGCAATATCGAGACCAATAAAAAACCCGCTGATGTAGCGGGTTTTTTATTTGCATTAGGTGCAATCAGTACATTACTTCAGCTTCGTTTCTTTATAAGCAACATGCTTGCGAATGGTTGGATCAAACTTCATGATCTCCATTTTTTCAGGCTTAGTGCGCTTGTTTTTGGAGGTTGTGTAGAAGTGACCAGTACCTGCTGATGACTCTAACTTGATTTTTTCTCTACCGCCTTTAGCCATTTGTGCGCTCCTTAAATTTCGCCACGTGCACGGAGATCAGACAAGACAGCATCGATGCCGTTTTTGTCGATAACGCGCAAACCAGCATTGGTTAAGCGCAAGCTAATCCAACGGTTTTCAGATTCAACCCAGAAACGGCGGTTTTGCAGATTAGGCAAAAAGCGACGCTTCGTTTTATTGTTTGCATGGGAAACATTGTTGCCAACCATCGGCTTTTTCCCAGTGACTTGGCAAACTTTTGCCATGACATAACTCCATTAATTGCGAAAAGAGAAGATTGTATCAGTCTCAGCCTATTTTGGGCTAGCCCTAAATGACTTTGGCATGCGGATGGTTGCAATTGATTCCAAATAAAGGGCATGAATTAGGCTTAACAACTTATATAAGTTAGCGTTTACTATCATTTCTAATCAATCTTCATAAGACCAGAGTCAGAAAAAGAGAAAAAACCACTGCCACTGACAATACAGTGATCTAAAAGAGGAATTTCGACCAATTGCAGGGCTTTAATCAAGATCTTAGTGAGCTCTTGATCCGCCTCGCTAGGCAAGGGGTTGCCGCTGGGGTGGTTATGGGCCACGATGAGAGCGCTGGCATTTCTGGCGAGGGCCTCTTTGAGAATCTCCCTTGGGTATACAGCGGTTTGGGTAATCGAGCCCCTAAAGAGCTCTTGGCACTCGATTAAGTGCAGACGGGAGTCTAGGTATAGGCAGAGGAAAACCTCGTGAGGAAGGGCCCCAATTTTGGCCTGAAGGAACTCTTTGACTTGAATGGGAGATGAAAAAATAGAGTCTTGAGCTAATTGCTCTTCAAGGCTACGCTTGACCAGTTCATACGCCGCCTGAATTTGCGACCATTTAGACAAACCCATCCCATGAGCTTGAATAAATTCATCGGGTTTGCATGTCATCAGCCGAGGAAGATTCCCAAATTGGCGCAAAAGATCTTCTGCCAAAGATACGGCACTTTTACCTCTTACGCCAACCCGTAAAAAGATTGCCAGAAGTTCTGCATCAGTGAGAGATTGGGCCCCAAAAAGGCGCAACTTTTCTCTGGGCTGTTCATGTTTTGGCCATTCTGTAATAGGGGAATGGCCACTACTCTCAGGTCTAGATACAATCTCCTTATGACCAAGCTGACCGTTTTGCCAAATTCCTATTTGACTCTCAACTATCGACTTACCTTGCCCAATGGGGATGACTTCATCAATACTTTTGTTGATCGTCCTGCGACGGTTTTGATGGGTTCTGGACAATTTGCTCCTTGCTTTGAAAAAGTGTTGCTAGGTCTAGGCGTTAGTGAAAAAAGAAGTGCAGTACTAACACCTGAAGAAAGTTTTGGTGAGCGTAAAGAAGATTTGGTTCAGTGGGTTTCTTTGCAGGCACTTAAAGAAGGTCGTGATGACGACGTAGAATTTCATCCTGGCGATGTGATTGAATTTAATGCGCCCGGGGGCGCACAATATGCAGGCGTCTTGCAATCGATTAATGAAGAGGGGGCATGGTTTGACTTTAATCATCCTTTGGCAGGAAGACCTGTTACATTTGAAGCTGAAATCATTGCTATTCTGTAAGTTATGACAAATCAATCTATTTCTAATGACTCTGAAATTTTGATGGCACAACCGCGCGGTTTTTGCGCGGGGGTTGATCGTGCTATCAATATCGTGGAAGAAGCACTGAGCCGATTCGGTGCGCCCATTTATGTACGTCATGAGATTGTGCATAACGCATTCGTCGTGAATGATTTGCGTGGAAAAGGGGCAATCTTTGTTGAAGACTTAAATGAGGTTCCTAAAGGTGGGATCGTAGTCTTTAGCGCCCATGGAGTATCCCAAGAGGTTCGTAAGGATGCGCAGGAGCGTGGCTTGCAGGTGTATGACGCCACCTGTCCTTTGGTAACGAAGGTGCATCTCGAAGTTGTCAAAATGTGTAAAGATGGATTCACGGTGTTAATGATTGGACACCCAGGCCATCCCGAGGTTGAGGGGACAATGGGGCAAGTCAAAGAAGGTATTTTTCTGGTGGAAAAATTAGACGACATCCAAAAATTGTCTTTTCCAGATGATGAAAGGATCGCCTTTGTTACACAGACCACTTTATCTGTAGATGAGACTAAAGAAATCGTTGATGCGCTTATCAAAAAATACCCCAATATTGTTCGACCCCGAAAACAAGATATCTGCTATGCCACTCAGAATCGCCAAGATGCTGTGAAATTTATGGCTCCTCAAGTAGAGGTAGTGATTGTGGTTGGTAGTGTGGCGAGCTCGAACTCTAATCGTTTGCGTGAACTCTCTGAAAAGTTAGGGGTACCTTCCTACATGGTGGATGACCCAGATCAACTCAAGGCTGAGTGGTTTGTCGGCAAGAAGCGGGTTGGTTTAACAGCAGGCGCATCTGCGCCAGAATCCTTGGCACAGTCTATTGTGAAGCGGATTCAAGAGTTTGGTCCACGCCAAGTTCGCGCGCTGCCAGGGGTGGTCGAGGACGTAACGTTTTCCTTGCCAAAAAACTTGGTCGACTGACTACGCTAAGCTACTTGCTTTAGAAGTTCGCGCAACATAGTCGCCATTTGACGTATCTCATCATCACTGACGTTTAATGCTGGCATAAAGCGCAACAGATTTGGTCTAGGAGAATTAATGAGTAAACCTTCTGGGGTGCGATCACGCGCAAGGTCAACCAGTTTTCCACCAAGGTCTTTGCCAAGCATGAGGGCGCGTAATAAACCTTCGCCTCGCTCACCCTCTAGACCAAATTCCCCTGAAATGGCAAGTAACTCAGATTTTAGAAGCTCACCTTTTCTCTTCACGTCATCCAAGAAACCAGGCGCTAAGAGCTGCTCGATGACACTCATGCCAACGGCTGTCATGAGTGGATTGCCGTTATAGGTTCCCCCTTGATCACCAGGGACAAAACAGGCTACAGCATCAGTAGCAAGCAGTGCTGCTAAAGGAACGCCACCACCAATACCTTTGCCTAGGGTCATGATGTCTGGATCAATGCCGTAATGTTGGTAAGCAAACAAGGTGCCGGTTCTACCGCAGCCCGCTTGAACCTCATCAACGATTAATAGAATATTGTTCTCTTTGGTGTATTTGCGCAGCTCGCTCATAAATTCTGCGGAAGCGGGAATGACGCCACCCTCACCCTGAACAGGTTCAATCATCACGGCAACAGTTTTATCGTTGACCAACTTTTTGACTGAATCTAAGTCATTTAAATCCGCCTTAGGAAAGCCGCCCACCTGTGGGGCAAACATCGTGTCCCAGCCCGGCTTTCCAGAGGCGCTCATCGTAGCCAGAGTCCGTCCATGAAAGCTATGGTCAAAAGTAATGATTTCAAATGCGCCAGATTTATTGAGTTGACCCCATTTGCGCGCTAACTTAATTGCGCCTTCATTGGCTTCAGCGCCGCTATTGGCAAAAAAGACTTTATTAAAGCAACTATTAGCAATCAGCAGATTGGACAAGCCAATCATTGGCTCGTTATAAAACGCAGGGCTAGGATTAATGAGTTTTTTTGCCTGTGCATTAAGTGCCTCGATCATTCCTGGATTACTATGCCCCAAACAATTAACAGCCCAACCTTGTAGGAAATCCAAATAGCGTTTGCCATTGTTATCTGTTAACCATGAGCCGCGACCTTCAATCATGATGACATCGGGACGTTTGGTAATAAACATGACTGCTTGAGTATCGATGGCTTGGGCTGGCTTATTCATGTTAGTTCTTGGTTAAAAGTAATTGAGGCAATGAGTGTTTCTATTATCTCGCTGAATGAGATTTAGTTTGTAGCTAAATCAGCGGCACTTGTAAAGGAGTCGGCAAAGAATTCTTCCTCAGGTAGATGACATTTCGCCGAAAAATCATCGCGTGCGGCATTCACCATGACTGGCGAACCGCAAGCGTAGACCTGAAAGTCCTTTAGTTTGGGGTGATCTGCCATGACCGCTTGATGAACAAAGCCAGTTCGACCCTGCCAGGCATCTTCTGCGAGGGCATCTGAGATCACGGGAATATATTTGAAATTAGGAATATCGTCTGCCCAAGCGCGACACAATTGGTCTAGATAGAGATCACTTGGGCGACGACCACCCCAATATAAATGAATTGATCGCTTGATTTTCTTGGCCTGCATTTGCTCGATGATGGATTTAATGGGTGCAAATCCAGTGCCGGCTGCTACAAAAATAATCGGTTTCTTAGAATCTTCGCGTAAGAAAAAGCTGCCCAATGGACCTTCAAAGCGCAGAATATCTTTTTCTTTTAATGGGGGAGAAGTCGCGCCAAAAATAAAATCCGTGAAGAATCCCCCAGGCATGTGGCGAATATGCAACTCAAGTGGGCCTTCCTGTTCGGGCGCAGTAGCAATTGAATAAGCACGGCGTTGACCATCTTTAAGCAGAAACTCTAAATACTGGCCAGCCAAAAATTGGAAACGCTCTGCTGCAGGAAGTTGTAGCTTCAGTATGGCGACATCTGCGCTGGGCATGGTGATGCTATTGACCCTGCAGGGCACTTTTCGTATCGCAATATCACCAGCACCTTGTATCTCACGGGCCTCGATCAATAGATCAGATTGTGGATGAGCGCAGCAAAATAGCGCGCCACCAGCTGTTTCTTCAGTAGCGCTCAGAGCGCTTTGGCTATGCTGGCCATGATCTACTTGCCCTTCGAGTATCTTGCCTTTGCAGGAACCGCAGGCGCCATTTTTACAACCATAAGGAAAATGAATGCCTTGACGTAGGGCGGCTTCCAGGAGGGTTTCATCCGGGTTAACGGTAAATTGTTTGCCGCTCGTTTTGAGCGTAACCTGGTAAGACACTCTCATTCCTTTCAATAAATCGTTACGATGTTAACTATGCAATCTTTTGGTAAACCTCGAATCCTGATTATTGGCTGCGGCGATATTGGTCTGCGCATAGCTAGACAGCTTGCGCCGAATTATCGAGTCTTTGCTTTAACTTCTTCACAAAGTCGCTTTCAGGAGTTGAGGGAGGTTGGCGCGACTCCTATTTTGGGTAATTTAGACCATCCAGAATCTTTATGGAGACTGTCTGGTTTGGCACAAACTGTAATTCATCTGGCCCCACCCCAAAATCATGGAAATCGTGATTGCCGAACCCGCAACCTAATTCGAATTTTATCCCAAGCCCCTGATACTGTCAGGCGCTTAATTTACATCAGCACTACAGGGGTATATGGGGATCACAAAGGCGCACAGGTTAGCGAGACGACCCCGATAAGCCCACAAAGTGAACGAGCACAAAGAAGGGTCGATGCAGAGCGTGCTCTGCGCTTATGGGCACCGACCCATGGGGTTGTGCTGACCATTCTGAGGGTTCCTGGTATTTATGCTGCTAATCGTTTGCCACTTGAGCGCCTGCATTCTAAAACGCCTGCTTTACTCCCCGACGAAGATGCCTATTCAAATCACATTCAGAGTGATGATTTAGCGCGATTAATTTGTGCAGCGGTTTATCACGGCAAACCACAAAGAGTGATTAATGCCTGTGACGGCGGTCAAACTAAAATGGGTGATTACTTTGATGAAGTGGCAGATGCATTTGGCCTAGATCGACCACCTAGAATGCCAGCAAGTGAGTTGCAAAAAATTGTCAGTCCGATGCTGTGGTCCTTTATGCGCGAGTCTAGAAGGGTTACGAATACTCGACTGCCTGAATTAAAAACCCCACTTCGTTACCCAAGCGTAGCGCACTTCTTGCAAACTATTTCCAAGAATCCTTAAGACCAACAGTCCGATTGAAGACAGGTTTTCCTGGTTTTGAATCCATCTGATCTGCAATAAAGTAGCCATGACGTTCAAACTGAAAACGATCTTCAGCTTTGACATCCTTCATACAAGGTTCTAGATATGCCCGAATAGTTTGCTTGGAGTTTGGATTGATCGCATCTAAGAAATTCTTATCGCCACTGTCTGGGTGTGGATCAGTAAATAGATGATCGAAGAGGCGCACCTCAGTTGGAATGGCTTCAGCAGCACTAATCCAGTGAATATTGCCTTTGACTTTATAGTTATTTGATCCTGGCGTGCCACTCTTACTATCAGGAAAATACGTCACATTCACCTGAGTAATATTGCCTTTACCGTCAGTGTCAAAGCCAGTGCATTCGACAACATAGCCATGACGTAAACGAACGCGACTACCTGGTTGATCGCCGATCGGTGGGTATAGGCGGAAGAAGCCTTTAACCGGTTCTTGCATAAAGTCATCTGCTTCAATCCAGAGCTCTTTGGTGAAATGAAATTCACGATTACCCCATTCAGGATACTGTGGATGGCGTGGGGCTGAGCATGGTTCGCTTGCACTCTCATCAAAATTTTGCACTACCAACTTCAGTGGTTTGAGTACTGCAGTAGCGCGAGGTGCCTTTGCTTCTAGATCATCTCGTAGCGCTTGATCAAGTGTGCTCATATCAATCCAACTATCAGCTTTAGACACACCGATGCGCTCGCAGAATAAACGAATGCTCTCTGGGGTATAGCCGCGACGACGAATGCCCACAATCGTTGGCATTCGTGGATCATCCCAAGCATCTACATGTTTTTCTTCAACCAACTGTAAAAGCTTACGTTTGCTGGTGATGGTATAGGTCAAATTAAGACGCGCGAATTCATACTGGTGAGGTACAGGATCTTTAAATACGCCCAACTCTTTCAATGCATTCACAATCCAGTCATAGAGTGGACGATTGTTTTCAAATTCGAGCGTACAAATCGAATGCGAGACATTCTCAAGGGCATCTGAAATGCAGTGCGTAAAGTCATATAAAGGATAGATACACCATTTACTGCCCGTGCGGTGGTGATCGGTATGGCGAATACGATAGACCACAGGATCGCGCATCACGATGTTGGGATGCGCCATATCTATTTTTAGACGAAGAACGTGTTCGCCATCTTTAAATTTACCATCACGCATTTCGCGAAAAAGAGAAAGGTTCTCCTTAGCACTGCGCTCACGGTAAGGGCTATTTTTTCCTGCTTGACCAAAGTTACCGCGGTTAGTGTGGATATCATCGGCGCTCTGACTATCCACATATGCTTTACCATTCTGAATCAGAATTTCTGCAAACTCATAAAGTTTGTCAAAGTAATCACTGGCGTGATAAAGATGGGGCCCCCAATCAAAGCCCAACCATTTCACGGCGTCTAAAATACTATCTGCGTATTCAACATCCTCTTTAACTGGGTTGGTGTCATCAAGGCGCATATTGCAACGAGCGCCACCAGCCTGTTGCTTATAGTCCGCTGCTAGGCCAAAGTTCAAGCAAATACTTTTGGCATGACCAATATGAAGGTAACCATTTGGCTCTGGCGGAAAGCGAGTAATGATGGATGGAATTGCTTCCCCAGCCAAATTGGTCCGTTGCCTAAATGCGCCGCTTCCTAAGTCATGATCGATGATCTGACGTAAAAAGTTAGAGGGTTCAGTGCTCTGGGCTGGCGCTTTGGAAGAATTGCTATCTTGGGACATAGCGACATTGTAGAGAAAACCCCAAAGTCATAAAGAAAAAGCCCGCAAACTGCTGCGGGCTCGCTCTAGATGGCTTAGTAGAAATTATTCTTCTACGAATGCCTCTTCACGGGTTTTCTTAACAGCTGGTAGGGCTACGATCACCACCAAGAGGGCTGCTGCAATGAGCAATCCCAAGGAAAGTGGACGCGTTAGAAAGGTAGTGAAATCACCGCGGGAGAGAAGTAAAGCACGGCGGAAGTTCTCTTCCATCATTGGCCCAAGTACGAAGCCCAACAGCAATGGAGGAGGTTCGCAACCGAGTTTGAAGAAGAGGTAACCAATCAAGCCAAAACATGCAGTTACATAAACATCAAACACAGTGTTGTTCACGGTGTACACACCAATACAACAAAACACCAAGATCGCTGGGTAGAGGAAGCGATAAGGAATCTTCAGGAGCTTTACCCAGATACCGATCAGTGGCAAGTTCAAGAGAATCAACATCACGTTACCAATCCACATCGAAGCAATCAGACCCCAGAACAATGCTGGGTTACTGGTCATCACTTGAGGGCCTGGCTGAATATTATGAATAGTCATCGCGCCAACCATCAAAGCCATCACCGCATTTGGTGGAATACCCAATGTCAGCAATGGGATGAATGAGGTTTGTGCGGCAGCGTTGTTTGCGGACTCAGGGCCAGCAACACCTTCGATCGCGCCCTTACCAAATTCGTGGCTGTA
>Ga0114975_10003448_pt1 | contig 10557 bp, 8 predicted proteins | sample S_130626_EF_Meta_FD_87031 | JGI IMG/M metagenome (GOLD analysis project Ga0114975, IMG submission 87031) | Freshwater microbial communities from Lake Simoncouche, Canada to study carbon cycling - S_130626_EF_MetaG | ecosystem: Environmental > Aquatic > Freshwater > Lake | place: Lake...
TCTGACCCGGAGGCATCCACTGGAACCTCTGACCCGGAGGCATCCACCTCTTCCGGTTCCTCCGGAACCTCCTGAACCTTCGGTTCTGACCCTGAAATATCCATGTCCAAGGAAGGTATAGGATCCGCCTTTACGCTGGCCGCTTCCATCGCCACAAATTGCAGATAGATCGCATTCTCGTACTCCACCACCTCGTCACATTCCACGTAATCCAGGGGAACAAAGGTTAAATGGTTGAGTTGGTGCATGCGGCACAGCGTGTAAATCTCCGGCGGCACCTGCGCCTCGGTCAGTGTGTCCCCCGTGATATTCCACCCCGACAAAAAGGCCCGGACCCACAGGGTCGGGAACTGGAACATCCGCGTCGGAATGCGCCGGTCCTTGCCGAACCAGGTCATGTAGTCGGTCCCCATCTCCTTGAACACGTACCGAATGATGGTATAGCCGTTGTCGTAGTCGGACCGCTCCATCTTCACATTGCCAAACATTTTTTGAATGTTCCAGCAAAAATACACCGCCTGGTCGCAGGCCGTCGGCAAAATAATTTGGATACCCTGAGGCTGGGTCCGGTCCTCCATACTGTTCCGACTGGAGTCGTCGTAGTAGAGATACTCCCCGTAGCGCAACCAAACCCCAAAAAACTTGTTGATTTCCGTGTCCACGGCCAACTTGTTCATGTTGATTTCGTCCTGCACGTACGTCAGGTGACGGTTCTTCGGGACCATCACATAATCGTCGGGGCCGAGGTCCCGCACCGCCTTCCAGTCCGCGCCACCGGCGACCCGGTTGTAGATCCAAAACCGGTGGTCGTCGGTCACCGTGATGGGCCGCGTCGCGTGAAAATGGACCGTGACCAACGACCGGTGGTCGCCGAGCCGGTTCACGTGGAGCTGGGTCACCTCCCGCACCTCGCCCGTGTGCGTGACGACCCGTTGCCCCGGCGTCATTTTCTCAATCGGAATCGGGCCCGTCAGCGTGTCCACGAGGGTGCCCCGCGCAAAACACGACGACATCTGCTCGCGTTTGGACCCCGCGTTGTACAGACTGGGCGTCCCGTGAATCATCTGTTTGAACGAAAAGGACGTGTACGTCTCGGCGATCCGGTCCAGGTCGCCGCCGTGCATAGCCACCGCCAGACGCATGAACATCATTTGGGGACGCTCGTGCACCTTGCGCTTGATGGACAACAAGTACGAACGCTCCAAGGTCTTGAACCCGAAATAGTCAATCAGGTAGTCGCGGCTGTAGTCGCACATGGCGTCCAGTTGCTTGGCGTGGTGATTCACGTGCTGCATGAAATCGTCGTTCAGCAGATGCTCGGCGTACAGCTTCTTCATGGTCTTGGAGAACGAATCCGACGTGTTGCGGTGATGGTTGGAAATGATGAGCCGACTGGCGAGCGTACTGTAGTCGTAGTGGATGGAGGCCATGGAGGCGCACTGCTCCGCGGAAATTTCGTCTATTTTATCGGTCTGGATGCCGTCAAACAGTTGGTCAATGATTTTAATCACGAGCGACGTGTAATTGATCTGGATGTTGGCCTCTTTGCCCACCTTCTTGATGCGTTGCAGGATTTTATCAAACGATATGATTTCCTTCTTCCCGTTGCGCTTGGTCACATACATCTCGGAGGTGTTTTCAAAGACGGACATGGTAAGTGCAGTGGATAGAGGAGCACGTTCCTTATTGCATACATTCATAAAAAAACTTTATATCTTTGCAGGCTTGCAAAGATGTAAATCCGGTTTGATGCACCTTCGCGCATTTTCACGCGTCCAGCTTCACGATGGTATTGTACAGCGCCCCGCACATGCGGGACCCCGCGCCCCCGCCCCCGCCCGCGCCCCGTTTCTTCGGCAGACGGTGCTCGTACCCGTGCACGCGGTCATGTTCCACGGTGGCCCACAATTCGGCAAAGTAGGGAAGCGCGGCCTGGAACCACGCGCGGTTGCGCGGAATGATGACGCACGACACATGTTGCAGACGCCAATACAGGGTCTCAAACAGGTGGTACTCGTCGGCGTAGGCCGCCATCTGTGACCGCGTCCACGCCTCCACCGCACCGGGCACGCCGCCGACGGGGCCAGGTTGCCGAGAAGCGTCTGATATCGGCATGTACAGGTACTTGTAGTTGGCCGCCCCCTCCTTCTTAGAAATCAAGTATAGGATCACCCCCTTCCACGTCGGTGCATCGTCTTCCGCATAAAACGCCTCCTGAGAAATCTCTCCGATGCACGTCTGCAGGTAGTCGCAGTACTCTAGATCACATACTTCCATCTGGACTTGGCACTGCACCCAGTGCTTCAGAATGGGCGTGTCGTCAATGACCCGGGACACGGTGTTTTTGATTTCCAGCATGTGGCCCATGCGCGGTCCGGCGACGACGACGCCGTCGGGGCTGGCGCCGATGAAGGCGTGGCCTGGATGACGGATGCAGCCAAAGTCGGTGTCCACGCGGTTGCCGGGGTACATGGCCTCGTAGATCATCACGGCGACCTGCTCGTATTTTTGACCGTGGTGGGTGGCGGAGAGCACGTTGGGGGCCGTGGCGACCGGGGGTGCGCCGGAGGCGCCGGAACTGTCCCCGGCGCCCCACGCCGGCTTGCATTTCTCGCAGATGAGCTTGTTTTTTTGGGCAGGGGTGCCCAGTGCGTCGGAAATGGAACTGGCGGTCAGGAGGTTGTGGCGAAACGAGTACCATTCCGGGGTGCGTTGCGGCGGTTGAGGGAGGGATTTCAGGTGAACAATTTGGCGTTTAATCTCCTGGGGGGTGCGCGTGCGTTGGAGCGTGGCCGGGTCCGTGTCCGGGGGATACGAACGTATGGGATAAATCCGGGCGCTGTCAAAGTAGGTCTCGGACGCGGCGACCACCATCTCGGCGATTTCCTGGTGGTTACTGTCCGTGTCTTCGCATATGCCGGAATTCAGGACCGCGTCGTAAATGGCGTCGGTCACATCGTTCAGCATGTTGGTGTGGAACGAGGGCGACGCGTAATCCAAGAGGTGGTATGGGACATAATCGTCTATTTCCAGGAACACCTCGGGCTGAATGTCGTCAATTACTTGGTCGCGAATGGTCGGGTAAAGGTCGTCGTCGTCTTCGTTGTCTTCGTTGTCGTCGGTGCCGCTGTGCCGCGATTCCCAGGTCGTCACGGTGAACGCATCGTCTTCTGGTTCAATCATGGTCTATATATTTAGATAGGGTCATATCGTTTTAGGGCCGCCGCCGCAATCAATTTTTGCAGGTCCTAGGATTCGGGGACGACCTGACGGGTGCGTTTCTTGGTACGTCGTTGGTGACCCGATGGGTGGTCCGAGGACCGGTCCTCGGACCGCATCAGCTCTTGACAAAAATCGGGGCGGAAATACGAAAACATGCGGTGGTCGGTCTGGAACGACCCCCATTTGGTGGCCCGCAGCACGTCGGCAAAGACGGGGCTGGCCATGCACTTCATCCAGCGTTCGCCTTCGGCCCGGCTCCGCACGGTGATCCCAAACGACAATTGGGACATGCCGTACTTGCCTTGCCAGTCGTTGACTGGGTATTGCTTTTCGTTGACGTTGAGGATGAGTTTGGGCACGCCAAACTGCCGGGGGTCGCGTTCGGCGGCGTACCGGAGTCCGACCCCTTTTTTGGTGAGGGTATGGACGACGGGATAGGGGTGGGCGGTGGTGGGGCGCTGGGTCAGTTTGCGCGCGTCATAGGTGGACGCGTCGTGGAGGACGGCGAGGCCGGCGTCGGCATCTTGGACGATGAGGGGACGGAGGATCCGATACATGAAATTGGGGAAGAAGGGCCAGTCCCGGGGACGCAGGGTCGCGCGGTGCTGGACGCCGCGTTCGTCTATCACGAGGGGGATGGTGGCGTCCGGGGGGCGCGCGGTGCCGGCGACCACGTACAGGTCAAACCGGGTCTGGACCTTGAAGAGGGCCATGCCGTCCTGCTTGTGGTAAATGTGCAAGTAGAGAAGCCGCTCCCGCAGGGCGGACCAGAGCGGATGGGCGGGACGTCGCCAGTTGGCGGGGGTAATGAATCCCAGGACGCCGGTCTCCGAGGCCAGTTCCAGACCGCGGCGGACAAACTGGTCCCAGAGCGTGCGGTTTCCGGCGGAGCCGGCGTACGTCGCCGTCTTCGGGGCTTGGTACGGGGGGTTCGCCACGATGACGTCAAAACGGGGCTCGGCGTGGAGCGGGGAGGTCAGTGGGTGTGGCCGGGATTGGGCCCGCGGGCCCGGGAGCAACAGGTCGGACGCCGTGAGGGCCAGGAAATCCCCGGCCACGATGTGGGCCCGGGCACCGTATTTGCGGCGGAGGATGCGGACATTAGCGGGGTTCTTTTCCACCTGCAGGACCATGTGTTCCAAGATGTGGCGACGGCAGGCGGCGTCGTCGTGGTCAAACTGGTCCGCGAGGCCGGCCATGAGCCGCGGCAAGATTTCGTCCAAGAAATTGCCCTGCCCGGCGCAGGGGTCCAGCCATTTCCCGGCGGGGTCGGTCCATACGGCGGGGGGCAGGGCATCCAAGAGTTCATGAATTAATACGGGGGGTGTGAAGACTTCGCCGTAGAGGTCGGTGGCTGATCCCGTTCCCGTTATCGCGCCCCCAGTCTTTTGCGACATGTCGCGGTCCAATTTGCTACTATATGAGGAGGCTAAAATCTTCATATAGGATATAATGCCGTCGTCAACGCGAAGAACGAAAGGAGGAGCGTCCGCGCCCCGGGGCGCCAAAATGATGCAGACCATGCGCAAGAGCTTTAGGGTCATGCAGCGTCTGGTCGGCATTTCCCCGGATTTGTCCACGGCCGAAAAGGCCAAGATCATGCAGCATCGCCTCAACATGTTGCCGGGGGCGCATCGCCGCACGGTGCGTCGTACCAAGAAGAGCCCCAAGGCGCGCAAGTAAAATCCCTCTACGTACGAGCAGGGAAACTTATTACAATGTAAATGATTGCGATGATGATGAACAAAACCAATACTAACGTGATTATCAATGTCATGAGATGCACGATTCTGAGGCTACCGGGTTCACGATACGCTGTGACCGCATCGGTCAACATGACCCGGGGAATAGTGTACATGGTCTGAGTGAGGGCCGTCGCCTCAGGGAGTATCCATTTGTCACGCTCAGAGACCGGGTCACCGGTACACTGAGCCGGGACCAAGATGGGCAATTCACCCGTCTCCGCTTCAATACAGTATATTGGATGACTGTTTTGAAGAGTATTGCCAAACATGTACTTCCTAATGTACACGGATGAAGATAATTCACGGGAATTCAAACATGGTGGGGTCCACCTCTTGGTCGTCGTGAGAGGGCGATTTTTCCGCGCCGGCCCGAGGAGGCCCCAGATTCAGCAGTGTATTCGGGGTCGGGGGTGGACTAGGAGATGAAGAAGGGGTCAAGGACGGCGCCGCCGGCGCCTCTGGCGTATATTTAGACGAACGCCTAAAGGCCTGGATGCCAGATATCGTGGAAAGACGACGTATGATGCTAGTCGCAGTACCACCTTGGTCATTTTGCGATAACGGAGGTTCAGGCAATTTCATCAGTTGGTCTTGGACCGTTTCCCGGATGATGGACGAATTCGTGACCAGACTGCTGTACTCGGTATAGGACGCTTCAATGTACGGCAAAATGTCCGTACTGGGATGGACCCGGTACAGCGTGATTTGCTTGGATATTTCCGTGGCCAGGGCGTGGAATTTTTTAGACACCGATTCACTGCTGCTCATTTCGCGACCGATGCCGAGGTACAGTTCCACCGAGACAATGATGGAACATACCAATCCCAAGATGGTATTGGTGATGGTAATGGTGCGCTGTTCAATGTAGTCTTGGGACAAACTGATGGCCGAAGAAAAGGACGACAGTACCAAGACAGGGATTTTATAGTATTTCAGGGACGCATGCAAGACAAAGAAACGTTCGCGGTGGGCATTGGCATACAGAACGCAGTTGATCCGGATGTTGTCCAAGAGTGTCAATAATTCGGGCTCGGACTCCATATTATACGGTCCGACGAATTCGGGGGTGGCCGGTATCGGTCCGGAACCCGCTCCCAACCCTTTTCTTCTACCCATATAGTAGACTTTTAGCTGCTGTAGCTTCCCGCGATGTTTTCGTATTCCTTTGGTTTGGATGCACAAATGACCGATGCGGCCTACCCGGCCTACATCAAGGAGACGCTGCCGGCCTCCAAATTGGGGTACGGCACCAACAACCGTTACCCGCAGTTCCCCCCGCTGATGCAGGATGGGCGGTCGCTGATGTCGTCCTGGACGCCGGAATCCGTCGTGGACCGCCAGTACTGGCAGGACAACGCGTCCCAGTTTCGGGGGGCGGGCATGTCGCCGAACTGGATGTACCGCCGCCATCTCCAGAAGCACGGGCTGGACGTGATTGCGCAGAATTTCCGCGAGACGGCCAACGACACGGGGTTCTCGGCGGCGGCCCTGGCCCAGGCCCAAGGCCAAGCCCCGGCATCCTCCACCCCCCAGAACCGCAACATCCCGTACATGTTCACGTCGCTCAACGACTCGGCCTCGTCGGAGACCGTGCCCGGGTACGAGTCGTCGGACCTCAAATCGTTGTATTTGACCCGTGAACAGCTGCAGGCGCGCAAATCCGCTCCCACCATCCAGTAAGGTCCGTGGCCCATGAACAACATGTATAGGATCCTATACATGTTCTTGGTAAGAACAGAATCCACATAGACGGTGGCCCCTATATATGGTCTATCTGTGATGTCCTCCGCTCCACTTTCTTCCGGCACTTTCTCCGTAGGGGCGCGCCACATTGTCTCGTTTGATATTGGCATCAAAAACCTCGCCTACTGCTTCTTGGTGGAAGACGGTTCCCGGGTGGCCATCCAAGACTGGACCTTGGTGGACCTCTTGCACCAAGACCAAGAAAGGGTCGGACCGCCGCCGACCTGCACGTGTGCGGTGGGACAGGTACGGACTGGGAAAAACGGAAGCGGAGGGACCTCCGCCGACCTCCGCATCTGCGGCAAACTGGCCAAATGGACGCATCCTCAGGGCCCTTCGGGTGAGTACTACTGCGAGGTTCACGCCAAGGCCCGGGCCAATGCCCAGAACGGGTGGCTCATCCCCAAACTGTCCTACACGCGGTCCAAGCTGAACACGCTGAACCGTGATAAACTGGCCGCCCTGGTCACCGCCTGTGCCGTGGCGGTGCCCCCGACTCCTCGCCCCACCAAAGCCCACTACATAGAGGCACTATGTGATCATTTCCAGCGGGTGTGTTATGTGCCCGTGGGTGCCCAGGGTCCCGCTCCTCTGTCGGCGCGGCAGATGGATTTAATCACCTTGGGGCGCAACATGATCCGGCAGCTGGACGCCCGAGCAGCGGCCTGGCCGCATCCCCCGACCCACGTGCTCTTGGAAAACCAGATTAGCACCATTGCCTCGCGGATGATGACGATTCAGGGCGAACTGATGATGTATTTTCTCATGCGGTATCCCGGGGTGCACATAGAATTTGTGTCGTCCAAGAACAAACTCAAGGGGTTTTCTGCTGCTTCCGTTCCTTCCGCTTCAGGAGACCAAGGTGCGGCTGCGAAAGGAACGGAGGACGCCAAGAAGCACCAGGCCCAAAAATACAAGGAGCACAAGCGCGACGCGGTCATCTATACCCGACAACTGTTGGCGGCCGACCCCCGGTTGACACCCTGGGAGCCGACCTTGGACGCCAGCAAGAAAAAGGACGACCTGTGCGACTGTTTCTTGCAGGGGATGTGGTTTATCCAAAAATAAAAGACATCTGATTGCTTATATGACGACCGATTAATTCAATTCACTTGGACTGTGTGCTACCCCGGTAGGGGTATGTTTATCCTTGCTCTTTGCCTCTGCGGGTGCGAGTGCAGGTGCAGGTGCGGATGCAACGGAAGTCTTGGCGCTTCCCGGACCGGGCAGTTTTGAAAAAGAGAAATAGGTGTCTGCCAATTCCAGTCCCGTGGCCATGATTTCCTCGTCGGAAAATTGGTCAAAGACCTCGTTAAAATAATTCTTGGAGGAGGAACCTTTGAATATGCCGCGAAAGACATCGTTGAAATTCTTGTTGGGAGAAACGCGTGAAAGAACCACGTCATACAGTACGGGCAGGGCAATGGGGTCGTTAATTCCGTGATAATACAGAACGAACAAAATCAAACATTCGTAGTACCCGATGCCGCTGTCCTTCATATCCAAAACGCGTGCGTCATCATCACCGCCCCTCATTTTCCTGGACGCAGATCTCCGGGTTTTGGTCGCGGTTTTTCTGCCACTGGTGGGCGTTTTTCTGGCAGAGACTGGTTGGACGCCTCTCCGTTGAGCAATTTGGGTTTCTCGGGCTTTCCCCTGTTCACCCACACGCTCTTTGATGCGTTCTTCGCGTTTTTGGGTTGCGTTCGGTTTCGCCGTCCGAGGACCCGCCAACTTCTTGGTAATTTTCATATTGGGGTTCACTTTGCGTTCTTTGAGAGCTTTGTTGGTTGCTTCTAAATTTTGAACTTCGTTCAAGATGGTTTGTATAAAGTCGTCAATGTTGGTGGGCAATGACGAAGCAGGAATACTGGCGATGGCCGCATACTCTGTCAACAATTCCCCAGGAAGTAGAATGTACATGTTCTGAATGGTATCCCCGATACCGGGTATTTTTACCTTGGTTATCACGTGCGCATGCTTGTAACCGGCGATTTTCGTACTAAACTTCTCAACGATGCTGTCTATATTGCCCTTATTGATGTCCATGCCCTTGATACGTTCCATCACGTCCCTAAAGTCCTTTTCAAGGCGGGCGTTTTTCTCGGCAATGACCTGAGCTGTCTTCTGAAAGGCGGCTCGGATGCCGGGTATTTTTTCGGTGGCAACCTGAAAATCGCCATATTCGGTCTTCAAATTGGTACCGAATTGCCCCTTTTGTCTCCCGATGTTGCTGGTAATGTATTTGAATTTGCGTATGTCGTTGGATATGTCGGTTAATCCGGCAAGTTGACCTTCATTGTACTCGCGTATTAATTTGTATTTGATCATCAGCATGTTGGATAGCTTTTTAAAATAATCCACTTCACCGGCAGTGTAATAAATCAGGCGGCAATTGCCCCGTTGGGTCACCCCACTTCTCCCTCCGGTATACATGCACGACAAATCCAGTATCGCACAAAACAACAACACCACATGGTCCACGGTCACCATGAGTGCGTCCATGCGGTTCATTTTTTGAATGATGACATACGCCAAATACATCCAGACTTGCGCCACGTCCCCCAATTCCTTGGTCAACAGTATTTTAATGATTTTCTCGCAATCCGTCTTGGTCATGGAATTGATTTCCTTGTTCTTCTCGGTGTTTCCCTTGGAATATCCCACAAATTCCCCAAAACGGCTGGGTCTCTCTTTGACCTCGGTCAACGGTTTGACGACACTGCTGACCGTGGGATTGGTGGGAACGGGGTACTGAATGGTGACGTTGTATTGCGGAACACTGGTGAGCGAGAGTAAATTGGACGACCAGGTCATCCCCCGGGGAAATCCCAAGGCGGTCATGAATGTTTCGTCAAATACAATCGTGTCTTTGGCCCGGTCGGGATAGAACTCCACATTTTTCAAATCCTTGGTGGCCGTGTCCAAGATGGTGGCCGGCGTGGCGATTTTATGGAGACGTTGATTTCTGGTCACTCTTTCGGGTCCCATGCCGCTTTCGTAGAATATTGTGCCGGCATCCGAAATTTGGGTAAAGGTGCTTCCGTCGTCGGTACTCGCTTTCAACAGGTTGTTTTCCACGATGGTGCGCTCTTTGATGAACGACGTTTTATCGTCCCCTTCCGGCCAGTATTTTTCATCTATTTTATCTAAAACCGACTTGTAATTGCCTGTAATGGGCGAATTCAAGCATTGTTGTAATATGTTGTATATGTTTTTGACGACGGGGGCTTCGTAAGCATCTTTACATATGTCCGCGAAAAACCGGTATTTTAATTCCTCAGTGACAATGTCGTTGGTATCTATAGGCTGACCATTGTAAGTAATTTTGTTACCTGAAAAAGAAAACCGATGTGCCATGATACTATATATTATCATGGCATATAATGTGCTCTACACCGCCTGGTGTAAACTGCAGCCTTTACCACAGGTGCAGGCGCGCGAGTCCACTAAATGACCGTAATCCCCCTCATAAAACCCGTCCTGAGGGGGGCCCGTGTAATAATCCGCCAAATTGTTGGCCAAGCACCCGCGACGATGCAGCGAGACGACATACCCATGTCCGTCACTGAAGGTGATCATGCTGCGCACCTTTTGGTCGGGGGAAGCGATGGTATGTCTGGATTCTACCGCGCCAAACCGGTTGCTGCGCGTGTACGTGTACGTCGCACTATGCGGCGTCTCCGTGTAGTGATTCGTAAAGTAGTGCGATTGGACGGGTCCCATCTTGGTCTAATATGTGCCGTCCCGTTTATGTCCATTTTTGAATTTCAAATTTGAGTTTGAATTTCAAATTTTCTTCCGGTCCATAGAATAAGACAGACACCATGCGAAATCTAGACACTCA
>Ga0114975_10003449_pt1 | contig 10556 bp, 20 predicted proteins | sample S_130626_EF_Meta_FD_87031 | JGI IMG/M metagenome (GOLD analysis project Ga0114975, IMG submission 87031) | Freshwater microbial communities from Lake Simoncouche, Canada to study carbon cycling - S_130626_EF_MetaG | ecosystem: Environmental > Aquatic > Freshwater > Lake | place: Lake...
AACTGATTCTTTAGAGGTCTAACTGCACCAAAACAACCTACGTTCAATGTTTTCTTACATGAAGGTTTCTTTTTATGATTGAAGAGACCAACAGGATAATAGTTTGGTAGATATATGAACTTACGGTTTGTTAGATCAGACAATGCTTCATTTGTATCAGCATCATTAGATGAGATCATCACATTAGGATATTTCAGGTAATCATATATCCATTCCATTGCTATTCCCTCATTTGAAAGGAAAGAGATGTCACTATGCAGTCTAATGATCCACTTTACTTTAGGATGTAGTTTTGTTAATTCCTCAAATTTAGATGGCACTACCCATAATGCCTCGATTACTACATGAGTAGGATTATACTTAGTAACTTCCCGATCGATACAGTTATTATCAATTACTTCTGTGAGATAAGACTGAATCCCATTTTTATTTAGCATATCACTTACAAACCTTGCTGAGTTAAGTAACCCAGAAGATATTGAATAATGACCAGGATGAGATGATTGTCTTTTCTTAAGTATAAATAGAACTGTATTATCTTTTTTCATGGTAGTTAAGTTTCTTACTTATAAGATAATAGTAAAAAACCATTTACCAATTAATGAATTGTTATTCTCTAAGGAATAACTAGTTTCCTGTATAGGAGTCGAACCTACATCCATCCTGTTTAAATCAGGAGCTTTACCAGTTAAGCTAACAGGAAAATCGGGGTTATCTCAATATAAATAAGGTTAAGGCAGCTTGTCATAATCTTGAAAATAACCCCAAAAGACCATAACACAAGACACTAGATAGATACCAAATAAGCCTAAGAAAACATCAAAGCCTATTTCCCTACCATCTGAAAAATCTCGGTACCCCCAAAATAAAATTATACCCCATATACACAGTAAACCTATATAATGTACGGGGTCATTTTTAAAGTCATACTTGATAAAGCTAAAAAGTTTAACTTTAGACTCCATGAACAAGTTAAACTCGTAACTAAGAGCCCAGAGAACAACAAAGACAAGACCTAAAACTAAACCTATATAAAATAGCCAGTCTGTAATCAGCCCACCAATAAATGCAAATCCAGCAGCAACTGCCATCATTAGAATACCATTGGTAATAGGAGAGTTATTATTCGTTACTTTCATGATTTATATAATTACGTGAACAACTCATTTTGTGATAACCACGTCCACCACAGTAGTCACACTCAAATGATTTAAGTAAAGATAGGATATTTGCGCTTCCTGCCGGATTCATAGAATGAATTAAGTACTTGGGAAGAGCAGTATCTGTATCTATACAAAAATCTACTAGCCATTTAGCACAATGATATCCAGTTCTTTCACCAAGATCATTGTAAGAGGGATTTATCATATCCTCATAGTGATCTTTAGCCAGATCATGATCAAAAGAAATAAGCCTAGGTAGCTCACCCTTTACATATCTCTGACTAATCTCATCTATAAACTCGGGGTAGTTCCTCACTACAACCCACTCTAAGTCTACATAAACAGAGTTTTGTGTATACAAGAAAGCTTCTCCCGGCTCTCTTATGTCATCAAGAAACAGGTTGTATGTTCTTTCTTTTGCCATTTATGTATTTGTTTACTTCACGTTTAACCTCATACCAATAGGTACTTCTTGTTTCCAAGATCATTTCATTACAGATCTGGTTACATATGTTCTCTATTACAGAGAGCCATAGATCTAGACCTATTTCTAATGGTACACCTGCACAACCTGCCTCAGCAATGAGACTTGTTGCTTTATCCTTAGGAGATATTTCTCGTTCTAGAAACTTATTACTTGTTATCATACTAACTCTTCATTTAGTTCTTCTATACTAATACTGTCTAGTACCTCATCTAGTGGGGCAAACCGGATAATATTAAAACTAGGTTCCTGTTTCCTACCAAACATGTCTCTTACAATAATGGGGTTCTTAATCTCCATTAGAGTAATACCCATCTTATCATGCATATCATAGTACCTCATTTCCCGTACAGTGTAGATCTTATCCTTAATAGGTCTATTAGGAATAATCTCTATTGACCTTGGGTCAAAGACATCATCTATACATACTACTTGGTCACCTTCTTTAATCATTGGCTTTAATTGCTTCGTTAATTCTTTGGTTAATAATCTGGTAGATTTCATCTACGAGATTCCATTGCTCCTCAGGTAGTTCTCTGTACTTCCAGATTTGCCGGACATCCTCCCTGATATTATTCAGAGCAATGTAGTACTCCTGTCCATTAACAGCATAGCGGAACTCATCTCCATCTTCAGGAAGATTAAACTCTAGTATTGCTTTCATCTTGTTTTTTGATTTGGTTGTACAGGTCTCTCAATGAGATTGCTATTATCCATAAAGGAATTGATACTATTAGTGCTGCAATCATTTGTCACCTCCGTATGTTTCGTTGTAGTATTCTTCTCCTAACTTACCGTTATCTATATACCCATTATCATAGCCTCCCCAATAAAAAATAATCATCTGCTCCTTCTCCATTGCTTTGGCTTGTTCAAATAGTGGTTCAGAGTTCATAAAAGAATATCTTTCCTTTAATTGATTTTCTAACCACTCTACTGCTGTTTGTTTATTCATTGGTCACCTCCGAACAGCTTAATGAATTGCTTGATCCAATAGTTCATAGCCGGTAAAGCTATAACCGTGATGAATAGCACTGCGCCCCAGAGTTGCCATCCACCGCCAGCAGCAGTATCAGCAGCCAAACCTAGTCCATATATGCCCAGGCCAAAGGTCGTCAGGCTCGATGCCCAAACGAAGAGAAAACGGAGGGTGTCCCTCAAAGTATTGATATTCATAGTATATTATTTTTATGTGTGGTCCTCATCAAGTGCGGTTCAGTACCAGTATCAGCATTACCCAATCAAGTGCTCCCAGCACCATATGGCGCCACGCGCCACAATGGCCAATAAGCCCGTAACGGCTACAAGGGCCGAGAATGCGATACCGATATCGATGAACACATCCATCGGGGTTGGTCGAAGTTTCATATTGCGTAATTGTTTAGTTTATCCATTACCTATTCGTGGACGCCATCCGCCGGCGGTAGTTGACATAGGCGCGGCGCCATTGACCCCAACGGTGCGCGGGTCACGATCATGAGGTGCCTCTACGACGCCATCCGTGAGAAACTTTTGGTATTTATTGGCTATGCGAAGGACGGCGTCGCTATCGGTTTGGAAGCCTTGCTCGATACGCTTGATGCAGTATTCGGTAGCGCATTGCAGCGCAATTTGACGATCGGTATACATATTCATAGGGTTATGGTTTAAATGATAGACTTACACTAAAGATAGCATATAGGGTGCTAGCGATGCATATCAGGCCTAGCGCTAAGTCAATCCAATGACTTGTGGTTCTTTTTTTACACATATTCAATTAGGGTATTGGTTATCAAAGTTTGGGGTTATACACCTTGTTCTTGGAGTAATTGTTGCGCATCATGTTCGGCTTCGGAATATACCCATAGGTTAAGATAGGTATTGGTCCATTCCTGATAGAATAGGTAATCCTTTGCCCAGGCTGGCTTGTATTGCTGTATTACCTGCGCTTGAACCACTGTTAAGACTTCTGCATTTTTGCGAAGGTCGTTAATCATTTCTTCTAGCAATTCTTCTGATGTCATATTATAGGGGGGTTTATCTATGCTGTTTATTTACGCTGACCTAATTTACGAGTACCATATTCGATGGTAACCGCTGTAAAAGAAACCTCATTTTCGAAATTGTATTTGTCAAATTCAATGGAGCCAAATTGCCAAAACCTTTTGATGGTTTCACCGGATTGAAGGTTAAGAAAGGTTGGCTCATCTACTGTGAATGCGTCACCAATTTGGAATACCACTGGGTGAATGTTTCCACCTGAGGTTTCCTGGATTTCTTTTTTGACCTTTAAGGTATATTCTATATGTCTCATATCTTTTATCTTTCGGGTTAGATTGGTTAGACGATATCACTGATCTGGCAAAGTTCCACTAGGGTCAACTCCATCCACCCATGTGCACCATATAGCTTTGACTTTAAAGGCTCTGGTAAAAAGTCTGGGTCAAATACTACTGTATTTCCCTTAAGGCTGGTTGCTGATGCGCATTCATTTCTGTATTGCGCATGGCTTATAAAGGTTGGATATGTCTTCGCTGATGTCATATTTGGTATCTTTTTATCTATACTTAATAATAAGGAGAACGATCCACGAATCCTAAGGAAATGTTAACTTTTTTCAACTTTTTTTTAAGCCGTTGATAATCAATGAGTTATATCACGTTATGCTTGACGATATCCTACAAATTCCAATTGAGTAGGTTGCACAATACCCCGTTCTAAGAGGGCTGGCCAGCAGTCCTGATACATCCAATGACCCGCCATGGCATCTAATGTGATGAGCGCGTCTGAAACTATTTGGGGGACAGTGTATCCCTGTCCATGTTGCACTGCGCATATGGCTCGGGCTATATAGCGCACCTCTTGCTCGTCTCCCGCGTGAAGCGCTGCCTCCATGGCTAAGCGTACAGCGCGTCGTCGTTGTGTCATGACCCGAGCATTGTGCTCGTACATCTCGGCGCTCCATGGTCGCGTGATTGTGATTCCTTGATCTTGCATATGTTTGCTTGTTTTGTTTATTGCTTTTAATATAAGTATGCTTCCTGATATGGAAGGGTGGCCAATGGCCAATCTCTTCAAACCGGTGGCTATATGCAAAAAGCGTTGTTCACGAGAGAAATTGATTATAGGCCACCCTACCCCCTGGTTTACCCTGGTATGTTAAGGAAAACCGGTATATCCCCCTATTTCGGGTGGTTTTAGGGCGGTTTGCCCGGTTTTCCTGGGTTATACCTGGTTTACCCTGGGTATGGTGGGGTATGCCCGGGTATACCTGTTTACTCCGCTGTTACGGTGATATCGCGTGAGCGCAACCAATTGGTGAGGTAATCGTTGATCGTTTCAGATATCTGGGTCTCTTCCAACCCTATGCTATCTACGTTGACCTGACGATCATAGTCTATGCTTAGCTCTATATTGCTATGATCTATATACTCATCAGCATTGCTCGCTATACGGCTTGCTATATTATCTGCTAGGGTCTCTATATCGCTTTCGGTAATGCTAGTATTGGTTTCAGCATCTGCTTCGGCCGTAGGGTTCGTTAGGGTGGCAATCATGCGCTGAACATCCATTAGCTGCATTCGTTGCACTACTTGCTCGCGCAGGCCGAGTTCCGTGATAATTGATTCCATGGTCTCGCCGTCGGCTTCGGCGCTGCGCAGTAATGTAACTGCGGCTTGGGTTAATGTGTTGTTCATGTTATATTAATTTTAGAAGCTGGTATAGGGATCGAACCTATACTCTGAAGCAGCCCTATCGGGTATCTACTTCAGCACTACCTTTAGTACCAGCCTACATAGATATATAGATACTTAGATTCCTATTACTTGTTCTGCAATCATTTGCTTCCAATTGCCGAATCCCGCTTGACGGATTCGGATACTTTTGATAAGGCTACGGAAGTTCAATTCAACTCCGGCATATGTCTCATACGCTGCTATCAAGGCATCTAGCGCTTCGGTCTTATGGCTCATTGGTGCCTTAGGTTCTATATCGGCTAGCAATGTCCTCATACGCTGAATCATTTGCGCATTGGTTAAGCTAATATCCGTTACAAAGCTACGGCTACGGATTGCTGGATCGATTCGGCTTATGTCCATATTACTAATGAATATCACCTGGCCGGTAAAGGTAAAACTACGGGGCATCTCATCACCATCACCATCCTTTAAAGGCTTAGCCGATATCCAACTAATAACGCGACGATCATAACTATCCAACGCACCCTTAAGGACGTTAACGGCATCTATATCACGGAAGACGCTATCACAATCATCAAATATAACCAGCTTATCACGGTTCTCATACAAGGTAATAAACATACCTGCTGCCGATGCGCGCCCCTTAACATGCACGTAATCCCATCCTTCACGCATACCCATCTCATTGAGCAATGCAACTACTTGGAAGGTCTTTCCCAATCCAGGCTGGCCGGTGATAACCAGACTCGGTGATATCTTCTTGGCAACCATTGCAGCCATACCCGTCATACCGGCAAACATATCTTCGGCACTGCGCTCGGATTGGAACTTGGCAAAGTTCATTTTGGTTTCGGTTGGTGCAGCATAGGTATTGCGCTCATCTATGCGCTTTGCTACACGGGTCTGACTTGCTAATTTAGCTAAAGTCTTCTTGTTTTTGGATCCTTTTGGTCTAGGCATAATCTTTATATCTTTTATCTATACTTAATAATAAGGACTTCGGCCGAACGATCCTAGAGAAATGTTGAAAATGTTGCAAAAAAGCGTATCTTTTTCGCGCCGTAACTCATTGATAATCAATCCTGCATAACTAGTTCAGAACCAAGCGGTTAGGCGACGAGCCCGTTACGGTTGGGTTTGGTTGGAGCAGCATAGGTATTGAGCGTCCGCTGCATGCAAGAAAGGGAGGCAGTATAGGCAAACCCGTCTTGGACGAAAAATTTGCGTTACACTACCTCCCATCTTTTCCTAGGCACTGCACTCTAACTCCGATCCTATTCAGTGCATACTTACTATTTACCAGGCTTGCATATTCCCTAGGGATCTGGAGCACTGGAATCCCTTACACGTCCAGATAGGATTTATCTGCATTCCTTCTTTGCTTCGTTATGCGCACTATACCTCTTATATTCAACCCTATGATACACGCAGATAGAATGCAATGAGGAGCATTAGCAATTGCTATATCATAAGCAATCCATAGCGCATCTCCCGCAATCCATACCAACATAGCATATACGTATTTCTGCTGGCTATTAAGCGCATACCCTGCAAGGACTGCGGCCGTACCTATCCAACCTAACGCTTCCGTCATTGATTCTTACGATTGTTGTGACGAATCATTATGGCCGTTATCAATAGGAATGCCGTAACTAATACACCGGCAATGGTCGACCACAAACGCGTATGATCATCCGCCTTGCCGTCGGCGGCGGAGCTGCCCTCGGCGCATTTGGTAGAGTCACAACACATGGTATCGGTGGAGAGGCATTGGGTGGAATCGCACCGGACCTCACTGGGCTGTACCACAACACTATCGCTGGCGAGGGCTGTGGCTATTTGTTGGCTTTGGGCGCTGGACACGATACTGCCGGCCAACGCAAACATTAGAAATAACTTTTTCATGATTTGATTTTTATTTGTTTTTGAATATAGCACGATACAATTGCGCGCCGTAATGCCATATGCCACCTATTGCGGCTAATGGGATTATGACGGGCCATATTGCTGATGATACCATGATTTGCATTATATCAAATTCCTTACGGGTATCACGTACTATTAGGTTATGGAACATAAATACTAGCAATGTAGCAATTATGCCGCCGATGTAATAAGATAAGGTTACCATTTGCTTATTCGGTTTATAGGGTTTTGGCCGTTGGCTTTCTGACTACACGTGCCGATGATAGTTAATGCCGTGATAAGTAATAAGAACCATATGAAGGCTCTGAATGGATTTGTAACTGATATTTTCATGTTATATGGATTTATATGTTTCTATTTGAATGATATGCTCATTATCTTCCGTACGGATATTAAGGTATTGGGGTCTGGCATTGCCCAATGTATCTATAAAATAATATCGCCCTCCCGTAGACTTACCTGGATCAATTTCTTTAACCGCTGTATGTCCTACTACCTGGCGCATGGACTTTTTAACGTCCTGGCATGCCTTCATTAGGGCCTTAGGGCGTATCCATAATGGGCCTTGAAATGTATCATTACCATATGGATCACTATGACCGTAACCATTATCCGCAAATCGAAACTTGTATGGCTGGTAATGCCATAGATCATTTACGAACTCTATCATATCCTGCTCGCCCCAATTGTTATTCAAAAGGAACTCAGGACTAATACCGGCATGGGTAAATACAATATCACCCATACGATATGCCATACGCAATTGATCGCGGGCCTCTTCTAACACCTTACCAATCTCAGGCCATAGGGCTGCTTGGTATCCGCTATAACGATCACTACATTCGGGCATGTAATGGAAATCGTGATTACCAATCAATAGTATCACTTCGCATTGCGGATTGTCCGTTTTCCATTGAAGGATGTTACGGAAATTATATATCTGTTCCGTACCTGGGATATCATAGCTATCGAAATAGTCTCCCATAAATACGACACGGTCGGGACGTTCCTGTTCTAGTATTTGTTTCCAAATATCCCGACCGTGTATATCTCCTATTGCAATAGTCTTATGCATATTATGCTACTTCTAAGAATTTATTATTGATAGTCTTGGCTATGGCATTGATATCCTGTACATTGATAAACTGACTCTCACGGCCGTACATCTCACGGAAGTTTTGTACTTCGCTATGATCCTCTTTCCTTTCATACTCACTAATGAAATAGCTAAGCACATGTATACCTTCGGCCATCATCTTCTGTACCTGCTTACGGGTATGCTGATGAGCTTCTGCACCACTATACGATATACCTCCAGCACCTCGGCCGAGTGACTCGTAATAATAAGGAGCACCATCACTAAAGTTTAGGAAGAATGCATCCTTACCACTAGCGGACTTGATGACATCTTTCATAATAGCATCAAAACATAGTCCTTCGGGAGTAGATCCACAACACCAAATATATGGTAACAATACTCGCATCTCATTGATACTTTGTCTACGACTATCATAGGCAACGACTATCATAGCTGTATCTCGTACATCGCCTATGCTACCAGTACTACGCATATTGATCACACAATCTAGATTCGGTATCATACTACATGCTTTAGCTATAGCTGCAGCCGTTTGCATAGCTTGCTCATACTTACGACCACCCATCGATCCGCTATTGTCAATAGATATATGAATGATACCTGGACGATATGAAAACTTCTCGATTCGATCGAATATAGTCTCGTTACCAAACCCTGCCGTATGTATCATACGTTTATCTATCTTACCAGTCCGTTGACGATTGAATTGGGTGGTTCGCTCCTCAGCCCTTACCTTTAGCTTCTTACCTAACACCGTTCCTTGTTGTATACCTTTATTAACAGCGTCCGTAACTCTACGGTCTGGTGAATTTCTCCACATGCCTCCGTCAACCGTTTCAGCTAGCTTTCGATTGAAAGCTCGGACTACGGTCACTTTAAAGTTACCAACTCCTGTACATACATTTTCTACACTGATATTACTATCATCAATAGAATTGATCATATCAGCTACTTTCTTAGAAATACGCTTCTTCTTTAGCTGACCGGCAGCCATCTGCTTCTGTTCTTCAATTTTCTTACGGAGTTGTTTAAGATCCTTTGCAGATAGACCATCCAACTCATCTTCCGCATCCGTATCGCTATCCTCATCTCCCGCATCATCATCATCCTCATCTCCTGTACCAGGATTACCTTTACCAGTCCCTTCTGCCTTCATAGGATCATTATCAGGCAAGTCATGATTATCATCATCATCAGATGATATCGGAGATTGGCCGTTATTAGACGGTTGCGGTTGATCCTGATCGGGCTGGGGTGATTGGCTATCCTGCGATTGTTTAGGCTTATTCTTAGCAATACTAGTAGCTATTACATGCATCATCTCGAAAGCTAATTTAGCAGCATCATCGGTATCTTTGAGTCGGCTAATATTTTTCAAATCCAACATCTGCCATAATAATTCTAGCTGCTGTAATGCCTTAAGGTCTCGTTTAGGATTGGTGATATTCATCAATCGGAATAGATATGACTCCCATTCTTCCGTACGATATTCTGCGGACTGTAACCCTTTATCAATGACTTTACCGTTAAAGTATTTATCATACAATGCTTGATAATATGGACGATATCCCGGAGCTGTCTCAGCTATAAACGCATCTATACGACGATCCTCGACATAGTTGAGCATATCCTTCAATCGACTATACCATGGCCCATCATACTTCTGTATCTCAGTTAACTGCTCAGTATAGCCATTAATGGTAAACCAGTTATGCTCAGATAAAGCATAATGTTCCGGCTTATGTTGATGACATTCAAACTCACTCCAATACTGTCCGATCCTGTATAACAATTTGAAGTCCGTGAGCTTGATATGCGCTCCTTCATGAAGGGCTAACCCAACCATACTATCACGATCCTGTATCTTAGTCGATGCCGATATAGTCACTTCCTTACCATTGGTATAGGAATCGTTGCCGGTACTAAACTTAACCGGAATATTTTCGCCGGTCACAATACGGACGAAGTTGGCTACTGCTCTGCGATAGGAACTCATCTCCATGATGTCATCACCCTTCTCCTGATGCTCAGGGTCGAAGTAGTCTTCCATCCAAAAGTCTGAAGCTTGCTTGTAATTCTTTGTTTTTTTCATATATGGTATCTTTTTATCTATACTTAATGATATGTACTTTCTGCTACGAATCCTAATCTTTCCGTAACTTTTTTTTAAGAATTTTTCACGAATGCTTTATCTGCCCATGTCT
>Ga0114975_10003450_pt1 | contig 10552 bp, 9 predicted proteins | sample S_130626_EF_Meta_FD_87031 | JGI IMG/M metagenome (GOLD analysis project Ga0114975, IMG submission 87031) | Freshwater microbial communities from Lake Simoncouche, Canada to study carbon cycling - S_130626_EF_MetaG | ecosystem: Environmental > Aquatic > Freshwater > Lake | place: Lake...
AGGAATTTCAATTGGCAACACAAATAATTTAAATTTATTTGTTGATAGTAATAAGTCAAAAATAGTAAGTAATAAAAATCTTCAGGTAGTAATAGCAGATACTGCGGGTATCGGCGGAGTATCTACATTAGAATTCCAACCAGGCAGTACACCGCTATCGGGCGATGACGCAATTCCGACATTATATCCTTATGGTACATGGAATATCGGTTCGCTATCTCGTAGATTTAATAAGGCATATACCAGTGTAGCAGATACAACAACTCTTAAGGTAGATAGTATTGTTCCAAGTACATCTACTGCCACATCAGTGACAGTATCAACGGATCTTATAGTATCGGGCAATTTCACAGTTAACGGTACAACAACTACAATTAATTCAACCCAGACAGCTATACATGATTTAGTAGTTACTCTAGCCAAAGGTGCCGCAAATCCAACAGCAGCAAATGGGGCTGGTATTGAAATTGATGGTGCAGGCGCAACTCTTACATATACAGTAGCTGGCAATAAGTGGAATATTAATAAAGATCTAGATGCCGGCACCAATAATTTTATCACTACTGGAGCATTCCAGGGTACAGCAACATCAGCTAGATATGCTGACTTAGCTGAAAACTATGTAGCAGATGCACAGTACCAGCCGGGCGAAGTTGTAGAATTTGGTGGCGATTTTGAAGTTACTATTGCTAGCGATGCTACAACACGAGTAGCTGGAGTAGTATCAACAAATCCTGCACATTTAATGAATTCGCATTGTCAAGGTCAATATGTAGTTGCAGTAGCATTACAAGGTCGTGTTCCAGTAAAGGTCCGAGGCGAAATTCGCAAGGGTGATATGCTAATTGCTGCTGGAAATGGATATGCAAGACGTACAACAAACCCACAATTAGGTACAATTATTGGTAAAGCTCTAGAGAATTTTGACGGAATTGAGGGTGTTATAGAAGTTGTGGTAGGCAGGATCTAAAAAAGGTTCAGATAAATAACAATAGATAATGGAGCAAAGTAATGGCGTATCAAGTTAATCGATATAATGGGGCATTTATAGTATCTGTAGAAGACGGAACTATTGACACCACTACGGATCTGCGTTTTGTAGGCAAAAACTATGCAGGTTACGGAGAAATTCAAAACGAAAATTTCCTACATTTAATGGAAAATTTTGCAGGTGTTTCAGCTCCTCCTAAATCGGTCGCTGGACAAATTTGGTATGATAGTGTTACTAAAAAATTAAAATTTTATGACGGCTCACAGTATAAGGTAGCTAGTGGTGCAGTTGTTAGTACAACAGCACCCGCAGGTTTAGTGGCTGGTGATTTATGGTTTAATGATACATCTAAACAGCTTTATACATGGTCAGGAACAAATTTTGTATTAATTGGACCAGCAGCAGCACCGGAAGCCGGAGCCAGTGGCGCAATTAGCAGAACAATTCAAGATTCATTAGGTACTCCTGTACCGGTTGTAGAACTACAAGCAGGCGGAGTTACATTAGCAATAGTAAGTAAAGTTGATTTTATCATCGGTAACATCAATCCTATAGTTGGATTTAGTCGTGTTAAAAAAGGTATTACATTAATTAACACGGATTCAACATCGGGAATAACAACTCCATCGGCACAGCAATATTTTTGGGGTACTGCATCAAACGCACTAAAACTTGGTGGACTTGAATCTTCAGTATTTTTACAAAAAGGCGATTTAAATTTTGACGAGCAGGCTTGGTTTAGAAACGATAGTGGTTTCTATCTAGGTGCCGGTAAAGAATTGTTAGTACATAAGGAAAGTCAAGATCCGTTCTTCAATAGCACGGGCGGCGATCCGAATCGTGATGAAGATCAAATTGTAATCGAACAACGTCAACCTAACTCTCCTATAACAATTAGATTTAAAGTAAACGATAATGACACTTTCAATCTTTATAAAATTCGTGCAACAGGAATTTATCCGGCTCTCTCAGCTAATTTAAATCTAGGCGGAAATGTTGGCAGTAAATCATTTATATGGAAAGAAGTACATGCTTCCAATTTTTACGGTATACTAAACGGAAATATTGTCGAGTCAACAAATCCAACAGCTACACCAATATTGAATAATACCTCGAGAGTATTAACAGCTAACATCAATGCCAATAACGGTACGCAAGCATTCGATGCTACAAATAAAATATTTTTTGGACAGATCGGATCCCCGGTTATTCGTTCAACTGTATACGGCGACTTAAAAGGTGATATCTCTGGCGAAGCAGGAACTGCTAAAAAATTAGGAAATTATAGTCCTAGTGTTGATACTGTAGTATCAACAGTTGTAGTTAGAGACACTAGCGGTAATATTAATGCAGCATCATTTATTGGTACAGCCACACAAGCAGACACCCTCAATGTTAGCGGTACTTATAGAACTGCCTCAACAGCAAACAGTTTCAATACAATTGCAGCTAGAGACGGAGCCGGTCATTTATTTGCAGAAATATTTGAAGGTACAGCGACCGCAGCTCGTTATGCTGATCTGGCAGAAAAATATTTGGCCGATGCCGAATATGAAATTGGAACTGTAGTAGTGGTCGGCGGCGAGAAAGAAGTAACAGCTAGCTCTTACGGAGATCTAGCAATCGGTGCTGTAAGTGCTAATCCGGCGTTTATGATGAATAAGGATCTAGAAGGCGGTACATATATTGCTCTTAAAGGTCGCGTACCAGTTAAGGTAACTGGTGTAGTTAAAAAAGGTGACAGATTAGTTGCAAGTGATCAAGGATGTGCGAAAGTCGCTACCGATCGTTTAGATATTTTTGCAATTGCATTAGAATCAAGTGATGATGCAGGCGTTAAATTAGTAGAATCAGTGATACTATAAGGAATAAAAATGGCAGCAGGCATCGGGCAAATAATAGAAGCATCAGACTACAATACCATTAGAACAAAAGTTGCAAATGTAATGGGAATAGGCGGTGTAGGCAACGGTGTGACTGCCGACTACGGATACGGCCAGCAATTAAACAGTACTGCTGTAAATCCGGCAGATATAAATCTTGAAAAAAGAAAAATAACAAAAGCACAATGGGATGATTTAAGGTGGGATATCATTAATGCCTCTATTCATCAATTAGACACAATACCTGACCTAAATATTGTTGCAACTACTGATCCGATCAAATACGGATCAGATCAACCTAACTATCAATATAATACGGCTGCTGATACAGTTAGAACTAATCGATATAGAGTCGCAACTACACAATCTATAACTAGACTACCGACCGCTGCTGTTACAAGATCTACAGCTTGGTCTAACGCTGTTTCTTGCCAAGTAACTATGACATTTGCCACTTCGGATCAAGCAAGATATTTTTGGAATTCGGGCGGTGTAATTAGATTTAAATCTTCCAGATCGGGTGGTACATCATTAGATCAAAACACTGCCTGGACACGCTTATTAACCGCAGTTGGAAATCAAGATTTTAATAATAGAACAGCAACACCGATTGGTATAGGAGTATATACTCTAACTGATGCTTTTCAAACATACTATGAAAATTCGGCGTCTTCTCCGTATTCAAATAACAAATTTAGACTACAGGCTAAAACAGATGTGGCTAACAATTCTACAGGCACTGGAAGAATATTCACATTTAACATCCAGTGGATAGATGGTTACGTTGATGTCGGACCAGAGTTACCACCAGGCGATACTGTTGACGGAACATTAACTCTCAATATAACTGAAATTCGAGCATCAGGTACATTATTGCCAGCCGGTGCAGGAAACTTTTCAATCACCCCGCCTAATTATTCAGTATCTAGCATCAGCGGTTCCTAAATGCGTAAATAGCTAGTTGGAGGTTAACAATGGCAGTTTATGACATAATTAGTGTACCAGATTATAATAATATACAAAGTATTATTAGTTCTATCCTCGGAACTGGATCAGGTACCAACGGATACGGCCAAACCTTAGCTGCTCCACTACCAGTAGCCTTAGGCGATTCCGTAAGCAAGACTGCATGGGATAATTTACGATTTGATATCGTAAATGCCTATGTGCATCAAAACGGTGCTCTTCCAGCAATCAAAACAGTTAACGAAGGCGACATTATTGTATATGGTGCTGCTGAACCAAATTACCAATATCTTACATTGGCTACCCAAGTAGCTACTAATAAATTTGATATTGCAGCTGGACAATATGCTGTTGAACCTGGAACTACTGTTACATATTCCAACGATTGGTCTACGTCTTTCACGTCGACGTCGTCAATAACTTTTGTAAGTGCTAATGCTGCAAGACATTTCTTCAATTCGGGGGGCAGAATTCGTTTTACCTCATCATTTACTCCGTCATCTAGTACTCCTCAAAATAATTCATGGCAAACAACATTGCGTGATGCCGGAACTACAATTTTTGCCGGTAATGCTCCTGCGGTAAATTTTTATACATTAACTAGTTCAGATCAAAGATTTTTTAGTGTAAGTGCTAGCGGTACTTATGCGGCTAATAAATGGGAGCTATTTGCTCGTTGTGATATTGGAAATAATTCTACAGGTGGAGCAACTAAAATAACATTTACTTCAGTGTGGACTGACGGGTACGTAGACCCAGACGTCATTGCGGGAATGCCTGCAACTTTGAATCCATACGACGGTGTAGTTCGAGGAACATTACAATTAGCAATAACACATCTTCGTGCAATCGGTGCATTATTTCCTGGACTATCTGCGGGTTCGTATTATATTCCACCTCCAGCATATGGTAACAGTGCGGTATATGTGTTTACAGCATCGACAATTACTGTTGTAGAGGGTACTACAATAACATTTACAGTTAGCGGTATTAATATTGTTAATGGAACATATAATTATTCAATCGTCGGAACAGGTATAGATGCTAGCGATTTCACGGACGGGCTAGTTGATGGCACAGTCACAATTACAGGTAATTCTGGTTCCTTTACTAAAACTTTATTAGCCGGTGATACAATCGAAGGTTCACAACAATTTGTTGCAAATCTTTATGCTGGTGGAGTAATTGTAGCATCAACACAAACGATAACAGTAAATGATACTTCTACATATTCAGCAGCTGGAAATTATACCTTTGTAGTCCCACTTGGCGTTACTACTGTAAAAATTACAGCAATAGGTGGTGGTGGTGGCGGTGCTGGAACATTTGGATCATCAGGTGGTGGTGGCGGCGGATCTGGCGGATATCAAAATGCGGTAATAAGAACAGTTACTCCTGGCGAAACTCTTTCAATCGTAGTCGGCATTGGCGGCGGTGGCGGCCTATACAACGGAACACCAGCACAAGGTGCTGGAGGAAATGGTGGAAACTCAAGTGTGTCTGGTTCGTTTGGAGCGGTAACTGCAACGGGCGGCGGATATGGTGTATACGGTACTACTAATCTTCCGTCAACAGCAGGCGCACCAAATGGTGGAGCTGGTACAGCTGGTAGTGGCGCAACAGGCGGAACAGGCGGCACTAACGCATCTGGTTATGGTGCAGGCGGCCGTGGTGGTACTAGTTCTAACGGAGTTGCTGGTTCAATTGGTCGAGTAGTTATTACTGTCTAAAATATTTCTCTGATATAGTCCATACAATAAATAAACTGACTATATTATAGGAGAAATAAATGGAAGCTCTTCTGGCCAATGCGCTTGATTTTTCAAATTATAAACAAACACTTTCACTTCAACGTAAGGTTTTAAAAGAACGTATTGCTGCCAAATTAACATTTGGGCATAACGGAGGAATTTTTAAAATTGATCAGACATTAATTTGTTTTGTTCAATTTTTAATCGATCAAGATCGTACATCAAATATTCCATTAATTGATTCGAATGATAACCCAATTTTAATTGCAGATCTTATAAAATTTAAAGATGAAATTTTAGATAGATATTTTACAGCTACTTATGAGTATCAAGAAGAATACGATAAACTTAAAAAAAGTAGAACTGTAGAAACATTGGTCGACCTATGAATAGAGGAGGCCTAATATTTGCGCATAACAGTCGAGATATTGACTATGCATTGTTAGCGGTTATATCCGGCGGCCTAGCCAAAAAACATCTTAATATTCCATTGACATTAATTACTGATGATTCGACTGTGGAATGGATGCATGAATCAAATATTTGGGATAAGGCTAATTCCATATTTGAAAAAATTACAATAGTTGATAGACCAGTTACTAGTAACGTTCGTCGATTAAATGACGGATTAGAATCAAAAACAATTCCATTTATTAATTCAACTCGTGCCGATGCATGGGATCTAACACCATACGATCAAACATTATTGTTAGACAGTGACTACTTAATTTTTTCTGATCAATTAAACAACTATTGGGATTTAGATTCCAGTGTATTAATTTCGAGATCGATGAACGATATTCGAGGAGATCGAATCGGGTTTTTAGATAAAAATGTTTCCGAAACAGGCGTCCATTTATTTTGGGCAACTAATGTGATGTTCACTAAAAATAAAGAAAGTAGAATGTTTTTTGAGCTTGTAAAAGATATCAAAATCAGCTATAATCAGTATAGTGATATCTATAGATTTGACCCTCGTCAATATAGAAACGATATTGCATTTAGTGTTGCAAAACATTTTTTAGATGGGTTTGAAACTAATTTAACAAATACATTGCCGCCACTATTGACTGTTATGGACCATGATATGCTTTGGAGTGTTGACGATAATAAATTATTATTCTTAATAGCAGGACCATTAACTGAAGGAAAGTATCAAGCATGTGCAATTAAAGATACAGATGTTCATGTTATGAATAAACAAAGCATTATTAGAAATAAAGAAAAATTATTGGAGTTAATATGACTTTCGGATATCTAATCATCGTTGCAAAAAACGCTGATGTTGATTATACCAAGTTGGCATATTCTCTAGCTTTGAGCATTAAAAATACACAAAAAGATGGATTTAATAATGTTGCATTGGTAACTGATGATAGAGAATCGGTAGACAAATTAAATTCATCTTGGGTGTTTGATCATGTGATCGATTGGGACAAAGAAACATTCTGGGATGGCCGCAGCTGGATGGACCAATTAAGTCCTTTTGATTATACTGTATGCTTAGATGCAGATATGTTGTTCACACGAGATGTAAGTCATTGGGCAGAATATTTTATCGAAAACAGTGAATTATATGTAGCAAATAAATCTTATACTTATAGAGGCGAAATTGTTACAAACGATTTCTATCGTACAGCATTTACTAAAAATAATTTACCTAATTTGTATTCATTCTATACGTTCTTTAAGAAAGATTCGGAGTTGGTAAAAGAGTTCTTTACACTAGGCAGGTACATCATTAAAAATCCTACAGAATTTAAAAATGTATTTTTTCCAGATTTTAAACCTAGGGTCGTTGGCACAGATGAAGCATTTGCATTAGCAGCAAAAATTTTAGATATTAGTGATGAAATAGCATACGATCTAGAATTTCCAAAAGTAGTACATATGAAACCCATGGTACAAAATTGGCCATGGCCGTCGAATTTGTGGACAGACCATGTTGGATTTTATTTTAACGTAGACAATGAAATTAAGATTGGAAATTTTAAACAAACTGGTATTGTTCACTACGTAGAAAAGCAATTAATTACTGACGAAATTATTAATATACAGGAAGAAAAATTATGGCAGAAATAGATTTTGACGAATGGTTAGCAAATTATAAGCCTCCTGAAATAAAATTCTATGCATCGTTTGACGTAGCCACCGGTGACGTAACAGGAATTTATCCCTCAACGGCATTACCAGAAAATGCACAATATGTTGAAATCGATCATGAAACTGCGCATTTGATCGCCGAAGGCAAGATTAATTTAAATTCTTGTTTTGTTGATATGAGTTCGGGAAAATTTGAAATTGCCGAAATTAAACGTCTTACAAAAATTGACGACGTGCTGCATAGAATTATGGATAAATCATATGCAGGATTATTAACAGCTGATCTAATGGTTATTAGAGATAATAACTCACTCACATTTGAGTTATCTGAAAAATATAAGAAAAGAAAAATTCACTGGGACGGTGCAACCGAAATGACATTTTTAGTAACTGAATACAACGATCCTAACATTGTAAGACATGCTATTAAATTCACAGTTGATGAATTAGTATCAGCTCCTCAAACCACTACGGGTCTTGAGTTATCTAAAAAATTTAGTATCTATACTAAACGTCTATTTCCTGTTTATCTATTTGACACAAAATGAAAGTAATAGAATTTGATGTAATTTTTCTTAGCTACGATGAACCTAATGCCGATTTGCATTATGCCGATCTTTGTGACAAAGTACCTTGGGCTAAACGTGTACATGGAGTTAAAGGCAGTGACCATGCACACAAAGCCGCAGCAGAATTAAGTGAAACTGAATGGTTTGTAACTGTTGATGCTGATAACATTGTTGATCCTAAGTTTTTTAATCTAGCCCTTGAAATGAGCGATCCAAAAATTCAAGTATATGGATGGTGTGGAAGAAATAAAATCAACGGCTTACGATACGGAAATGGTGGATTAAAAATCTGGAAAAAAGATTTTGTATTAAACATGCGTACTCACGAAAACTCTGACAGTGAGAGAGGGCAGGTTGATTTTTGCTGGGAAGATGGATATCGAAATTTTCCTGTGAGCTATAGTGATAGCATTGTCACAGGAAGCCCATTTCAAGCATGGAGAGCAGGATTCCGTGAAGGTGTGAAAATGACCTTATTAGACGGAGTTAAAGTTCCGCCAGGTGAAATCCAAGAACATATTTGGTGGCACAATATTCATAGACTGCGTATGTGGTCAACTGTTGGTTCTCATGAAGAAAATGGTATCTACGCTGTATACGGAGCAAGGCTCGGTACTTGGTTGGCTAACTGTACTGATTGGAATTATGTAGAAGTTCGAGACTTTGAAATACTTAGAGGTATCTGGAATCAGTACGGTCGCCCCTTTGAAGAAGTTAATGGCGTGGGATTAGACGACGAGATTAAATCGCTAGGTGAAAAAATTAAATTGGGCCTAGGATTGCATTGGCCATACCTAGATGCTATACAAAGCAAATATACTCTTGACTTATATAATGAGACTTTGAATCTAAACGCTACTTACTATAGAATACCCGAAAATGTATGATATATTTTTTGCCAGTAAATCTATTATCGACGATACTGTCTGGGAACAGTTTCGTAATAGATTTCCGCGAGCAAAAAAAATAGAAAATGTAAAAACATTTTTAGATATAAAATCCAAGACCTTTACCAAATTATTCTGGGTCGTATGGGATGACCTTGTTGTTGCTGACGATTTTAATTTTGAATACATAGTTCCAAAGTGGGATTTAGAATATATTCATGTTTTTAAAAATAAAGATTATTTTGATGGGATAACACTATTCCCTAAATCTGCAGATTTTATACAAAAAGAATTTGAGAACAGATTCTTTATTAATAATAAAAAAGAAATTGATATTCAAGCATCTTATCCGAGGCCCTTTGACATTATATTTGTTAGCTATAATGAACCTAATGCAGACGAACGTTTCGCAAAACTCCAAGAACGGTTTCCTAGAGCAAAACGAGTGCATGGAGTAAAAGGAATTCATCAAGCACATATCAAAGCAGCAGAATTATCAACTACAGAGATGTTATGGGTAGTAGATGCTGATGCTATCATAGTAGATGATTTTGATTTCACAGTCGAACAAATTCCATATTATAGCAATAATGCTCGACGAATGTTAACAACTACTGTTCATGTATGGCGTAGCCGAAATCCTGTGAATAGTCTTGAGTATGGGTATGGCGGCGTAAAATTATTACCTCGTAAACTAACATTAGAAATGGATGTAAATTCTGCAGACATGACTACTAGTATTAGTAAATCGTTTAAAGTTATGCCAGCGGTTAGTAATATCACAGCATTCAATATTGATTCATTTAGCACATGGCGCAGTGCTTTTAGAGAATGTTGCAAGTTATCGAGTAAAATTATTGATGGGCAAGTTGACGACGAAACAGCTCATAGACTCGAAACCTGGACAACAGTTGCACATGGTGAATTCAGCGAAGAAGCATTGCTTGGTGCCACCGCAGGAAAATACTTTGGACTATTTTGGCAAAATGCTCCTAGCGAATTAGCAAAAATTAATGACTTTGATTGGTTAAAAGAACAATATGAAATTCGATAGAAACATCAAAGGGAATGAAGTTAAAAAAGTAAATGGTCAGTATCAGACCCACTACATGATGGATGCTGAGTTTGTTCATAAAGAATTAAACGAAGTAAGTCCTAGTTTTTGTCTAGCTAAATGGTTTAACGTTAGTATTCATATTCCGACTGGTAGAACACACAGTTGCTATCATCCAAAGACGCATGCAATACCATTAGAGGAAATTGCAATTGATGTTAGTGCCTTACACAATACAAAATACAAAAAAACTCAACGTAAATTAATGTTACACGGGATACGACCTCCTGAATGTGAATTTTGCTGGCAAACAGAAGACAGTGGGTCTCAGCTCAGTGATCGTGCATA
>Ga0114975_10003451_pt1 | contig 10551 bp, 12 predicted proteins | sample S_130626_EF_Meta_FD_87031 | JGI IMG/M metagenome (GOLD analysis project Ga0114975, IMG submission 87031) | Freshwater microbial communities from Lake Simoncouche, Canada to study carbon cycling - S_130626_EF_MetaG | ecosystem: Environmental > Aquatic > Freshwater > Lake | place: Lake...
ATGGCAGAAGACGGAGAAGCGTAGCAAATATCAACGTATGCCCAAATCTTAAAGGTACGGCGCTCGATGGATTTGCGAATGTTCTCGATGTAGGCGCAAATGACGGAGAGATCGTTATAAATGAATACGACATCAGGCTTTTCGGATTGAATAGAACCGGCTAGTTCGGCGAGGGCGAATCCAGGTGTTTTCTCCTTGTCTAGTGCGGTGCCATCAATAACTTTGACGCGAGAGGGGTAGGTGCGACCGAGGTCGGCGTTGAGCATTTTCTGGGTTCCGAAATGGACGATATCAATCCATGGGTTCTTCTCGAGTTGTTGAATGAGATTGTATACCACTTTACTGTATCCGTTGACTTGATTGACGTGCGTTGAAACAATCATGAGTTTGATGGATTTCTGTGTCGATCCGCTTGGAACACCGCTTTGAGCTCCGCTTTGAGCTCCACTTTGAGCCATGGACTGGATCTCGTTGACAAAATTAGATAAATCGGACATCCTCTACGGTAGATATTTTGTTTCCGCTTTAGGTGTGTATAATTTGTGAGACATAGATAGAGATGTCAAAGAGTCGTAAGCGTAGTCAGCGTCGTAGCAAAGGTGGAAATCAAGCTCTTAGCCCTGCCCCAGTTGCCCCTGTCGCGGCCCCTGCTGCCGCCCCTGCCGCGGCTCCAGTTGCTGCCAAGGTAGGCGGCAAGCGCAAGACCCGCAAGGTGTCGAAGGGTGCCTCCGACTGGAACAAGAAGGTCATGATGGTATATCGTGAGATGAAGAAGAAGGATCCGGCCACCAAGCTGGGTGCTGCCATGAAGGAGTGCTCGAAGCGTAAGCAGCGTGGCGAACTCTAAATGATCTAATAAAAATTGAAAAAAATATAACAATCAGAAACATGTACATCCATGATATCTGTTATACTCGCAAGCATCGTTATTACAGTAGTTGTCTATATAAAATATACAACTAATGAAATACATTATAAACAAGACTATAAAAAAGGACAGAAAAATTTCATTGCGGCGGCGCCTGGTCAGCCATTTATGCTAAAAACACAAGAAGAAACACTTGATATGAAAGATATCTTAACATTATTTGTAGCATTGATAGAGTTCTGTCAATCTATCATCATAGCAATGATATTCTATCGAGGTCTAACCTACTATATGTAACAGATAATCATCTACTTGAACATACTTGCGCATGCTTTCTTCACGCGCTGTTTCCATGCGTTCCATCGAACCATTGTAATAATTCGTATGTTTTCACCAATCTTTTCATTTGCCAGAACCGCAGACGGCTGTGTCCAATTATACAAGGAAGAGAGACCCAAGTTAGTTTCAATCCATGCGAGATATTTTTCATCGGTAATGGTGGTAACAGGCAAGGCCCCTGATTCAAGCGCTTCATACATGCGAAAGGTTTCTGGATTCTGTCCTTTGAGAATAGGGCAAAACTTACTGTTCCCCATATGGGTTAAGTATAGCTTTTCTTTTGTGGCAGTGGGATGATTCCAATGAGGCTGGAGGTGACAACTGTAGGGGACAAAAGAAACAAACTCACGAAGTTGGGTGGAACGTTCAAACCAATCCGTGCCGTGAAAACTCCATACCAAATCGCGCTCATTGAACTTTTTGGGAGTCTGTGTAGGGTACTGATGGTATCCGAGTGGAGCGGTAATGACATGCGGCATCTTTAATGCTTCTTCACGGATATAATTACGAAACACAGCAGTACACATCGAATAAGAATAAAAGGTGATATCATCTTTTTCGAACTCATCGCTAAGATGGATGACTTTGAAGGGGATTTGAGTCATTTCCAATTCTTGGAACAATTTAACCATTTGAGGGACATAGGGGCGCTGAACAAGGAACCAAAAATTGTGTCCAATCTCTGTTTGATCCATCAGAGGTGTAAGCCGAATCGGATAGGGCAGGATTTCGTTAAGCCATTTCATTTCATAGGGTTGATTCGCAGATTGTTCACCTGGAAAGAAATAGACAAGATGGTCAGATGAAGAGGGTTCTACAGCGGGCGCCGCTACATTTGGTAAAAACGGCGCAAGTTCTTCTTGTGTAAAACACTCTTTATTGTTCCAAATGTCGCTATCAAAGGTATCTTCACGATGAAGGTCATTGAACTGCGAGTTAACATAGGTGGAATCATCCTCTTGAAAGCAATAGGAAAGAAGAGGGTTGGTAAAATATTTCTTGAGGCCTACCGATGGATGTCCAAGAAGGTGATCGCTAACCGTGAACGATTTCTGTTCGGATTCGAACAAGTAGGTCATGAGCTTCTGTGCGCCGGCTCGTGTCAGGATATAACTGTAGGCGCAGAAGTGAAAGACGGGCAAAGGAACAGGGCTGAATAGAGTATTGGGCTGAATGAAGGACCAGTAGTCATTGTACTTTTGAGATGCCAAGGGCAGCGCTGGTTTATTAGGAGGAAGAACACCACCCAGATACAGCAAATCCGCATCGGCTGGAATATGAGAGAGATAGGTCTTCCATTGATCCATCCATCCTTTTTGAAATCGAACATCGTCTTCCAATACTAAGAAATAATCACCCTCCTTCTCTACCGCAATCTTACTCCAAATAGAGATATGACTCAAATTACAACCGATGATCGATTTCTTCCATTGGAACTCATTTTTGTTAAACATGTTATAAATAAATGGATTCATGGTAAGTGTCTTACCATTCACGCCAGATACGCGCTCTACCATAGATTCCAAATAGGGTTCAGCTTCCATTAGTTTTTTCCATCGATCAGGGCGGGTATCCAGATTGATGACATATGTTTTTTGAATGCCATCGATAGCATGGATCGATGGTAAAACCGATGGTATAACCGAAGAGGGTATAAGCGCTAACATGCGCTGACAGATACGCGTGAGAACATCCAATGCCTTCTTCTTCTTTTCCTCATTGAGAATGGGTGTGGAGGCAATGGTCGCGCACATCGCAGGATTGGCTTCTAGTTTCTTGATCACATCGACCACACGAGCAGGATCAGAAATCGCAGATAAGTTCAAGAACGAATTGGGAACAAAATCGGAATCGGTATTGGCGTCACCCCAATAAAGAGGGACACATCCTGCCATCTTGGCATGAAGTACTTTCTCCGTGATGTAACCAGGAACTTGGGCATTCTCGAAACTAATCGTGAACTGGTGTTCCGCAAAGAAGGCGTTTTTAGAAAGATCTCCACATCCACCGCCAGGATATTTGAGAGCCAATGGTCCGCCAATGTTGTTATAAAGCGCTCCACCACTATTCACTTTCTTATACGAATTGATAGCCTGAAAGGCTTCGTTTCGAATGGTACAAATGGGATTGGTGACGACGAATCCGCAGAACTCTTTACGTTCGGCAAAGCCGACTGGATGAGGAGTCATCGCAAAATGAAGAGGAAGACGAATGGGATTGTCTTCTGTGTTGGTGGGAAGGGTAGTGGCACCTGAAAACCAATCAATGAAGGTCATCCACACAGGAAGGCGAAGGTGCTTATCATCCTCTACACGGGAAGACGTCAAGTACAAATCGAATCCAGATGGCTCGCTCCAATGTTCGGCAGTAAAGAATACCTTAGGAGCGGTGGAAGTAATCTGTTTCCAGTTCTCTGTGTATGGTCCACATAGAATCAAATGAGGAGTAATGGATGAATCGTAGGGTACGCCTTGTACGATACAATTTGAGCCAAGATGGTTTCGAAGCGCGTCGGTAATAAAATTAGAGCTGTAATTGAATCCAGGCCACATATCAGAGAAAGCAACCAGTAAGTTTGCTTGATCAAACGTAATTGGCTGTACAGAAGGAATAACCGCAGGTAAAGCCGCGGGCACAACCGCAGGTAAAGCCGTAGGTAAAGTCGCAGGTAAAACCGCACGAGTAACAATCGGAGCAGAAAGTGTCTCTTCGACAAGTGCCTTCCATGTTTCTTGATTCGCAAAAATACCATATTGCGCCAAGATCGCGAGACGAATATCAGGAAGTGCGACATAATACGCATTGGATGATCCGATAAATGCTGAAAAAGCGGAACAAATGCCACTAATTTCATTACCTCGATAGAACATGGATCCAAGTAGTGGATGAAGATCGCGCAACACGGGACTATTATGAATCACAGGAAGACCCATCCAAATCGCATTCAACAATCCAACGCGTAGTGTCGTAAATCGTGAATGTGACAAGAGAATCGATCGATCGGATAGCCATGAATAAAAAGCCTCCTTAGGAACCATCTGTAGAGGGAGTTTATCACTTTCAATGTTATCAAGAACGTTCTCTTTCAAGAATCGGTTGTCTTTAATCGCATCCATGTTATGAATCAAATATTTCGCATTCAGCACCTTTTTCTGACACAGTTCTCGAATGGCAACCAGCGGAAGAACAGCTGAACTGGTATTTTCCTTGTTCTTTTCTGCGACATGAACGGACCATGATTCGTTTTCCAGAAAGACGCCCATTTTACCTTTTGAGTAGTGTTCCGCAACGGCAGATGACCAAATAAAAGGGACACGTCGAATGGGGCACAGAAAGAGAGTCTGAATAGAAGGAATGGTATTCGCAGGATTAAGAAGGTCCCAGCACCAAACTTCATGTACATGGTTCATACTACGTGTCACATAAGGTGTCTCGATGTAAACAGATGCGTCCATTTCCGTAAATTGAAGAAAGGAGCGTAGAAAAACCACCGTTTTTTGCGCGAATTCGTTACGAACATCAGGATGAACACGTCCATCGATATCAATCAATAAATCGACATGTGGCATTTGATATAAATTGGTAGTATTAATGGTAGACGGCATAGGATAGGTGGGCCACCATTTTGTATCACTGTTGCTCATATCAACTAAAATAACCTCAAATCCTAGGGTAGTCATTAATTCATGCAGGAGTAATGCGGTTTGGTTCCACCCACTATAAAATAAATCATCACTGGCTCGGTAGGTGATTCCAATAAGTGGCATTCTATTAGCTTGTAATCAAGACTAATCTTTATGCTGAAATCGTATCGGTTATAACAATTCCTTCCATCGTCGTTGAATATCAGGATTGTGAATACAATGCTTCCACATCAAACGTGTCGAATGGGTTTGATAAATATTCATGTTGGTCTGGTGATTCTGAATGGCGTTCGCAAGTGTTTGAATGGCTTTCTCCCAGTTATTGATGGAATAATGATAGCCATAAGTCTCCCATCCATCTGAATTGTGTACAATAGGGAAATTCGCGTACATGAGTTCCAGCGTCATATAATTATACGCATTGTTCCATTGATGGGTCAGAAAACAGGCAGAACGATTCTCTGTCAAAATGGTATGGATCTTTTTACGTTCATATAGAAATACCCGTCCAGAACGATAGAGCTCCAAGGATGGCAACAGATTATTATGCGCATTAGACGAAAGTTTTAATCGATCACCATTAATGATTTGAACGGTACCTTTCCACTCTGGATATTTCTTAGAAAAGGCTTCGACCAACAGAAGAGAATAAAAGGTACATTTCTGAAACGAAATATTAGGATCCACGATTACCACATTGACATCGCGCCAATCAGTGGGAGCAACCCATTCAAACTGTTCTTTATTTCCGTATTTGGTTAACAGAAACGGATCCCATACATATGGAACCACACGGCTATTTTCGATGGGTGTACGATTCAGAACCGCCGCATATTCGACATGTTGTTGATAATGTGGACTGGTCCAAATCTCATCAATTTCTCCAACAATATGATGATTAAAAAACATATTGCTGTAATTCTGAATGGTTTCAATGTCAATGTTAATGATATTTCCGAGGTAGAGTTTCACAATCTTGGCACCGATCGTACGAAGGTATCCACGGGTAACGGAGTCCAGACTCATTCCAATTTCAATAAACGCACGGATGGGAAGTTGCTTTTGAACCATTTCTTGCGTACTAATCGTGCGATACGAATGAATGAAGTTCTTCTTTTCTGTATTTTGAACGGAGTGTTGTAGAAGATAGGACGAATATCCGAGACTTTCAAACAAATGATACAGTACGACGATATTTTGAGTCAGACCGTTGATAAAAAGGGTTTGGTCATTTACTTCATTGGTGGCCAAAATAATGATCTTGCGGGATAAGGGTAGATCCAATGAAGTTGCGAGATTCACTTCGATTTCTTCGGCTGGTAGGATCGTATTGCCAGGAAGGTAATCCATTATCAAGACTACGTAACAATATCTTTAGATGATAGAGATGTCGATCCCGTCCACTTTTCCGAGTACGAATTCGATCCCGCCGCCTTGTTTTTATGACATACGAGGTCTCGCCAATTGGTTAAATAAAAACCCAACCTATAAGCAATATTTTATCAATTACCCGAATCAGTTCCCCACGTTATATTCTACCACAAATCTAATTGCGTACGATGGATACACCAAATACAACATTGAGAATGTACCATTGGATTTAAATGTAAAAACGATGTCGCAAACGCAACTGATGACGTATACGAATCAGCTGAATTTGTTTCGACAGGTGTACGCATTTAATTCAAACGCCTATGTGAATTATGTTACAAATGGTACACCTCCTGCGTATTATCGTTTTCAGACCTATAAAGAAAGGAATGAATTCAAATCTGCCGTGTCGTTGGTCAATAAACTGTATCCGTTCCAAGCGATGGCAAATGGAACAAATGGAGCAGGTGTACAACTAGGATGGGTCGTTCCGTTTCCATTATAAAATCAACCCTATGGATAGGAAATGAATACCAATTTTGACTCATCTGTGATTACACGAATGAATAAAGTACGGGCGATGGCATCGTATCAAAAGTCATTTCAATACGCAAATAATCAAGGAACAGTTACCGTCTCTCCTGGTCAGACGTCGAATATGGATGCTTCTGCGGAGATCGATGCAACGACAGGAGGAATCTATTGCTGTGGTCCATCCACAACACCCACTGTCACTGTTCCAGATTATCAATATATCTACTTTTTAACGGCAGGTTCTGCGACGTGGACGGCGCCTGACACATGTGTTAGCCCAATCACATACTGGTTGGTGGGAGGAGGTGCGGGTGGCGGTGGCGCATTTGATCAAGGAGGAGCAGGTGGAGGTGGAGGTGGAAGCGTAGTAACAGGAACCTATGCCATTACACCAGGCCAGACCTATAATATCGTGGTTGGAGCAGGTGGAGCAGGAGGACAAGGAGATCGCACTGGTTCATTAACCCCAAATCTTCCCAATAATGCAAGCAGTGAAGCATCGGGAGGAGCAGGAAGTGCCTCTCAATTTGATGTTGCCAATTCGGGCCCACAGGCACCTGGAGGAGGAATTGGATATAGAAGTCGGTATAATCCATTAGGAAGAGGCGTAGGCGGTACACAGGGTACATCAAGTGTATCATCTGGAGGTGGTGGTGGAGGTGATGGCGGTGGCGCGGGTGGCGGTGGTGGTGGCGCAGGAGGTAGTGGCACGAATGGTGTATATGCATACAATGGAGCACCAGGCACAGGTGGTGTGGGAGTAAGTCTAACGATTCCTGGCATCAATTCGGGCAATCCTGTGACCTATGGAGCGGGAGGAAACGGCGGAACCGATCCTAGTGGCGGGCGTCCTAGTGTCAATGGAGCATCTGCAGCCGATAATACAGGAGCAGGTGGTCAGGGCGGTGCTTCCACTTCATTTAGTCAAGCATCAGGAGGCGCGGGAGGATCGGGTCTCGTGGTGATTCAATACACGGCATAGAATATTCTATGCACTCAATGAAGAGTAAACAAATACAATAACTGGTTGAGATCGCTGATCATTTCATCGCGAATATTAATCAGATCCGAATCGCTGGTGGCACGAAGGGATCGAGTAAGTGGTCCTTGTAGATGTTTGATAGCAGCCTTGATCAATCTAGATGCACCCGCTTCGGTGAGATTATGTAAGGTAATGGTGGCTTTTGCTCCACTTAATTTCGGTCTTCCATATTTTCCAATATAAACTTCGACGAACGAATCAATATTTTTTTCGATCTTTTCTAGGATCTGATCGGTCGCAATGTGCCGAGCATAGACCCGAGTTTGCCAATGATAGAGTTTAATCTGATCGCGTAGATGGAGAAAGAAATGGATCTGATCCGCAGACATTTGATCGGATCACAGAAATAAAATTGAATAATTCGATCACGACGATAATCAATCAAACCCGTAGATGTGTAGTATTTGTAAACCGATTTTGAAGAATGTACGAATCCCACATGAAGAGTTTGTGTGTCCGATTCGAAACAGTCGATACTGTTCCACATGTGCGAAGTATGGTCATTTAACAAAGGCATGTCCAGCGAAGCCCTCTCGCTACTTCACCGAGCCGGTCTTTGTGGAGCAATTGATCGCTCCGTCGGATCTAAGAGAATTCAAGATCACAACTCGAACTCCATTACCGATCTCCATTAAGGAGGAACCTCCACAACTGCTAGAAATCCAGGACAATGATAAAGCGATCGCGGCATATTTATCCGCACGATCGATCAAAGGAAAGGGATCCAATAAGCGTAGAATCTTAGAAGAATACTCTGAATCCATTCATAAAAGAGTAGTTTATATAAAATAAAAGAACATCATAGAATGCGACGAACAAAGAGATCCAAACGTCATACTCGTAGAAAAACACAACGCAAACGCCGATTTTTTCATAAGAAACGCGGAGGAGAAAACATTGTAGTAGCGGGCCCGTTGGGCGTGATGAAGAAAGAAGAATATGAACAAACAATGGAAAATCTAGATCAACAAGGTCCAGATTATTAAGTATCCGGTTACACCGTGTTTCTTTTTGATAGGAAACGTTCTCGTGAACACTAGACGGATGTCCGCATTGCGAGAGAATGCTCCACGGAATCGTGTGGAGTTTGCCGCGTGGGATGAGGTAGAAGTGGTGCCTGATTTATATGATACGAGTGTACCAGGAAAATATCGATCCACGGTATCGAATATCTTATCAAAACATTGTACGGAAGTGAAATTATTATCAGAAGACATGATTCAAACGACTTCGCATCTTTCTAAAAAGAAATTGAAAGATCTGATCACAAAACAAAATAATGAGATCTTTTCATTTATGATTGATCCTGAAAAGGTTCCCACATCGCTAGGGGCGGCAGAAACGATCTTTCGAAGATATGGTCGCGAGGTTCCATCGATCAAGATCCAACCCTCGATCGGAACGGACTTGAACCTAGATATGTCATTGGATCAAACATTGTCGGAATTTAATGATGAAATGTTACGAACTCGTACGAATAGCGGGATAAGTGATTTCATTTCAAACACCCGATGGTTATCCGCACAATATAAAACAATCGGAGAAGAAGTGCTTCGTTTAGAAACAACATTATTTCAGCGGATCGACGTGCTGGATAAACTTCATCAGAGGGTTCCGATGATTACAGGATTGGCGCATAACGATGCTCTTCCTGAGTTGGTTGATTCATTTACAAAATATGCGGAATCAGTCTATGAATCTTCGAAGTTTGAAGAGAATTATCATCAATTGGTGGAGGCATATAAGAAATGGAATATTTGCCGAGAACTGTTATCGGTTCACACATTAATGAAAAAAGATACGTCGGAACCACCTTGTTCCATTTGTATCGTAGAATCTGTTTCATATACGATTGTGCCGTGTGGTCATACGTATTGTAGCGGATGTTCAAAGAAGCAGAATACGTCGTGTTTTATTTGTCGTGGACCGATTCGAGAACGGGTAAAGTTATTTTTTGCGTAAGGTATGGATCAAGCCTATGGCTCCACCCGCACCTGGAAGTCGTTCGGTCGAAGAGCCACATTTCGAAGGGCTTCGCGTTGTTCTTCATTGAGCTCCGTCACTTCGCATACTCGATGAAAGAGTGTTTCAGCCACAGAATACCACAATTCATACAGAATGTTATGAGCAATAGACTCGTTACTTGACATGTTGACTTATTTGGCTATATCATATAAATCAAATTTTACATAAAAGGGTTTAAACCAGTATCCCCTGTTATGTATAATTGGGAATGGCAGAAGAATCACAGGCTCTCACTACCCCGCAAGAGAGTGAATTGTCAATGTTGACGCATTCCATCATTGAATGGCGTCGTTTGAAAGTACTAAACGACGGGCGAAAACAGGAGATGAAAGAGGCAAATACGAAGATGAAGGCGCTAGAGGAGATCATTGTTCGTGTAATGAAGAGTCATAATATTGGCGCATTAGATTTGAAGAATTCAGGTGGCCGTGTCTTGTTTAAGAAGCAGAAACGTCAGGGCGGAATGGGTCAGAAAGCGATGGAGAAGTTGATCGCAGAGCACTTGGAGTCGCAGGAGAAGGCCATTAACTTGATGAAGTATATTCAAGATCATCGCGAGGTGGTGATTAAGGAATCCATCCATTACGAAAAAACGGACGAGTAGATAGAAATGTTACAAGGTCTGTGTCGCGCAGGACTAGAGTGCATGACGGATATGTCCGGATCATCTTCACATCGTCAGGAAACCTATAAGGATGTGGTGGCATCGTTGTTAGCGTTTATCATCG
>Ga0114975_10003452_pt1 | contig 10551 bp, 9 predicted proteins | sample S_130626_EF_Meta_FD_87031 | JGI IMG/M metagenome (GOLD analysis project Ga0114975, IMG submission 87031) | Freshwater microbial communities from Lake Simoncouche, Canada to study carbon cycling - S_130626_EF_MetaG | ecosystem: Environmental > Aquatic > Freshwater > Lake | place: Lake...
ATACACATCAAGCTAGGTTTACCGTTAATTTCAGCGCTGCAAGATCCACATTTTCCTGCTTTGCAATTCCAGCGCACAGCTAAATCTGGGCTATCAGTTGCTTGTAAACGATGAATTACATCGAGTAGAACTTCGCCTTCGCTTACTTCAACGTTGTAATTTACTAATTCGCCTTTTTCTTTATTGCCACGCCAAACTCGTAATTTAGCTAGATAACCCATTAGTTATGCTCCCATTCCGAGTTGTGCTAATTCTTCTGGCAACAAGTACTTACTTAACTCTTCTTTATCAAACAATCCTGCTAATTCTTTTGGCATTGGCGGAATTGATTCAATTTTGGTCTCAACACTGCTTCCATTCCAGGAATTAATAACGTGTTTTGGTCTCCAGTTTTTATCCATAGTCGGGAAGTCATTTCTAGTGTGGCCACCGCGAGATTCTTCTCTAACTAATGCACTCTTAGCAATTGATTCACTCACTAGCAACATATTTTCTAGATCAAGTGATAAATGCCAACCTGGGTTAAATTGTCTCTCACCTTTAACCGTTACATTCTTGGCACGTTTCTTTAAACCTTCAAGTTTGGTTATGGCTTCACGCATTTCATTGCCATCACGAATAATTCCCACAAGATCATTCATCACTTGTTGTAATTCTTGGTGAACAGCATAAGGATTTTCATCACTATTGCCGTTGAATGGAGCAAGTGCTGAGTTAAGAGCTTTTTCAATAACTTGTTCACTTACCTTTGGTTTAACTGAAAGTGATTTAACGTAAGCACTCGCGCCAACTCCGGCACGGCGTCCAAACACCAATAGATCTGAAAGTGAATTTCCACCTAAACGATTTGATCCATGCATTCCGCCTGCAACTTCACCAGCTGCAAATAAACCAGTCACACCAGTTGCTGCACCAGTATCAGGATCTACTTGAATTCCACCCATTACATAATGACAAGTTGGTCCAACTTCCATTGGTTGTTTAGTGATATCAACATCGGCTAATTCTTTAAATTGATGCCACATTGAAGGCAATCTTTTCTTAATAACTTCTGGTTTTAATCTTGTTGAGACATCAAGGAAAACTCCTCCATGAGGAGATCCTCTTCCTGCCTTTACTTCAGAGTTAATTGCACGAGCTACTTCATCGCGAGGTAATAATTCTGGTGGTCTTCTATTTGAATCAGGGTTTTCATACCAACCATCTGCTTCTTCTTCTGTTTCTGCGTATTTATCTTTAAATACAGCAGGAATGTAATTAAACATAAATCTTTTGCCATCAGAATTCTTTAAAACTCCACCGTCTCCTCGTACAGATTCGGTAACTAAAATTCCTTTAACACTTGGTGGCCAAACCATTCCAGTTGGATGAAATTGCACAAATTCCATGTGCATTAAATTTCCACCAGCTTTTAATGCCAAAGCATGTCCATCGCCAGTTCCTTCCCATGAATTGGAAGTAACTTTGAAAGATTTACCAATTCCACCAGTTGCTAATACAACTGCTGGAGCTTGGAACAATACAAATTTTCCATTTTCGCGCCAGTAACCAAGAACACCTGAAACCTTGTCATCAGTTTTTAGGATTTCTGTAACTGTTAATTCAGCAAAAACTTTAATTCTTGACTCGTAGTCACCTGACTCTTTGAAATCTTCTTGTTGCAAGGAAACAATCTTTTGTTGCAAGGTTCTAATTAATTCCAAACCGGTTCTATCGCCCACGTGGGCTAGGCGAGGGTATTCGTGTCCACCGAAGTTTCTTTGGCTGATTTTTCCATCTGGAGTTCTATCAAATAGAGCACCATAAGTTTCTAATTCCCAAACACGATCAGGAGATTCTTTGGCATGAAGTTCTGCCATTCTCCAATGATTTTGAAACTTTCCACCACGCATGGTGTCACGGAAATGAACTTGCCAATTGTCATTGGAGTTCACATTTCCCATAGAAGCGGCAATGCCACCTTCTGCCATCACAGTATGAGCTTTACCAAATAGAGATTTACAAATGATTGCAGTTTTTAAACCACTGGCACGAGATTCAATAGCAGCACGCAAGCCTGCGCCACCTGCTCCAACAATCACAACATCAAAGTCGTGACGTTCAATTTCTGTCATTATGCCCCTTTAGAAGAAATAGAAATTTGTAATTGAGCCACTTGCTACAAGTCGTACATAGAAATCACACAGTGCAACACCGATTAAAGAAATCCAAGCATATTTTGGATGATGCGCATTTAGTTTAGAAATAATTGTCCAAGTCTTGTAACGCAATGGATGTTTACTGAAATGCTTTAGTCTTCCACCCAGAATATGGCGACAGGAATGACAAGAAAGTGAATATAACCAAAGAAAAGTTGCGTTAGCTAAAAGAACGAGTGTGCCAATACTCATGTGTCCCCATTGGCCTTCAGAATTCTTGAAAGAAATGATTGCGTCATAGGTAAGTAAAACGTTGAATACTAATCCTGCAATAAAAAAGTATCTGTGAGCGTTTTGTAAAATTAAAGGAGACTTAGTTTCTCCTGAGTAAGACTTATGAGGTTCTGCTACAGCACAAGCTGGAGGAGATAACCAGAATGCACGGTAATAAGTTTTTCTGTAGTAATAACAAGTCATTCTGAAACCTAAAGGAAAAATTAATATAAGTAGTGCAGGAGAAAAGATCCACCAGCTACCAAATGGTTGACCTAAGTGTGAAGCTCCTTCAACACAACTTGTGGCAAGACATGGGGAATAGAAAGGTGAGATTAAAGGTTCTGCAAAATAATACTTATTTTCAAAAGCTCTGATTGTGGAATAAATAATAAAAGAAACTAAAACAAAAACTGAAATTGCTGGTTGAACCCACCACTTGTCTACTCTTAAATGACGTAAGCCAATTTTTGCGCGAGTAGCTGAGCCAACTCCGCGGTCCATTGAGCTAATTGCCATGGCTTGAGTTTAGTGCTGGAGAGGGTATTGGTGCATAGTCAAAAGTTGTTCAATCTGATGTGAAATGTCACACAAGAATTATTTAGGAAGGATCCCTAAGTTCTAGCAATACTGCACCGTTAGCAACAGATGCACCAACTTCAACAGAAAGTTCGCCAACAACCCCTGCTTTGTGAGCAGAAATCGGCTGCTCCATTTTCATGGCTTCAATAACAAATAGCAGTTCGCCCTCAGTTACAGCTTGACCATTCTTAACCGCAATCTTTACAACAGTTCCTTGCATAGGACTTTGAACAGCATCCGAATCAAGTGAACCCAAAGTTGTTCTTTGGTGTCTTGCCACTGGAGGTTTCTTTTGTTTAACCCCGCCCGAAGTTAAACCATTTGGCATGGAGATTTCAATTCGTTTTCCATTAAGTTCAAGAACTAATGATGATCTTTCTTCTTCAGAATTGGAAGTTGAAGAATCTTTATATTGAGGAATTTCATTCTTAAATTCATTTTCAATCCAGCTGGTATAAATACTAAATTTTTGTAATTCATCAACTGGAGCAAAAGCTACATCGTTTAATACTGCTCGATGGAAAGGAAGTGCTGTAGCAATTCCCTCGGCTTCAAATTCACTTAATGCTCTTTTCGCTCTTTCGATTGCTTCTTTTCTAGTAGCCCCTGTGACAATGAGTTTTGCAAGAAGTGAATCAAAGTTTCCACCTATGACATCTCCTTGTTTAAAGCCTGCGTCAACTCTGACACCAGTTCCGCTTGGTTCTTTCCAAACTTTTAATTGACCTGGAGCAGGAAGAAAGTTTCGACCTGGATCCTCGCCGTTAATACGAAATTCAATACTGTGTCCACTAATTATTGGATCGTGATAACCAAGTTTTTCACCACTTGCGATGCGGATTTGTTCGCGCACTAAATCAATTCCAGTTACTTCTTCGCTCACCGGATGTTCTACTTGAAGTCGAGTATTTACTTCTAGAAACGAAATTGTGCCGTCTTGGCCAATGAGGAATTCACAAGTTCCAGCACCTTCATAGTTTGCTTCTTTTAGAATTGCTTTGGATGAATCATAAAGTTGTCTTCTTTGATCATCTGTTAAAAATGGAGCAGGAGCTTCTTCCACAAGTTTTTGGTGTCGACGTTGCAATGAACAATCTCTGGTTGAAACCACCACCACATTGCCAAACTTGTCAGCCAGACATTGTGTTTCCACATGTCGAGGACGATCTAGGTATCTTTCAACAAAACATTCACCACGACCAAAAGCAGCAGTTGCTTCTCTAACAGCTGATTCATAAAGTTCTACTATTTCTTCTTGGTTTCGAGCTACTTTTAATCCTCGACCACCACCACCAAATGCAGCTTTGATGGCAATTGGTAAACCGTATTTATTTGCAAAGTCCACAACTTCACTTGCATCATTGACTGGATCTTTTGTTCCTGGAACTAAAGGTGCACCAACTTTTGCTGCAATATGGCGTGCTTGAACTTTGTCACCTAAAGATTTAATTGCTGCAGGTGGAGGACCAATCCAAATCAATCCTGCATCTATAACGCTTTGTGCAAAATCTGCGTTCTCAGAAAGAAAACCATAACCAGGATGAATTGCATCAGCTCCAGAGCGTTTAGCAATTTCTAAAATTTTTGGAATTGAAAGATAAGTTTCTGAAGCAATTGTTCCATTTAAAGAATAAGCTTCATCAGCGTGCAAGACATGTAGTGCATCTCTATCTGAATCAGCATAAATAGCCACACTTGAAATACCGGAATCTTTACAAGCTCTTGCTATACGAACAGCAATTTCACCACGATTGGCAATAAGTATTTTTGTAATTGAAAGTTTTTGTGAGCCAGATTTAGCCATGATTTATTATTTTATGCCATTTCCCACAATGATGTCCATGAGAGTCCAAGTTCACGAACAATTTCTCTAAGTGCCGGTAGAGACAAGCCAATTACATTACTGTGATCACCCTGGACCTCTTTGACAAATGCGGCTCCTAAGGAATCGATTGTGAAAGCACCAGCAACATTCAATGGTTCTTTGGTTGCAACATAATCAATAATTTCTTTATCATCTACATTTGCAAATTCAACTTTAGTTGACACAACTCTTGTAATTGTTTGTTTATTATCCAAGCGAATTACTGTATGACCAGTGTGTAAAATTCCTGATTTTCCGCGCATTTTTTGCCATCTAGCAATGGCATTTTCTGCATTCAGCGGTTTTCCTAAGCTTTGAGATTCAAATTCAAGCATTGAGTCTGCTGCAATCAGAATTCCAGAATTTAGAGAAACATTGTTTGTTAAAACGTAATTTGCTTTAGCAATAGAAAGTTCTTTAACCACTATTTCAGTTGAGGAATCTTTGTATTGTTCTTCTATTTCTTTTTCATTAATTTCAGATGCAATAACAATTGGTTGAATATTTTGGCTTCGAAGAAGCATCAATCTGGCGGGGGAGGCAGAAGCCAGGATTACCGGAAAACTCATGCTCCTGGAAGGTATGAATATTGCCAACCACTATTTAGTTGTGGCGTGTTTCTGAATCTAAATTGAGGACTATTCCAGTTACTAATTCTCTTCTTTTGTTTACCTAATTCTTCTGAAGAATTCTTGGCGACTTGTAGTGCTACATGGATCGCAGCAATTTCATCTGCTGTTGGGTTTCCTCTAATAACGTGAAATTCAAGTGGCTTTGTCACAGTGGGATATTTCCATGCTTCTTTGGAGGCATTGATTCACGTTTGGTAATTAGTTGGCGAAGGCCTCTAATGATTCTGATTCTGGTTTCACTTGGCGCAATAACTGCATCAATCCAGCCACGTTCTGCTGCAACATATGGATTATCAAAAGCTTCTTCGTATTCACTAATTTTGTCAGCACGCTCACTAACAGGATCTTTTGCTCCAGTTATTTCTTTTCTAAAGAGAATATTTACCGCACCTTGTGCACCCATTACCGCAACTTGAGCAGTTGGCCAAGCAAGATTTAAATCTGCACCTAAATGCTTTGATCCCATAACAATGTATGCACCACCATAAGCTTTTCTGGTAATAACTGTTATTAAAGGAACTGTTGCTTCAGCATATGCATAAATTAATTTGGCACCGCGTCTAATAATTCCACCGTATTCTTGGTCAACACCAGGTAAGAATCCTGGAACATCAACGAAGGTAATAATTGGAATATTAAAAGCATCGCAAGTTCGAACAAAGCGAGCAGCTTTTTCTGATGCTTCAATGTCTAAAGTTCCTGCAAATTGCATTGGCTGGTTTGCCACAATTCCCACACTTTGACCTTCAATACGACCAAAACCAACCATAATGTTTGGTGCCCAACCGCCATGGATTTCAAAAAATTCATCATCATCTAAAACATGTTTAACTAACACGTGCATGTCATAAGGTTGATTTGGTGAATCTGGAACCAATGTATCCATTTCCAAATCATGTTGGTTGATTTGCAAATCAACTTTTGATTCAAAATGTTGGGAAGGCTCAGCATTATTAGAAGGTAAGAAACTAAGAAGTGTTCTTACGTAATCCAAAGCATCATCTTCATCACTTGCCATGTAATGAGCAACACCTGATTTTGTGGCATGAGCTCTTGCTCCACCTAAATCTTCAAATGAAACTTCTTCGCCAGTTACTGTTTTAATTACATCTGGTCCAGTAATAAACATGTGTGAGGTTTTATCAACCATGACAACAAAATCAGTTAGGGCTGGTGAATAAACCGCTCCACCAGCACAAGGTCCCATGATGATAGAAATTTGTGGGATAACACCTGATGCTCTGGTATTTCTTAAAAAGATTTCTCCATACATTGCAAGTGATGCAACACCTTCTTGAATTCTTGCTCCACCTGAATCATTAATGCCAATAATTGGTGCACCAGATTTAATTGCCAAATCCATTAACTTAACAATTTTTCCACCCATTGCTTCACCTAATGAGCCACCCATAGCCGTGAAGTCTTGCGAGTAAACATAAACAGGTCGACCATCAATAGTTCCAAAACCAGTGATGACACCATCACCTGCAGGACGGTTTTTGTCCATTCCAAAATTATTTTTTTGATGTCTTACTAGTTCATCTATTTCTTGAAATGATTCAGGATCAAGTAAGGAAGCCAATCTTTCTCTGGCACTTTGTTTGCCTTTGGCATGTTGTTTTTCCACCGCAGTATTGGCTTGGTCAACATGGATTTCTTTTTTAACTTCAGCAAGATGAGCTAATTTTGACGCGGTAGTGCGAGGGTTTGCACCGTCACTCGACTTTTTACCCACGTGGTCCTCTCTAAGAAAAAGGCTCTTGTCGTACGGTAACAGTGTGACCGAAATTTTCAAGAATCGAGCGCCTCTTGATGCTCAATTACTGAAGCAGGAACTGCTTCTTCGCCAGTGCTTATGGCAAAACGCCATTCTTAAAGATGAAGTTACTTCGACCAACGATATTGCGCGCGAATTAGTCTCTAGCAACATTACAGAAGGAACTTTTGTTTTAGCAAATTTCCAAACTAATGGCAGAGGTAGACAAAATAGAAATTGGGAAGCTCCTAAAAACTCTTCAATATTTATTTCAATAGTTTTAAAACCAAATAGTGAAAAGAATTTAGGTTGGATTCCACTATTAATAGGTTTATCTATACATAAAGCTCTTGAAGCAGAAACTAGAAAAAATATAAAGATTAAATGGCCTAATGATCTAGTCTTAGTAGAAAACAATCAAGAATTTAAATTTGCAGGAATTTTGATTGAAAGAATCAACAACCAGGTAATTGCCGGAATCGGCATAAATTTTGATCAGGCAAAAGAAGAATTACCAGTAAGCAATGCTTCATCGTTAAAGGAAATATTGCAATCTCCCATTTCTAAGGAAGCTGTAATTGCTGCTTTTCTTACTGAGTTAAGTGCAAGGTGGCTTGAGGAAAATAATGCAAGCACTTGGCCAACGCCATCGTTAGTTAGAGACTACAAAACAAATTGCATAACTTTAAATAAGGAAATAGAAGCTCAATTGCCAGGTGGGGAAGTAATTAATGCCCTCGCTGTAGATATTTCACAGACAGGTGAACTTGTTGTTAAAACCGATGATGGAACTAGATCGCTTAGTTCTGCCGATATTCATTTGATTAGTTAAGATTTTTGCATGAAGAGTAGTTCACATTTTCCTACAGTAGGAATTCTTGGCGCAGGACAAATGGCGCGAATGTTAATTGAAGCTGCTACAAGATTAAATCTAGAAATTAAACTATTAAGTAAGAGTTCGGCCGAAAGTGCTGCCTTAATTGCAAATAATGTCACAGTCGGAGAAGTTAATAATTATTCAGATTTATCAGTATTTGCAACAGAAACAGATGTAATCACGTTTAATCTTGATGAATTTCCATTTGAAAACTTAAAGAAATTAGAAAATCAGGGGCAAGTTTTTAGACCTCAAATTTCAACTCTTGAGCAAATAGGAGATCTAGAATTTGTTAAGAAAACTTTACTTAATGCAAACCTTCCTTTCCAAGAAGAATTTGTTAACTTTGAAAGACTGCTATCAGTTCAAGCAGCAAGGTCTGAACATGGACAAACTGTTGTTTATTCTGTTGTTGAATGTAAAAAATTAGATGAGATATTGGATGAAGTGATTGCACCTGCCCCGAACTTAAGTGACGCCAAGGCAAGTGAGCTTCAGTTGATAGCGCTTAAAATTTCGGAACTATTTAACATCAATGGAGTTTTTACAATTGATTTCTTTGACTTAGGAAATAATAAATTCTTAATTAGTCAGATAAAACTGGGCCCAACAAACTCTGGTCATTGGACTATTGATGGCGCAACAACTTCGCAGTTTGAAAACCATTTACGGGCAATACTTAACTTGCCGCTAGGAAGTCCCAAATTAATTGCGCCAGTAACTGTCATGGTTAATGTGTTAGGTGGTCAATATTTAGATATGTATAAACCTTTCCTGCATTGCATGGCACACGATCCTGCGTTACGAATTCACCTTTATGGCAAGGAAGTTAAAGAAGGCCGAAAAGTTGGGCATGTAAATATCAGTGGAAATAATTTAAATGATTTATTAGAAAGAGCTCATCATGCTGCTGATTATTTAACAGGCAGAATTACCGAGTAATTACTCCTTGGTTTCAAAAGAAGGAATTTTTGTTCCTTCTTGCAAAGCTTTAAAAACCTCTTCGGCATCACTTGTTAATTTTCTGGTGGAACCTAAATCGCCAACATTTCCTCCAGCTTTATTTGGCAAAGTTGCAGAATCAATGCCGCCACTTCGTAAAGCAATAGCTAAAGGAACAAGATCTAGAGGCCCAACGCCTTTATTCACTGTTACTGCATTTGCAAGAGCAGATACTGTGCGTGGAGCTCTTAGTGGATTAAGCAAAGTAAATGGGGATAAGGATTTCTTCATGATTTGCTTTACTACTTCTTGTTGTCTTTCTCCTCTGCCAATATCACCCTTTGGATCTGCATAACGCATACGCGAATATGCCAAAGCAGTTAATCCGTCAATTGTTTGACAACCTTCTTTAATTTCTAAGCCAGATTTCTTATCAGAAAAATCCTGGCTAGGGCATACTTTTATGCCACCAAAACTATTTACAACATTTACTAATCCAGCAAATCCAATTTCAGCGTAATTATCCATTTGTACTCCTACAAGTTTTTCCACGGTATTAAGCGAAAGACTTGGTCCACCAAATGCATAAGCTGCGTTAATTTTATTTTTCTTTTCACCTGTATCGCCATGTGCAGGTATTGTCACCACAAGATCTCTAGGAATACTTGTTAATTGCAGAGGAGCACCAATTTTTGGAACACTCATGATAATAATTGTGTCGCTTCGTTGACCTTCAAATTTTCCTAAAGGTGCACCTTTTAATACTGGGTTATCAATGTCATCTCTGGAGTCACTTCCAATTAGCAGCCAAGTTTTTCCTGGAGATTTAGGAATTTCAGACTCAACTCTTTCAATCGGTAACTTATTTAATTGCAATAAAGCAATTATTAATAGAAATGTGAACCAGTAAGAAAATGCTCCTAGAAACACCCAGGCTATTTGTCTTTTGCTAAGACTCTTTGATTTTCGACCTTTAGCACCAGATGCTTTTGGATTAGTCGATTTTGAGTCTCTAAACCATTCGTTTGGTAAACCGTTTTTCTTCTCCACACGGACAATCGTATGATTTATTCAAGGAATTTTCTCTTTATTCGACTAGCGTTGCTATCAAAGAGTAGAAAAAGTGGGTGAATTAATGTCAGAACCAGCAGTTTCTGTGATCATCCCGGTATTAAATGAAGAACGTTTTCTAAAACAATCTGTTCAAGCTATTTTGAATCAGAATTATTCAGGCCAACTAGAGATTATTTTGGCTTTAGGCCCATCCAAAGATCAGACCAATGTTATTGCTCAAGAATTAGCTAAAGACCAAAGAATCAAGCTCGTTGAAAATCCATCTGGTAGAACTGCTGCTGCTTTGAACAATGCAATTAAAAATTCAAATTTTGACATTATTGTCAGACTCGATGGACATGCGATTGTCGATAGTAACTACATAAAAAATGCAGTTAAAACTCTTGTTGAATCGGGTGCTGACAATGTTGGCG
>Ga0114975_10003453_pt1 | contig 10549 bp, 15 predicted proteins | sample S_130626_EF_Meta_FD_87031 | JGI IMG/M metagenome (GOLD analysis project Ga0114975, IMG submission 87031) | Freshwater microbial communities from Lake Simoncouche, Canada to study carbon cycling - S_130626_EF_MetaG | ecosystem: Environmental > Aquatic > Freshwater > Lake | place: Lake...
ATTTGTATTGGTGTATATATTTGTAGCATTCAGTTTTGGAATATTTGTTGATAATGCATTATCACTCACAGAATTATTTGGTAATGTTAATGTTCCTGATGATAATGTAAACCCATTATTACATGTCAATAGAGAGGGGATACTTACATTATTATAAGAAATAATAACATCTCTATTATTTGTTGTAGCATCTTTTGTAGTCAATATTATAGAACCCGATGATTTTGTATTTTGAATATTACAATTACCACCTGATTGAGTCAGGTTTGTAGTTGAACTTGTGCCATCTTTTAATGTAAGACTTGTTGTATTACATACAATATCCGCCCCACATGTAAAAGTTGAACCAAATGTATAAGGGTATAATGTTCCAAACCCGTCATATGCTTCAAATAAATATTGAGAAGGAGTAGAGGGATTAGTAAATTTTAATGTAGCGCCATTTTGAAATATTTGTGTAGAAATAGTATTCAACGTATTATTAATTAGTAGAGAGTTTCCACTTCTTAATGAAACATTACCATTAAAATTACTGGTTCTAAAATCATTCGTTAGACTGCCACTTTGAACTATATTCACACCAGAATTTAATGTTAAACTTGATGTGCTTATTGTTAAAGGGATACTTGCAATACCACTTGAATTCAACGCCCTGAATTGTATAGTTCCTGATACATTTGTATTATTAATCATAAACGCTGTGCTTGCTTGATATATGCTACAATCATTTAGTCCTGATAAGTTGAATGTGATTGAACCATAATCTAAATATACTAATCCAAGCCGAAAATGGGTTTCACCACTAATATAATTTTTCCCATCTGTATAGGGTAAATGACTATTATATGAAGAAATATTTGTTCCGCCTTTTAATGTAGTATACGTGTTTGTAAAATCAACCTCAGTACATGTAAACACTATAGGTCCAGACCCGTAATTGGTTAGTGTTAAATTATTATTATATTGACCTATTTGACTGAATATTGTATTTGTGCTATCTCCTAATGTTATATAAGTTCCGGAATTTATACCTACACCTCCATATGTATCTAGATACCCATTAAAAGATGTTGAACCATTTAAGCTTAAATTCGCATTTACAATTACATTACCGGTAAACGTAGTTAAACCACTAATTAAATTTATACCAGACATTTGACTGCTATTATTCACGGCTAAAGTATCACATACAATATCACTGATTTGAAATGTTGTCAAACCATCAATTGTAGCATTAAAATTGTTATTGACTCCATTTATACTCATATTTAATATATAGGGGGAAAAAGAATTTTCCCCCTTACCCCCTTTTCTTTTAATATATAATTATTGATACTATACATTAAAAATGACTAAAAGGAGGGGTCATAGGGGAACCTTGGTTCCCTATATTTCCTCAAACCTTAACATTATTTGTTTTGCTCTCGCTCCACCTGCTTGGAATGCATCATTCTGGTTTAATATTTTAACATTGACAAAATCTATATTGTTTAATGATTTAATGATTAAGGGTGCATTATCCTTAAATCTACATTGACTTCTCCTATTTGGTAATGAAACTCTTTCGTCAAATATCAAAATATCAGTTGCTGTTCTACCTAAATAATCACTATTATTATAGAGACTATTTCCTAATGTAAACCGACAATAAAAAATAGCACCTGCAAACAAACCCGGATGCATACTAAAACAAATATATACCTTATAACTTTTATTAAAATCTGCAGTATCAATAATACCACGTAAATTTACTATATATGTTTCATTCCAAGGAACAACACCTGTAAAACTATTGGCATTTTGATTGCTTAAATAAAGATTAAAACTTGTTTTTTTACCATTTCCTGTAGAATAATTATACACTGACATTTATATTATAGGGGGAAAAGATTTTCTATACTTCCTCAAAAGCAAGTATTAACTGATAACCAATATTACATGTTAATGATACTTGCCCGCTTACCTCAAATAAATTAAAACCAAATGTATCAAATCCATATAGTGAATTTACCCTAACTGGGGCATTGTCTTCATATCGGCAATCAAAAAAACAACCTTGAACTCCTGTAGATGTATTATATATTGTTTTATATGCAATAAACAATGGATTTGTTCTTTCCCTAAATGAGTGTGAATTAACCTTATTACCCCCAAAATCGCAATGGATTGCATGTATAACATCTGGATTAATTCCTGTAGCAGTTGCATCTGTTGTAGCACCACTTAGAAGTAAAAGTCTAACATCATAAGATTTTTGAAAATCGCTAACATCTAAATGCCCGCGTAGATTTATTGTATATGTAGCGTTATATATTGAACCCGTAAAACTATTCGGTTGAAAAGAATTCAAATGTATATTGAATCTAACCTTTTGTTTTTCTATTGAATACCCGTAAATTGACATGTATATTATATAGGGGGAAAATTATTCTTCGGTTTGTTCCTCAATAGGATTAGGTTCACTTTCACTTTGCCCCTCAATACTTGTAGGGGTAGATGAGACGGGTTGCCCTGCCTGTTGAAATTGAATTGGATTAGATGGGGTTAAACTTGGTATATCAATCGCATGTTTTTTCAATTGGTCTAATTTATGAGAATTTAATGCTTTTCCAATTTCTCCAAAAAAATCTAAAACCGATTTTTTTTTGTCTAAAGTTTTTGCATCTTTTGCACTTGCCATACTAACCACGTCGCCTTTAATTCTATAGGCCTTTTCTATACTACGCGTTTTTTGACCCAAAGTTGCCCCCTTATTATATGTATACACTGCATCACCTTTACCCTTACTTCCTAAATTTGATACAATACTGCCACCGAGTGAATAACCTGCTAAAATACGCTTATCCGGATTATATTTTTCGGTTGCTTTTTGTAATGTTTTTTCGGCATCTTTGTATCGCTTTGTTCCCTTCAAATTGCCTAAAGCAAGCGAAACATCAGTTCTTAGGTCAGCTGATTTTGTAGGGTCAGTTCCTTTTACACTATATAACAATGTATTATTGGTTGGATTATGATACACTTGAATATTACGACTAGATAAACTAGAATCATAGTTATATCCGTATTTGTTTAATGATTTTTTTTTATCGCCTAATAATCCAGACGAATTTTTGAGGACTTCGTATAAACTCATATTATATAGTATTACCTAATATTTTTTTGCCTTTTGAATTCCAGATGTCAATTTGGAACTTCCTCCTGATATCGCGCCAACAGCCCCTAAGCCTTTTCCCAATGCAACTAGTTCAGGCTGACCTGTCAATAGGCCAATTCCGGCCAACGCTGCACCAGATCCACCAGCAACCTGACCTCCAATGGCACCACCCTTGATAATATTCTCAGGTAGGGTCTTGTTAAAGAACGTATTCACTTTCTGTTTAGAGAATGCCTTGTTAATAGGATTACCTATTTGCTTTCTAAAGTTGAATGGCATAGTATATATATTAGGGGGAAAAAAATTTCCCCCTTACCCCCTTTTATACTAATTAAAACATGCTAAAGGAAGGGGTCGCAGGGGAAACGTAGTTTCCCTGCATTATTCACTAGTTATCAACTATAATTTCATTCCAATTAGAAAATAGCCGTTGAGAATTTGTATTCAAGTAGAAGAAGTCGTAAGGTTTTTGAAACAGATGCTTTTGAATATCTGCAAATAGATTAGCGTCTAGTTCTATATGTTCTTCATATAAATTCTTAATTTCCGGTTTTGATACCTTGAACGTAATAATATCCGTGAGATTCATTCTTACCTGTTTATCTAATTTGGTGTAATTTTGCAGTAAGACCCACATTGATAATTTTAAATGACGTTTATTATTATTGAGATGCAATACAAGTTTACGTATTTCATTGTCTTTCATCTCCTTTTGACAATCATCAAATACAATAAGTGATTTATATCCATTTGCCGAGTTCTCCTCTACTTTCTCTTGAACTTCTTGTAAATTTTCTAATGTTAACTCATCATATATATTTTCTTCTGGTAAATTCTTCTCAAAAAATGAGTTCTCAATACTGGCTCTACTCGTTGGAGGGATAAATACAAATATATCCTCATAAATATTCTTAAATGCTTCCGGTGATTTTAAAAATGATACCATTAATGATGTCTTTCCAGAGCCTCCCTTGCCTATATACGCGAGAAAGTGTGATTTATTCAACATTTTTGTAAGTTCATATTCATTGAGTTTACTATTCAATTCACAATCACAACTAAACTTGACCTTTTTAAGATTTGGAACTTTATTTTTCTTAATAGATATCATTATAATTAATATATATTAAGATTTTTTTATTGGTTTTATGGTTTACTACCTAAATGTATCCAACAATGGATTTTGAAACTGGGTCAATTTCTAGAATCAAATCACATAGAGCAAAGCTGATAATAGTAGCGGCGGCGGTAGTTGCGACTGCATAGTTGTGAGTGAGGTATGGGGGAGTCGCTCGCGAATTAACGCCTTGGTAAAGCGCAGAGCGTCCTGCTTTTTCTAAATCAACCCCTCTAAACGCGCATCCCAAATAGTTCACAAGGGCAGCCGCAGTTGCGTCGGAGCCAGAGGCGACTGGTCGGGTTCCAGCGGCGGCGGGTACAACTAGAGCGCTATCAGCACCGGCGGCGACTGATGGCAAAGTTGAGTTGAAGGCATATGCATTGATAATGCCACCAAAATTTTTCATAGAATCCCCGTAGCCCCATGCGGACATTAGGTTCCACATAACCCAACTGGGCGCTTGTGAAGGATTCATTTCTTTGTTGGGGTAGTTCTGTCCGCCAATCGTAATTTGCTCTCTCAAATTGGAACCAATATTTGTTGCATCGTATACGCCGTTGGGAGTTGTCGTAGCAGGTCCTTGCGCCGAATACCAGAAGAGCGATTTAATAGATGAGGCTCTCAATTGAAGTAGATATGTAGACACACCAGATGTTCCGTTAGGGATAGCAATATTAGAGTTCAACCAAGTAGATGACTTGATGTATAGTTTTCCGCCTTTCAATGATGACATAAGAAGAGGAACAGAAGAAGCGCCTAAATCAACAAGTTTAGTATTTAAGAAAAATGAGTCTAGAGATGGGGCGGAGATTACAGGCTGTGTTGTAATTGTAGCCCCAGTAGTAGCGTAAGCCACAACGGGCAGAAGAGCCGGAGTCTGGAGAAAAAGTTGCAAATTTTGTAGCATTCCCACAGGCAAGTATCTTCCACCAATATTGTTTTGACCGATGATTGACATAAGCGGAATTGAAAAATTGAATCTATACGTTCCGGTAGCAGCATGCGGCAAGTTGATACCGCTAAATTGCGATGGGTTGTAGTCTGTTCCCATAAATCCCACAGAACCGGTTCTTTCGGCCGAGTTAACTAGACAAGATAGGGCTAAATTTTGCAGTTGGCCGTAGTTAGAAATGGATTCTATGGGGACGTTGTTTGCATATACCTGAAGTGTGTCTATGAATGATGCGGCGGAAGAGATAAGGTTAATCGTGCAAGGTTGGACGGATGTAGCAGAAGCAGTTCCTACAACCCATTGAAGTGTAAATGTAAGCGAAGTTGAAGCGCAATCTAGAAATGTAGAATTTGATTGACCGCAAGGAATATCAAAGCTCAACTGCTGGGCGCTGAACTGGACGTTCGCTAAAGTCGCAGCCGAACCTGCAGTAAAAATAGTTGTAGGTAATGCAACTCCAACCACACTGGTAATACCATTAGGCGATTGAGAACTAGAATAGGAACGGGCTTCCATTGGTAGACTTGGTGGAATGGTGAAATCACATTCCACTGGTAAAGCGGTTGCAGATGAAGGAAAAGCGCTCATTGTATATTATGTCATAAGATAATTTTCTATCCGCTAACTGAATTAATTAAATTCTCAAATTTCGGTAAAGGTTCTTTATCCCTAAATAAAATATCTAGTTGAAATGTGATACTCCAATCTACGCCTTGGAAATTCACTAAATTAGAATGCTCGTCTACAATCTTAATATCAAATACGCTTAAATTAGGATTGTCTAACTTATACTTGATACCGGAAAAATTAGAATATAAGCATCGTGATCCATTTGACCCATTATTTTGGATAGTCAAAAATATATCACTGCTATTATCCGCGCCAAAATTACCAATATTGAATGTAGAAGATTTTATACTAAATACACTTGTTGGGAGCAAGTTAATACAAAACGGAAATGTTGCGGATAACCCAACTGAATTAAAATTTGAAATTCCTAAACCAAGAATATATATGCAACTAGATTGAGATGCTAATACACTAAATGAATTGGGAGCAGTTAAAGTCAATTTATTTGTTAAACTACTATATGATAACGTGTAGCCATTTGTAGCAATTGAATTAAACATAGTAATGAATGTATTGATGTTATAATTACCCTGTGTAAGTGTGAATGTCAAATCACCTATAAAAAAATCATTTACTTTCAATATATTATTGTATTCATTTACAACGTAATCCGTATTTGGCAATTCTGCATGTAGTATGCTAATATAAACTTCTAAAATGTCATCGCCAGTAAAATTTAAATTGGGGAAACTCCAAATACCATCACTTAACTTGGTAGTGTTATTCATAAACTTATAATTAGATGAGTTGATATTATATATACGCGATTGTACTGGCATATATAATATGAGGATAAAATACATTAAAAATCTGTTAATAAAGACACTGGAATATAACAATAATCACCATATTCAAAGCGACCTCTATCTTTGCGACCGCCTTTTCCTATTTCTAAATTATCCTCTGGATTGTATTCATAATAGCAATCTGTATCGGTAAACCGGAAACATAATATTAGTTTTTTATCTTTTATATTTTGTAGTTTATTGAGACCAATCATTGTAGTAGGATATTTGGTCTTCTCATTACGTCTTGTTTTTAATTCTATAATATATTTATCGCTTATAAAGTCGTATTTGCAATAACGTGTTTTTTTTACTAAATCTTCTCCAAATTTAGTTTTAAGTTTTGAGTAAAAATCGGTTTCATTAGATAGCCCATATTGATAATCTTTTTCATCATAGCGTTCCATATATTATTTCCATAGATTATTTTTTTTCATTTTTTAACTTTTGTCTTCTTTCTCGTTGGTATATGGCAGATGGGCTTTGAGAGAGTTGTCTATTTTTCATTGTTCTATTTTTTACTGATGCTTCTTGTAGTCTCATTTGTTGTATTACATCTCCCTGCTGAGTTCTGGCTTGATTTGCTTGACTATATTTTTCTAAAGCAATAGCGGTTTTATTTAATAATTCTCTATTGGGTAATCCCATTGGATTAATCATAGATAATGGTGTAGTTTCCGGATTAGGAGGAGTATTTTGAGTTGGGAGACCCATCTGTTCTCTTTGTCTGCGTCTTTCTTCACGTCTTGCTAAAGTTTCTGGTTTAAATTCATATTTCTTTCTTGGTTTAACTGCTACTGCTTCTACTTCTGTCAAATATGCACCTCCAACTTCTGCACCTGATTGAGGAGGTGTATACGTAGTTAATTCTCTTGTTAAACTGGATAGTTCACCGCCGGTTTTGACTAATGCTGGGGCTTCTTCTGGTATAAATGACGCTGGCACTTGACCTGATAATTGCGTAGGGTCTACTGGTATATTTTTATATTTAATTGGTATCTGGTTTCCAACTTGACGCTGGCTTTCTGGCACTTGTATTGTCGGTTCACTATTTGCTAAAAATGGCGATGGTTCTTGTTTTTGCTGATAATAAATTGGAAGTTGCTGTATAGTTGAAACGGCTGGAGGATTTGATATTGTAATATTATATGAGGGTTGCTGTGATTGTTGAGATTGTGATTCTTTTTTAGGCTGTCTTCTAGCATATTTGCGTTTACCCTTTCCTTTATCCCCTATGTTTATCTTAATGTTCGTCTCTTGTTTCACACTCTGCTTCTGCTTCTGTTTCTGGGTTGTCTTCGTTTTTCTCACTCGTCTTGGCATGTTCTATACTATTCCCTGATATATTATTTTCACTCAAATGAAATGGTCTAAATCCGCCTTCTATTAGAGCATTATATAATTCATTATTTTCTTCTGCTAAATACTCTGTTATCTCGTCTGGGTTTATTTCATCCTTAAATTTGTCTGCGAGTATTATCTTGACATAGATTTCATCAATACCTTGCATAATTAATTTTTTGTACTCTTGTTGGAATAAATATTTGGAAGACATGTATATATTATAAAAATATTTTATTTTTTTTATTTTTTTTTATTTTTTTTTCTAAATAAAAATATATATGGGAAGAAAGCCAAAAGTGAAAGTTGCCGAAGTTGCCGAAGTTGCCGAACCGGCAGAAATAGCTGAACCTATAGATGATTCTATACTCGCGAAAAAGGAAGAAAAGAAACGGCTATTTCAAGAACGTAAACAAAAGCGTATCAATGATTTAGTTGAAGCAAAGGCTTTAGAGTTAATGGCCCAAAGAGAAAAAGAGGAAGAACCATTAGTTGAAGAGGAAGTCATTGTTGTCAAGAAAAAACGTAAACCAAAGCAAAAGAAGGTTGTATATATTGAGGAAGATGAAGAAGTGGAAGATTATGTGTATAAGAATACAAAACCGAATATTCCAGTTCAAATAAGATATTGGTAGTATGTATAGTATGGCTTTTTATACAACATTTGATGCTGTATTTTTTACTGGAATTGCTACTATGGCTTTTGCTTTTTTTGGAGTCGTTATAAAGGCCTGCCTAACCTCTAAATGTGATAATGTGAATTTATGCTGTGGACTTATACAGATACATAGAGCAGTTGAACTAGAAGAAGAAATTGAAATTGCTCCTCCAAAAATAGAACCAAAAATACAAGAAAATAATATTGTATAATAGTATGGACGAACTACTGAAATATTCTAATCCTACTATAGCACAAAGAAAAGCGTTTCAATTTTATGGACCAAATGCTATATTGTATAGGAGTAGTGTGAAAGGAAAGAAATACGCTATACGAGATCCAAGTGGGAAACTGGTAAATTTCGGTCAAATGGGTTATGAAGACTTTACAAAGCATAACGATGTAGACCGACGTAAAAACTATTTGAACCGGTCTTTAGGTATAAGAGGTAATTGGAAGAAAAATATATATAGCCCCAACTTTTTGTCGCGCACCATTTTGTGGTAATCTGATTTTAATATCTAAAAAATTGAAATCCTTTTTTTAGAATTATTGAAAGACATAAAATCGCTTACAAAGCAATAACAACAACGACAACAGCAACAAAATGAATACATTAATTCCTATTAATGAAGTTTTCGCAACAGGTGAAATTGTTATTATTAGAAAACATAAACCTGCAGGTAAGAAGGGATTTCTGTTTGATGATGATACGTGGGGGCTTATCAAGGAATTTTGGGGGTTTCTAGATTTTGAGAGTATCCAAGAGTGTGAGGTAAGAGAACAATATAAATATATAAATCAACTACGAAGACAGGTATTGTATTACATTCAACAAATTCCGTTCAAAGTTTATAAGCAGAAGTATATTGACAGGCAGTTTCATACTCCACGTGTTATTATTGACGAGAATAGGTATAGAGATATATTTATGAAAACAATACACTATGGACTTAGTGAGAGATTATCATTGAATTTAGTTGAATCCACATACGATACTATAAGAGAAAGATATTTTCTCATTGCACTTGTATTGAGAGATTTTAGAATTTACAGATTGGGTGGAACTATAGATAATCCATTTTCATATGATAGAAATACACTACAGCGATATATCTATTTTGATATTTATAAAAAATATATGGAAAAGTCAAGTGAGTATGCGAGAAAGGAAAGGTATATTTATAAGAGAAATGAGGGTTTCTTGCGTAGGAAATATTGCAGTTAGATTTTAGATTTTGTTTTGAGTAATTTATAATCAGTATTCATTTTTTTATGTTTCATAAAATTGATTTACTTTTTTATCAAGTTGTGATTAGTATATTAGTTAAGAAAATGAGTAAAGGAGGACAACGTAGAACACTTTCAGCGCCATGCGGATGGACTACCCAATGTCATCCCAGAGAAGCAAATGGTAAGTATAATATTCATAGAAGATATTGTAGGTCTTGTTATGAAGCCCACATACAATTGCCAGAATATAATAGAACCATAGCAAAAAATAATGGGTGGAAAGGAATAATGCCAAATGGAAATAAACCTAAAAAACTTATAGTAGATATTATTAGTGATGATATAACAAATACTATAGTTGCAAACGAATCTAATATAGAACATGCAATTGATACAACTTATGTTCTTGGTATAACTTGTAAGACTTGTAAATACGTTTTATCTCCTATGACTATGGAAGAGCATCTAGATAAAAATAATATTAAAAATAAATGTTTATGCAGATAAATCGTGCGAAACTTTGGGGGAAGGGGCTCACTTAAAATTATAAATAATATATTTACGGGATTTTTCAAAAATCGCGTTTTTTTTATTTTTCTCGTTTTTTTGAAAAATTCCATTTTTTGAAATTTTTCAAAAACCTGGGGGGGCCAAAAGTTGCGGCTTCCTTTCTTGG
>Ga0114975_10003457_pt1 | contig 10543 bp, 9 predicted proteins | sample S_130626_EF_Meta_FD_87031 | JGI IMG/M metagenome (GOLD analysis project Ga0114975, IMG submission 87031) | Freshwater microbial communities from Lake Simoncouche, Canada to study carbon cycling - S_130626_EF_MetaG | ecosystem: Environmental > Aquatic > Freshwater > Lake | place: Lake...
AAAACACTTCGAGTGATTAAAAGATAATACGATTTTCAAATAATTCAAAAACGCCTTTTCAGAAATGAAAAGGCGTTTTTTTTATTGTGTATTTTAGATAATAAAAAAGACAAACCTAAATTTCAAGTTTGTCTTTTTTTGTGGGCGATGAGGGGTTCGAACCCCCGACCCCCTCGGTGTAAACGAGGTGCTCTGAACCAGCTGAGCTAATCGCCCTAATTAGGTGTGCAAATATAAGTCTCTTTTCGGTATTTGCAAACTATTTTTAAAATAATTACAATATTTCTGCTACCACAAAGGTGCTTCCGCCAATGTAAATGAAATCGGTTATCGTTGCATTTTCTTTTGCACTTTCATAAGCTTCTGAAACTGAATTGTATACTTTTCCTAATAATCCAAATTCCTTAGATTTTTGTTCTAAAATTCGTGCTTCTAACCCTCTTGGTAGGTTTGGTTTACAAAAATAGTAAACGGCATTTTTAGGGAATATTGGTAAAATCTCATTTAAATCTTTGTCGTTTACAACCCCAAAAACAAAATGTAAAGTGTCAAATTCTTCTTTTTTTAGTTGGTTTAATACAATCTTTAAACCATGTTTGTTGTGCGCTGTGTCGCAAATAGTTTTTGGAGCAGTATTTAATTGTTGCCATCTACCTTGAAGTCCAGTATTTTTAACAACATTAAGGAATCCGGTTTTAGTAGCAGCTTCTGGAATTTCAAATCCTGGAATTGTATTTACTATTCTTAAAGTTTGAAGGGCCGTTTTTTTATTTGAAAATTGATAATCACCTTTCAAATCAGAAGGGTAATCCTCAGAAATAGTATCCAATGCAAAGAATATTTCAGAATGAGTTGTAGTTGCTTTAGCTAAAAAAACCGGTTTTGTTTCAGAAGTATATTCTCCAATAACTACTGGAATATTATTTTTTATAATGCCCGCTTTTTCATTTGCAATCGCTTCCAATGTGTTTCCTAAAAACTGAGTGTGGTCTTTTCCTATATTGGTAATTACCGAAATCATTGGGGTAATTATATTGGTTGAATCCAATCTTCCACCTAATCCCACTTCAATAATTGCTACGTCCACTTGTTCAGTTTTGAAATATTCAAATGCCAATCCAACAGTCATTTCAAAAAAACTTAACTCATTTTCTTTAAAGAAATCAATGTGTTTTTCTATAAATTTACAAACAAATTCTTCAGAAATTTCAATTCCATTAATTTTAATTCGTTCTCGAAAATCTTTAAGATGAGGCGAAGTGTATAAACCCACTTTGTATCCAGCTTCTTGTAAAACAGAAGCGAGTAGGTGTGAGGTGGACCCTTTTCCATTGGTGCCTGCAACGTGAATAAACTTCAGATCGTTTTCAGGTTTGCCTAAATAATTGGATAATAAAATACTGTTCGTCAAATCTTCCTTATAGGCTGAGGCACCCTGAAGTTGATAGACAGGAAGTTGGCTGAACATCCAATTTAAAGTTTCTTGATAGTTCATTAAATCTAGAAAAGTTTGATAATTTGATAATTATTGGCCCAATTTAAAATTGATAGTAATATATCCGATTTGTGTTTCTGGTGCATTAGGGTCGGGCTCCCATTTATAAGATTTTGCTGTTTCATAAGCTGGCTCTAACAAACATTGACTGGTATTATCAGTACCTTTTGAATATTTTGCAGCTATTACATTTCCATTTCTATTTACCTTTATTTGTACTACAACTGTACCCGATTCATTGCATTTTTGTCTTTGAGGTTTGTCTTTTGAACTTAGTTTTCTGCCGTCTAATTTCCAATTCCCATTCCCTGATCCTTTGCCTGATCCACTTCCTGTTCCATAACCGCTTCCAGTTCCTAATCCTTCTCCAGATCCATTTCCACCTCCCGAACCAGTTCCATTTCCACCGCCGCCATTGTACCCTTTTGAATTCGTATCGCCATTAGATTTTCCTTTATTTCCAGCCGTTTTATCGTTTCCGTCTCCTTCTTTATTGGAGCCGTTTAATAAATTGGACAAGGCATCAGAGGTCGATTTTGAAGGTTTTTGGGTTGGTTTTACAACCGGTTTATCTTCTTCTTTCTTTTCAATTTTAGTATCTGGTTTTTTAATTTCGGCAATTGCAGGTGCTTCTTCATTTTCAGAAACTATGATTTCTTTTTCTTCGGTTGGTGTTTTAGCCACTTCTTCAGGGGCAGCAGTTACGATTTCTTTGGAGTTAAAATTAGCTCCAGAACCAAAATCACTATCTCCAAAATTTACCGCGATTTCTCCACCGCCACCGCCGCCTTCCATTTCAGGAAGTGGTAAGCTGTCACTAAATTTTAAAAAGAAAAACAATAAAAAAAGCAAAGTAAAACTTGAAGCAGTAATTACTATTGATTTTTTTTCTTGTTCGGTTTCAAATAGTTTCATTTTATAAAAATTGAGACATGATAATATAATAAATAAACGAAAAAGAAATCAAAAAATTGTTTTTAACATTCAAGTGAATTAAACCAATTGTTTTAACGCAATTTCAAACGCTGTGGCGCTAATATTAGTTTTCGAATTATTTATTGAATGCGCTTTTGCAATAGCATTTTTAATTGTATTTGAAGTATCATTAAATATAGATTCATCGGTCATTTGAACTTTTTTCTCCATAAAATAAGCAAATACTCTTGCCATTCCACAGTTTGAAATAAAGTCGGGAATTAAGCTAATTTTTTGATCTACGTGCTCCATAATTGAACCAAAGAAAATTTCTTTATCTGCAAAAGGGACATTGGCACCACAAGAAATGACTTCTAGTCCTGAGGAGATCATATTGTCAATTTGCTCTTGCGTAACTAATCTCGATGCGGCACACGGAGCAAAAATTTCAGCCCCAATAGTCCATATTTTTTCGTTGATTTTTTCAAAAGGAATCATGTTTTCAGCAACCAATTTGTTACCTTCTTTATTTAAAAACAAGGTTTTAATTTCTTCAAATGTAAATCCGTTTTCATTTATAACTCCTCCATCTCTATCAATAATCCCAATCACTTTTGCGCCCATTTCTGCCAAATAAAAAGCAGCTGCCGAACCTACATTTCCAAAACCTTGAACAATCGCTTTTTTGCCTTTAACATCGCCACCATAAATGGTATAAAAATGACGAACTGCTTCTGCAACACCATAACCCGTAATCATATCGGCAACTGTGTATTTACGTGAAACATCTGGCGAAAAAACAGGGTTTTCAATCACTTTCACCACTCCTTGTCGCAATTGCCCTATTCTATTAATTTTATCTGCTTCAGTTGGTTTGAAATGGCCATTAAAAACGCCCTCTTGTGGATGCCAAACGCCACATTCTTCAGTCATTGGAATCACTTCGTGAATTTCGTCCACATTTAAATCGCCTCCCGTTCCATAGTAACTTTTTAATAATGGCGAAACTGCTTTGTACCACCGCTGTAAAACTCCTTTTTTTCTAGGGTCATTCGGATCAAAATTAATTCCCGATTTTGCTCCGCCAATAGCAGGTCCTGAAACTGAAAATTTAACTTCCATTGTTTTAGCTAACGATAAAACTTCGTTCATGTCTAACCCTTTTCTCATTCTCGTTCCTCCTCCAGCTGCACCACCACGCAAGGAGTTGATTACGGTCCAACCTTCTGCTTCCGTTTCTTGATCTTTCCAATTGAAAATGATTTCCGGCTCTTTATTTTCGAATTTTTTGAGTAAATCTTTCATTAATTAGTTTAGTTTTTAGAAATGCAAATATAGGAAACTTTAATTTTTCTGATATTTATAAATGCGCTATTTCAAATTGAAAATTTTTCCTGAACTATGGTCTCTCGAAGCCCCAGTTACAGTACTTAAGGTATTAATTTCATTTCTTAATTTTAAAACACCCAAAAGCCCGAATATCAGCGCTTCTTTAAATTCAATGATTTTCTTTTCAGGAATTATTAAGCTAGTTTCCTTTAAATAATATTGAATCCGACGGATTAAAAAATCATTATAGACACCGCCACCTGTTATCAATAATTTATTTTTTTTATTTGGCAATGCCAATCCAATTTGAATAGCAATATGCTCGGTAAAGGTGGCTAATTTATCTTCAATTGAAATTTTATACCTTTCGATTATTGGTAATACAATTTCTTTTACAAATTCAAATCCTAATGATTTTGGATGGGGTAATTGATAGAAATTCAATTCATTCAATTCGCTCAAAAGCGCAGAATTTATATTTCCAGTACCTGAGATGGTTCCCTTGTCATCATAATCAAACCCCAATTTATTGGCATAAAAATTTAAAACGGTATTTACAGGAGAAATATCAAATGCAATTCGGTTTCCATTTTCCTCAAAGGAAATATTAGAAAAGCCTCCTAGATTCAAACAATAATCTGCTTCTGAAAATAATAATCGGTCGCCAATTGGAACCAAAGGGGCGCCTTGACCGCCCAGTTCAACATCCTGAACTCTAAAATCACAAATGACTTTTTGGTTGCAAATCGTAGCGATTTCAGGTAAATTTCCTATTTGTAAGGTAATACCATTTTTGGGTTGATGTAAAATAGTATGTCCATGAGAACAAACGGCATCGATAGCTTTAAGTTGGTGTTTTGAAATAAAAGCAGAAATACTATTTCCCAATAATAAAGTATACTCTTTATTTAATTTTATTAATTCTGATTCTGAAAACCCCACAGCATTTTTTAATAGGTCGATCCATTCTTGGCTGTAGCCAATAGTTTCAGATTCAAGGATTTGAAAATCCCACTTTCCATTGATAATTTTAAAATTAAGGTGAGCTAAATCAATTCCGTCGAGCGAAGTTCCCGACATCACTCCTATAATGTTGTATTTTTCTTGAATCATCGGCTAAAATTAATAAATCATTTTGAGAATATGATAATTTAAAAGTATATTTGTTCACATTTTTTATATTAATCACAATTATTTTCCCTATTATGGATTTTAAACTTACAGAAGAGCATTTAATGATTCAGCAAGCAGCTAGAGATTTTGCTAAAATGGAATTGTTGCCAGGTGTAATTGAAAGAGATGAACATTCTAAATTTCCAACTGAACAAGTAAAAATGATGGCAGAACTTGGATTTATGGGAATGATGGTTGATTCAAAATATGGAGGCTCTGGTCTAGACAGTATTTCCTATGTTCTTGCAATAACAGAAATTGCAAAAATTGATGCTTCAGCAGCGGTAATTATGTCTGTTAATAATTCATTAGTTTGCGCAGGAATTGAAAAATATGGTAACGAAGAACAAAAACAAAAATACCTTGTTCCGCTAGCAAAAGGAGAGGTAATTGGTGCATTTTGTTTATCGGAGCCAGAAGCAGGTTCTGACGCGACTTCTCAAAAAACAACTGCAATAGACAAAGGAGATCACTATTTACTAAATGGAACAAAAAATTGGATTACCAACGGAAATTCAGCTTCGACGTACATAATTATAGCTCAAACCGATATTGAAAAAGGACATAAAGGAATCAACGCTTTTATTGTTGAAAAAGGATGGGCTGGTTTCGAAATTGGACCTAAAGAAAAGAAAATGGGAATTCGTGGTTCCGATACCCATTCTCTAATGTTCACTGATGTAAAAGTACCTAAAGAAAATAGAATTGGCGAAGATGGTTTCGGATTTAATTTTGCTATGGCAGTTTTAAATGGCGGTAGAATTGGGATTGCTTCTCAAGCTTTAGGAATTGCAAAAGGTGCGTTCGAATTGGCTTTACAATATTCTCAAGATAGAAAAGCCTTTGGTAAAGAAATTTTTAAACACCAAGCGATTGCATTTAAATTAGCCGATATGGCAACCCAAATTGCTGCTGCCGAAATGCTAGTATTAAAAGCCGCATCTGAAAAAGATGCTGGCCAAGACATTTCTCAATCGGGGGCTATGGCTAAATTATTTGCTTCTCAAACCGCAATGGATACTACAATTGAAGCTGTTCAAATTCACGGTGGCAATGGTTATGTTGCTGAATACCATGTAGAAAGAATGATGCGTGATGCTAAAATCACCCAAATTTATGAAGGAACTTCTGAAATTCAACGTATCGTAATTTCAAGAACTTTAATTGCCTAAAACAATTATTTACACATAAAAAAAAGTCCTAAAGCAATATTGCTTTAGGACTTTTTCATTTATAATTATAATAATTATTTTGCCAATGTCATTTCATCAACAATGTGTTTTGCGCCTGAGAATTTTTCAATAACCCATAATACATAGCGAATATCAACATTGATAGTACGTTGTAATTTTGGATCGAAAATAACATCGCCGGCCATTGCTTCGATGTTTCCATCAAATGCCAATCCTATTAATTCCCCTTTTCCATTCAATACTGGCGAACCTGAATTTCCTCCTGTAATGTCATTATCAGTTAAGAAATTTACGTGAAGAGAACCGTCTTTATCGGCAAAACGACCATAATCTTTGTTTTTGTTCATTTCAAGAACACGAGTTGGTAAATCAAATTCTTCATCTCCTTTTTTGTATTTTTTAACTTGACCGTCTAATGTGGTGTAGTTATTTACTTTCGCATCGTTTCTTTTATCGGCAGGTAAAGAACGAACTTTTCCATAAGTCAAACGCAAAGTCGAATTTGCATCAGGATATTTAATAGTACCAATTTTAGATTCTCTCAAACCTTCCACTAATAAACGGAAAGCTGCTCCATAATCATTTTGTGCTTTTGCAATAGCATCCGATTTAGCATTCATATGAGTTAATAAATCATTTGAAAGCAAATACAAAGGATCACTTGCCAAAACAACATCGCTTGGATAATCTAAAAATGCTTTTACTTTATCTAATGAAGTTAGAATACTCATTTCAAATGCAGCATTTACAAATTTAGAATAATCGTAGTTATTGTCTTTTCCAATTTTTTCAACCATTGGAGCAATTCCATATCCAACAGATTTGGTAGCATACAATTTTAATTGAGCAGTCAAAATATCTTTTTCAGCAGGGATATATGAATCTTTAAAGAAACCATCCGCCATTTCAATAATTTTAGGAGCCATTGTTGCGCGTTTAGCAGCATCGGCTTTTGCATAAGCATCCAATTGTCGCCCCAATGAACGACCAATTGTGCCATAAGAGGAAGTTCTTAATAACTGTTGTAAGTAATTATCGTGACGTGATTTTTCATTTGTCAACGCATAAAAGGCATTAATTGTAGCTACAACATTTCCGTATTTAGCTTTGTTCTGCGCTTTATTGGCCCATTTATTGAATTTAGCTTCTTGAGCAGCTTTCGCTTTTGAGGTTTGAAATTTGCTTAAAGCATCAATCATCCCTTGACGGTTTTTCCAATAATTGGCAGTTGAAGCAAACTTGGAAGCATATATTAATCGAAGTGCAGCACTTTGATCCATGTATTTTTTCATGTTGTCCATACCTGTTTTTGCTCCTTCAACCCAAGCAGGATAAGCAAATTTTACGTTTTGCTCAATTCCACCAGCAGGCATCCAACGGTTGGTTCTTCCTGGATATCCTAAAATCATAGCATAATCACCTTCTTTTACTCCGTTTAAATTTACAGGTAAATAGTGTTTTGGACTCAACGGAACGTTAGAAGTAGAATAGTCTGCAGGATTCCCTTCTTTATCAGCATAAATTCTGAACATTGAGAAATCGGCAGTGTGACGAGGCCATTCCCAGTTGTCTGTATCACCACCAAATTTACCTAGACTTTCTGGCGGAGTTCCTACCAAACGAACGTCTTTATAATCTTGGTAAACAAAATAGTAATATTCATTTCCTTGAAAAAAGGGACGAACCGAAACAGTGTATTTTCCACCTTCATTGTTTTCTTTTTCAATCGCTGCAATTTCTTGATTAACCGCTTTTTCTCTTTCCGCCTCAGTCATTTTATCATTTACTTTGGCTAAAATTCTTTTGGAACAATCGTCCATACGAACGAAAAAACGTACGTACAAGTTAGAAGGTTTCATTTCTGAAGCTCTATTGGCAGCCCAATAACCGTCTTTCAAATAGTTTTTATCGGCAGTAGACAATTCAGCAATAGCATCATATCCGCAATGGTGATTGGTTAATACCAAACCGTCTTTCGAAATTACTTCGGCAGTACAACCTCCATTAAATTGAACAATTGCATCTTTCAAACTGTGGTGATTGATGCTGTAAATTTCTTCGGCAGTCAATTGCAACCCCATTTTTTGCATGTCTCGGTGATTCAAACGCTCAATGAACATTAAAAACCACATTCCTTCATCAGCCTTAACAGTTGTAGGAATTAATAGCACCCCAATAATAAGGGATAAAATAAATTTTTTCATATAAATTAGTTTTTTAAGAACTGCGAATATAATTCATTTTCTCAATTCAATTAGCATTCAAAGTTTAAAAAGTAATGATTTTAGGTATTAATAATTATTTGGGCGAATGGCCGGGCTATCCGCTTTATCCACGCTAAAAAGCGTGGGATGCCGCTGCTAACCCTATCGCGGTTTTGAGGAAATAACCGCTTAAAAGTCCTGATTAATCAATCTGAATTTATTTCAGATTCTATAAGATGCTGAAATAATTTTTATATGACAATTGTTCTAAATTTCAATTTCAATTTTAACTTTACCGCCAAATCCTTTTTCAACAATATCATACAACGTTTTTAGGGTTAAGTTGCTTCCGTTATTTTCAATTCTGGATATATATTCTCGTTTTTTTTCAATGCGTTCGGCAAGTTGAGCTTGAGTTAAATGTTTTTCTTCTCGCGCTTTTTTTAACTGTAATCCAATTTTGAAACCGCCAAAATCTCGTTCTAATTCATCTCGTCTTTCTGTTCCTTTAACTCCGTAAACAGTGTCTTTAATTTCTTTCCAACTTTTAGTTTCCATTTTCTTTTAATTTATCATTATAATACTGTTCCATTAAGCGCAATGCTTTTTCAATTTCGTTCTTAGGTGTTTTCTGTATTTTCTTCTGAAAACCGTTTAGTAATATGACAAGATTTCCATTTTCAAAAAAACAAAAAACCCGCCAAATATTAGTTGAAAGTTGAATTCTTGCTTCATAAAGTCCATTTGTGCTTTCTAAATGTTTTAAATAATTGGAAGGAACTCTTTCAAGAGTTTCTATTGCTTCAATAATTTTATAGATTTTATCCTGAACTTTTTGTGGCTGATTTTTGAGAAAATCCTCAAAATAATTTTTATAGGCGATTACTTGGCGTACTTTCATTTTACAAAGGTAACTTAAAAGTTACAAAATACAATGTAAACAAGTTATAAAGTTAATAGCAGGAATATTGTATTCATCATTCGCGTGAGGGATGGCAGTGGAAATCCTCTGTGGAACAAAGTGCAACAGAGATTGTAGCGAACAGCCCGACCGAGTTTAACGCGAAATTAATTCGTTCCTCGAAAAGCAATAAACGAGGGCACGCCAAAATTTAACTTCTCAATTTGTTAACTTTTGCAAAAACAAATAACCTTATGATAAAATAAAAAGCACGATAAATTAACACGACAATAAGAATTTTGTTAAAACTAAAAATGAAAAATAAAAGAAAAATTCCATTAGTAGTAATAAGCGACGTCCACCTCGGAACCTACGGATGTCAAGCTACCGAATTACTTCAATATTTAAAATCTATTCAACCCAAAATCTTAGTTCTAAACGGCGATATCATAGACATGTGGAACTTTTCGAAAAGTTATTTTCCACCTGCACACATGAATGTTTTGCGTCACATTATTAAAATGTCGGCCAACGGCACCCGATTAATATACATCACTGGAAATCACGATGAAGTATTGCGAAAATATTCGGATTTAATTTTAGGCAAATTCGAATTGGTTGACAAACTAGTTTTAGAATTAGATGGTAAAAAAGCTTGGATTTTCCATGGTGATGTTTTCGATTCTTCCACCCAAGGATATGCAAAAATAGTAGCTAAAATAGGCGGTAAAGGTTATGACTTATTGATATTAATCAATAGTTTCTTGAATTGGATTATGGTATTATTAGGAAAGGAAAAACGAAGTTTCTCCAAGAAAGTAAAAGACAGCGTTAAAAAAGCGGTTTCGTTTATTACCGATTTTGAAACTACGGCCGCTGAAATTGCTATCGATAAAAAGTACGATTATGTGGTTTGTGGTCACATTCATAAACCCCAAATGAGGGTGGTTAGCAAAGAAAACGGATCGGTATTGTATTTAAACAGTGGCGATTGGGTTGAAAACTTAACCGCCTTAGAATATAAAAATGCCCAATGGAGCATTTATGAATATAAGAAGGAACATTACCTAAATTCTGAAATAAACGAAGAATTAGTTCCTGAAGATTACGCTACCAAAATTCTCTCCTAATTAAGATTTAATTTACAAATGAAAATATTTTACGCAATACAAGCAACGGGCAACGGTCATGTAAGTAGGGCAGTGCAGTTGTACCCGTATTTGAAAAAATTTGGAACTGTCGACTTTTTTATGAGTGGTAACAATGCCAGTTTAAATGTTGATATTCCAATAAAATTTAAAAGTAAAGGGTGTAGTTTGCATTACAGCAAATG
>Ga0114975_10003459_pt1 | contig 10539 bp, 11 predicted proteins | sample S_130626_EF_Meta_FD_87031 | JGI IMG/M metagenome (GOLD analysis project Ga0114975, IMG submission 87031) | Freshwater microbial communities from Lake Simoncouche, Canada to study carbon cycling - S_130626_EF_MetaG | ecosystem: Environmental > Aquatic > Freshwater > Lake | place: Lake...
CTCCGTCTTCGGAGACCTCAATCCAAACCTCACGGTTGGGATACTTTTTGGAGATAGCGTCATACAAATCGCCTGACATCATCTCACAACTCTTGTAGTCTAACGCTAGTATACTATCTTTATAAAGATTTAGCAACCATCGTTTGAACTGAATAAACTCAATATCGCGATCATCGTGTGTAACACCGATCCAAACTTTAAAATGGAAGATGTGACGATGTGGATAGCCTAGAAAACTTACATCGTATTCATCACCTGTTGCCAAGTTAGGATCTGTAAGTGCGGCTGGATACTTGTGCATACCTTCTTTGTTAAAGGTAACCCAAATCATTTTGTTTGGTCTAATGTCTTGCTTAATAATCATTTTTATCCTCTTTAAATCCTACGTCTAGCTCGTTGCAATGGAAACATATCTGTATGTATTCTACGTATAAAGAATACTAATGTCAATCTACTATTATCTCCGTCACCTGAAAAATTGCTGGCTGCATGATACATATGCGAATCAAATGCTAATAATCTATTAAATCTATTTTTAACAGTAATCGATTCGTCAAATTGATCGTTGTTTGCTTTTCGATATGTTGAATATTGGCTTGTATTTTCTGGATTTTTAAAAGATTCTATAACTTTATCTCGATGAATAAGAGAAACACTAGCATTTTTTGGTTGATAGATTACCGTACCTGCATCAGGCTCAACTGATTCATTATCCAGATAAACAATTCCAGTTATTAATGCACTATCTACGTGGGCCCATCCTTGTTCATAACTTTTAGGAACTTTTTGAAAATTTGCTGTGGCCGCCCATCGCAGTTCAGACTCTGCCGGATAAAATAATTGAAAAAATCGTTGTATTGTGTTTCCAAAAAAATCTGGATCAACAGAATGTAATTCGGCAGATCGTGTTCCAGGCCATTTTAGATCAGGGTCTAATTTATATTCTTGCTCTAATGCAAATTTACGAACTAATTCCGGATCGTCGAAGAAGTCATCCACTATAGTAGTTGGAATTATATAGTTCTTCACGTCGGTGTGTCCTGTGTATATTGATCCCAGTAAGTAAATTTGTCTTTACTCATTAGGCTTTGAAGATGATGTGTCCATACGCCTGGGTTTGTTTTACCCCAAGTGATGTCATCTAGTTTAAGAGTGGCATTATAATTAAGTTGATTAATATAAGGCAATTTTACACTAATCATAGGAACAAATCTAGCGTATTCAGAATAACCGCTTTCGATTACACCTTCAATGTGTTCAACACCAAAGTCCAAGCTGACCCAGTAGTCTGCTTTTAAACAACCAAGGATAACTTCGTCCCACGGTGTGTATTCTTCTTGTGACATTGCTTTGGGATTAAAACTTTGACTAGTACCAAAGTAGATATGTTTACAATCGTTATCATTTGCCTTGTTGAGAATTTCTTCTAAGGTTGGAGTACCAACAACAAACAATGTTTTCATACCATAACAAATAGTATGTTCGACTTCGTAACCTGTAAAGTAGACAATATCTTGCCGTTCCTCAGTGTTTAGTCCCATTTGATATAACCTCTACTATAACCACTCGGACGATTAACGCCGTCCGTAAACGCTTGCTGCCATTCAGTGTTACGATTGTAACACTTTGTCCAGAAACTATCAACCTCAAGATTACCGTTTTCAATCATCCATACTGCATCTTTCATACATTGATAGAAATTTGGATTGCGTGGACTCGGTCGAACAGTTGTACAAGCCTTCCAAAGTTGTGCCTGCGATTCTTCTCTGCTGACTGCTTTGCCAACTGCATCAACAATTAAGGCATTGTTATTTAGATTTATGTCTATACCTAAAGAATATTTACCACTCAAGTCAATAACTACGTCATAACTTTCAGTAGTACCAAGTAACAATCGATCGCCCCACATATCAATATTACTTGACCCTATAACATCGACATTTTCACAATGTTTAAATTTAGTCAAAGTATGATAGGCTACCCATGCTAGAAATCCACTACCAATGATCAGTATTTTATCTTGTCTAGAACAATCCGCAACATCCACAGCATTGATACCACAAGCAACTGGCTCAATAATATAACGTGGATGAGCTTCAGGTACCCAAACATATTCATTTGCACGTACATTGTATATGTCTGCGTATGCGGGTTCGCCTCGAGTGGCAACAAAGTCTCCAAAGTTGACATCTTTAATATTAGCACCAATTCCAATAACTTGTCCAAGTCCTTCGTGACCTTGCATACCCAGTGGTAACGGACCAAAGTTTCCCTGCATCATATCGATGTCACTGCGACATACGCCGGTCATAACAGCACGAACACAAATTTCATCTTCAGTTAACGGAGGAATATCATATGTTACTTGTTCAAAGTAACCTTGACCAGTTGTTTGCAAACATCTTGTCATAGTTTTTCAATTACTCCGTGTATCCAGGTGTCTTGCTCGTATTGTTCTGTCCAAAATTTAGCATCGTCGACTCGTTCGATTGCTTCCTTGATCATGGCCTGGTATGCTTCTTCAGGACACCATCCCAGTTCAAATCGTTCCACACTGTTATCTTCCATGAAAAATTCAATGGAACTATCATCATCTAACATACTACGCCAGTTAGCGGCACATGACCATTTGTTAGCAAAGTCAATAACACATACATCGTCTACATCGTATGTTCCTTTGGGGTTCACAACTCCGTAATCTGTGCTGTCAATATCTTCTAACTGCCAAGCCGCTAGTGTAGTGCTACCTTTAACTTTGTCCGCTCGCCACAGTGGATTCATAGCAATATATAAACTTAACAAGTGTGGCATCAAGTCTCGACTAACGCCACCGAATGATAATTTTTTAGTAGTAAACCAACTTCCAGGACTGGGAATACAATTCTTACGTATCCATTTGATCTTCACTGTCTTGGCCCGTGCAGCCAACTTTTTCAATTCAGCAATATTACTACGCCACATGTTGTTCTTAACCATGATGAAACGAGTATACTTGTATTCTTCTAGTAAACGTTGCCACGTAAAACTATTCGAAACACCAGGCTTTTCAATAAACACAATTTTACTGCACGGTGCAACTTTGCTTGCAATATCAAAATGTGTAAAGTTAGGAGTACAAATGTGTGCAGTATCAAACATCTTATGGATAAGAACTGCTTGGTCCACTGATGTATACATTGCACCTTTTTTTGAATCTTGATCCACAGTGATGACTTCGTGCCCGAGTTTTTCTAGAACAGTTTTGTACAACTGTCCTATACCCATACCAACAATTAGGCTACGCTTCATTTTTATTCTTCTCGTATTGTTTAAACATTCTAGTTACATCTTCCATGCGTTCAGCAAAATGCTCAGGAGCACCTCGTGCCGCAGCCTGCATATCCCATTCACTAGGATAATGACGCAGGCAATATCTGGCACCGTCTTTAATAGATTTAGGAACTCGAGCAGTAGACAAAATCTCAAGTAAGAACTTTCGAGTCTGTACTACTGCTCGATATCTTTCGTCTGGCATGGTCATTTTATAACTCTTTTCATGAAAGTTTTCACGTGTAATATTATGCACTGGATTCTAAATCGTCTAGTTTTTGAGTATCGAATTCTTCTTCGTCGTCTTCTAATTGTACACTATCTGCATCCACTTCGTCAAACAAAGCGGAAAACATGCCACTTGCATTAACCGTTTTTTTACCAGTTGCACCGCGGGTACCAGGAATGGCCTGCCAAAATTTATCAAATCCGTCGATGATAGCAATCGCAGTTGCCCTATCAGGAGCACTAAAAATAGCATCCACTACATCTTTAAAATAAATGCGTTCAAATTTCTCATCTACTAACATGGCAGGACACAGACCAGCGTCATATTGGCGATTGGCTTCTTGCACACTATTCAAATGCAACCAAACATTATGGCCCATCATAATTGCGTAGGTAAAACTATCCCAACTAGTCTTGCCTACTTTGCCAATTTTATTAACATCGTTTGGACCATAGATACAAATATCTTTAACTTCGACTCCATCCATCAAAGGACTTGTAGTAAATGAAGCAAAATGTTTGTCTTGTACTACTACATCTTGAAAGAGTCTAGTGTCTTTGCTGTACTTTTTGTCGTCTAAACTAGGCAACATTCTGTACAACCACTTTTGTCTGTCTGTAATTTCTGTTTGAACATAAATCTGTCCATTAGCAGTGGCAAGGAACGGACTGGCACAATCAAAACTAATTGTAAAGTCTGGATTATGATACTTTCGAACAGCACGTTGAATGTCTGTTAACAATAACGCCCACTCTAATTTACTTGTACCAAGAAAGTGCATCCAGTCTTGGTGACCTTGTTCAAGCAACCCGTCAAACTTTAGTGCCACAATTCTACGTAGCACTAGATCTACGTCACACATGTTCTGGCCGCCCATGGCCCATCCATTAAATGGCCGTTCATATTTGGTTGGATCGCAAAAGTCTTTCATTTGCTGATACCAATCTTCTGCTTGGTCGTGGTTTTCGCCCTGCAAAACATTTAAGAATTTGCAAGCACCTGTACGATGTTTAATAAAGTATTCGTTGTTGTACTTGGTAGCACTAACTGATTGATCGTAACTGGCAATGCCACTGTTCTTAGCACCCACTGGACTACGACCCACCCAGGCTGGTATATCAAGTACCATGCCGTAATCCATAAGTGCATCCATCCACGTTAAAACTTGTTCACGCTTCTTTTGTGCCGCATCTAGTTTTGCCTGATACAGTTTAACATGATCAATCTTGGTATACTTGGGATTGCCATTTTTATCTGTCTTGGGATCACCGGTGGGGTGTAGTTGTGGAACTAGTTCAACACCCTTGACAACCGCATCAGCCATGCGTTGTGCAACAATTGAACCAGTAGGATCATTCCACTCGCCTTCCCATACACCTTTACCAATCTGGAATCCACCCGAGTCACCCAACACCCAACTGGTACTTCTGTCTCTATTACGAAACATGTCTTCACTGGGATCAGGTTTGGTCAAATCCAAGTTTGCATGTCCAGCTGAATACAAACAATGGTCAAAGTAAAATGCCGCATTGGGATTCAAATAATTCATGGCTTCGATACCCATAGGCCCAAAGCTAGCAGGAATGCGTGTAGGATCCACGTAATTACTGTAGCGTTGTTTGCCTATGTATGTGCTGTAAAATCCTGACGTTGCCGGCAGGAAATATGCATAATCTTTTTGTGCGGCTGTTAAATTTTTATTCATTTGATTAAATGTTGTGCTAGTACCATACAGCTAATCCAAACCCATATAGTATTAAATCCTACTAATGTTGGTAGCAGTTTCTTTTCACTAGCCCAGATAAGTGTTATACTTGTGGCTAGAGTGAAGAAATACAACCACCAAAGACTAATGCCAAAGATTAAGCCAGGGATAATGATAACGGCTTTTGCCGCCCAACTAGCAAATTCTACTATGTTGTAGTTGGTCCAGTATTCCTTTGTAAACCACATGCTGTAACATTCTTTAATTTTGCCAAATCCAATGTGTCGATATACTACTCCACACAGTACCAAGAATACTAAACATGCAGATAATATTTGTATACTATTCATTATTTAGATTGTGCTGGCAAAATATAATCGTATACAGCAATACCACTATCAACTGTGATGTTCAATGCACCTGCATCTGCAATACGCATTGTGATGTCACCGTTGAGATTCAAAATACTTTGAACTTGATTCACTGGCCACGACCATGTTTGACGCAACTTGCCATCTACACCTGCTTGAAACACAAACGAACCAGCGTGTGTACTTGCATCACCAAAGCTAAACACTAGATCATTGCCTTCTGTTTTAACTTGGAAGGTTTGCTCTTCTGAGTGTGCGTTTGCTTGAAACTTGAGACGCTGAATACTTGCCATGCTGGGTTGGAATTCGATATCCCACTTGGCACCTTTGAATTTAACACTTTTCAATTTTTCATTGATGATGTCTTGATTCATAAAACGATAATCGTTTTGGAAATCACCAAGTCCGTTTTGGAAATGCAAGCCTGTGGGAATTGTTTCTCCATTGCGTTCTTGCTTAACAACTGAAATAGTTGCATTTTCCTTGTACTCTGGGCACTTGAGGTGAATGTCTAACTTGTTTAGATTAGGCATACCAAACACACCTTCAAAGTCATCAACTGGACTGTGTGTTTTTGCGTTGACAATAACCGAACGATCTTCAGCCATTGATTCAATGCTTGTTTCTTTAGTAGTTGAGGATACCTTGACCAAAGGCAAAAAGCCCAAGCTGTGTGTATGTGCTACTAGATCTTGTAAAAAGTGTTTCATGTGATTCTCCATATGTTGTGATTATACTTAGGTTTTTTGACAATGTCAAGGATTTTTCCTAACCTTCTTATTGTATTCCACCGATTCATTTAGTATACTAAATGGTGCATCGATGGTATTGGCATAGTGTACAAATGCCTCTGTGTCTTTGGGAAGACACGCACCACCAAACCCACGCTCGCTATCTAGGCCTGGTACCAGTGTGTGACTATTACCAATACGACTATCATGAGTGATCATTTGTCTGACCATTTTATAATCAGCACCGTTTTGTTGGCAGATGTCATATAGCTGATTAAAAAACGCAACCTTCGTTGCTAGAAATGCGTTGATACTGTATTTGACTGTTGCTGCCTCCACAGTAGTGCAGTGAAAGAACAGTTTGCAATTTGGCAACACGCTTGTAAATAGTTCTTGCCAAAATCCTTCTGGATCTTCTCCACCCAGCACACACGATTTTTGATCAACAAAATCTTGATCAGCAGTACGTGCTCTTAGAAACTCGGGATTGTACACAACGGAATGATTGCTGTACAATTCTTCCATTGCCACTAATATACCAGGTGTAATTGTGCTCTTGATCAGCACGGGCATAAAAATAGGAACTGTATCCATTACATTTGCCACATTTCCTATATCGCATACTCCATCCAATGTTGGCGTGTCAACACAAATAATCAAACCGTCTGCATCGTGATTATCTGCGATTGTGTCAGTTGTGTATTTTGGATCCACAATAACAACTTCGTGTTTGGTACGCAGTGCCTTTGCCACTGCCTTACCCACAAATCCATATCCTGCAATTATAATTTTCATATCAAAACTCGAATAAACTGTTAAACGTATTCTTTTCTTCTGTGCTACGTACATCCCATTTCAGCACACCAATCAAGTTGTCCAGCTTGTTGTCAATAATAGTCTGTTCCATTTCAGCGTGGTCGAATGCAAGATCTTTGAACCATTGCGGAAGACGTAATTCATCTACAGGATATGCAACACTGGTAAAGCCCATGGGATTTTGTTTTAACTTGCAAACAATAACTTTTGCACCGTCGGTGATACCCATTGAATACTTGTCTTGGTACATACGTTTTAACGTATTCCAATTAATGCTTGCACGAACGTGTCCTGGCATATTAGTCTTGCCGTCTTTCTTTTCCTTGGCTTCGTATTCAGTAATGTTGTTGGCACGTTTGGGCGAACCTTTCTCCCAACCTGGTCTGCTTTTAAAGCGTAGTCTAAATTCGCTGATGTGTTCCAGAACTTCTTGTTCAGGCTTGCCCATTAGAACCATTTCAAGAACATCACTAAGAAAGTTCTGAATAAATTCCGGAGTATCACTACGCTTGAGATCCAAGCCCATGGCCTTGATCTTACCAGGTTTACCTTCTATGTCTGTACGCTTGCCTTCTTTGTCGTAATACAATACTGCATAGCGTTTCTTGGTAATGAACAGGCTTTTTGATCCAACAATCTCACGACCTGCTTTGATAACTTCTCCGCGGGTCTTTGGCACGTGGAATGTGTCCAACATAAACTGTGGAAATGTATTGTTTACTTCATCAGCAATTTGATCATACAACTGTACCACACTTTCCTTTGTCCAAGGAATTTTACCTGCTACAATTTCTTTCTCAAGAGTCTTGTAAGCACTAAAATAACACGAGTCTGTATCACCATAGATAATTGCTTTGCCGCGATAGTCGTAATCACCAGTGACAATTTCATTCACCTTTCCAGCCATGTGTTTAACAATCTGGCGACCGCTTAGTGTGGTGCTTTGCCCAATACGCTTGTCAAAAAACCTACAACCGCTGTTGAGAATAGCACCATACAAACTATTAAGGTTAATCTTCTTGACCAGTTGTCGCTTGTCCCAGTATTCTTCTTCAACTTTGTTACCACTTTTGATACATTCCTTTAGTTTGGCCTGCATCTCTTTACGTTCAGCATACCAACGCTTGAGTAATCCAGGAATAATGCCTTCTTTTTCGTAGGTAAAGATAGTACCATTAGCACTGAGAATCCACGGCTGATTACTTTCAAATATCAGTCTATATACTTCGGCAGCACTGACAACATCGGTGTCTCCGTTTTCCCAGTCGATGGTGATGTCTGTGCCAATCTCTTGATTCATTACACATTCATATTCTAAACTACTGAACACACCTTCCCATGATGCCGCAAAACTTTTGCCCTTGGCCATTTGCAGTTCAATAAATTCTTCTGTTTTAGTTTGACGCAACTGTCCCACAATAGTTTCTGGACCCATGTTCAATGCACGAATAGCACTGGGATAAAGACTGTTGATGTCTAGCGAACCAATCCAGTCATGAATGCCTTCTTTAGGATATGCCACATACGCACCAGCCGCTTGACTGTCTTCACGTTCATCCATCTTGACTCGATTGGGTACTTGGAACCCGCGCCTGTGACATTCGTTTATAATGGCCTGCTCAGTCACCGCCACAGCACCCATTGTGGTTTGTAGCAACACAGTACATTCATGTGCCAAGGTGTTGGCAAGATCCATGAACTTTAGTTTCTTGTCCAGTCGATCCAACAGTGAAGTATCTTGCCTGTTGTATTCAATGAATGTTTTAAAATCATTGTTGTACAACTGATCCAGTGTGCCTTCGTATTGTGTTTTGCGTTCACCCAGTTCATATTCAACAATAGCATCCAGTCGATAACTGTGACGTTCTTCATATGTGTACTTGCGATACAGTTCAAGACTGTCCAAATGTACTCGACCAATAAAGTCGTATGTAATGGCCTTCTTGCCAAACTTTTCATATTCACGGCGTTTGGGATACTGACCAAACAAGCAGAATCTACGTGTGTCGTCTTTGCTCAACACTTTGGTCACACGATTCACAGTGTATGGAATATCGTATCCTTCCGAATTCCAACCACTCAGCATATCAGCATCTTGAATAACATCAAGAAATGCGTCCAACATTTCTGCTTCTGTTTTAAACAGCATGGTATTGGGAAAGTCTTTAACAGCTTCCTGTGCTTGCTCCCAAGTCAGTGTTTTTGGAGGTACTGCAAAACACACCAGTGTTTCCAACCATTGTAGGTGAACTGCAATACTGGTAATGGGCATGAACGCATCTTCAGGAGTGCTGTAGCCACGTTCCGGATCAAAGTCCACCTCAATGTCAAAAAATGCCACATTGAGTTTTGGAGGTTCTGCGTTTAGATAGTTTTCGCTTAGGCAAACAAATACTGGATTGATGTCAGCTTCGAACAATTGTTTGCCTGAATTGATTGCTTGTTCTTTGCGAAAGTCTTTTGTATTTTTACAAACAATGCGACTAAGTGCATCTCCGTAAATACTTTGAAATTTGCCACGAGGGTCTTTGTAATACAGCGTGTGTTTGACAGGAATGTCACGATACTCACGCTCGTTTTTCTTATTTCGTTCAACCACTTTGATAACGTCGTTATCGCGGTCAAACCATGCGTCTACATAGCTCATTAGTTCTCCATATGCAATTTACGGCTTGCAAATACCTTATGTGCGATTTATGGCTCGCCAACCTTTCTCTTGTGTATTTATTAGATACGTTTTGTGATATCTAAAATTGCTTCAATTTCTTCCCAGTCTTGATTGTAAGTGCTCCAATCGCCTTTGTGTGCAATCTTGATTGCTTTGTTGATAACGCTGGCTTTGACCTGCAATTCTTCTGCTACTGCCTGTACTGTTTCTTTTAAGCCCACTTGCAAGTCGTCAATTTCGCGAAGGACCGTGGATCCTTCTGTAATCAAACGCTCTAGCTTTGCCTTTTCTTCTGCACCGTAACTACGTCCACCCATTGTAACTCTCCTAATGTATATGCCTATTATACATTACTTATCTTGTGTATGCAAGCTGTTAGATATTTTAGAGGTGAAAATGGCAGAACTAATCTGCCATTTTGAATTACCTATTGAATCCTGCTAATTTTAACATTCTACTAATATCTTCTTTAAACGGCATTGATTCTATATCTCCTTGACGATATGTATAATTTCCGGGTATGCTAGGATCTTTTCCGGGAGGGCCTTCCCATCGACGAACTCCTCCGATGATTGGAACCCACCTACCTTTACCAGGTCCGTCGCCTTTACCAGTTCCATCTTTGCCTGGTCCAGTTCCATCACCACCTGGTTTGTTTCCATCACCACCTGGTTTGTTTCCATCACCACCTGGTTTGTTTCCATCACCAC
>Ga0114975_10003460_pt1 | contig 10535 bp, 10 predicted proteins | sample S_130626_EF_Meta_FD_87031 | JGI IMG/M metagenome (GOLD analysis project Ga0114975, IMG submission 87031) | Freshwater microbial communities from Lake Simoncouche, Canada to study carbon cycling - S_130626_EF_MetaG | ecosystem: Environmental > Aquatic > Freshwater > Lake | place: Lake...
ACCAAGAATTAAAAGACTATCAGGTCCACATTTAGTTAAAGCCTGGAATGAAATTCCTCATGTAACTCAATTTGATGAAATTGATGTTACGGATATGGAACACTTTAGAAAAAACTTAATAGATCTTAATACAAAAGAAAAAATTACTATCACTCCTCTTGCTTTTATAATGAAAGCGTTGGTTAATGGTATGAAGAAATACCCGAACTTTAATTCTTCACTTGAGTCTGCTGGTGAGAATATTATTTATAAGAAGTATTTTCATGTTGGAGTTGCTGTAGATACACCTCATGGTTTAATGGTTCCAAAAATTAGAAATGTTGATCAAAAAGATCTTTTGACTTTAAGTAATGAACTTAGAAAAATTAGCAAACTAAGCAAAGAACTTAAAATAGATAAAAAAGAATTTTTTGGTGGGTCAATGACAATCTCTAGTTTAGGTGGAATTGGCGGAAGCTTTTTTACTCCAATTATAAACAATCCAGAAGTAGCAATAATTGGAATAGGAAAAACGGAAATAAAACAAATGTTTATTGATGGACAATTTATAGCAAGAGCAATGATGCCAATATCTCTATCTTATGATCACAGAATAATTGATGGAGCAGAGGCAGCCAGATTCTGTCAAGATCTCAAACTAAGTCTTGGAAAAAACTTTGCTTTTAATTTATCATTTTAATAATGATAACTGGCTATTGTGAAGAAAAATACATTCCTGTTAAAAAAATATTTGCGGATTACTTTTTAAAACAAGAAGAAATTGGTGCTTCTTTTTCAATATATAAAGAAGGAAAACCATTAATAGATCTGCATGGTGGTTTTAAAGATAAAAATAATAAAAATTGGGAAGAGAATACAATCGTAAATGTATTTTCAGCAACGAAAGGTATTTACGAAATTATTGTTTCAATACTAATTGATCAAAATATTTTAGATTTAGAAAAACCTGTTTCTTATTATTGGGAAGCTTTTAAACAAAGCAATAAAAGAGAAATCAAACTAAAACATATTTTATCTCATCAATCTGGGCTCTATAGATTTAAAGAAAAGATTACACAAGAAGATCTTTTAGATTGGAATAAAATAATAACTATTTTAGAAAATCAGGAACCTGATCACCCGTGTGGTGAAAAAACATTTTATCATGCAAAAACACACGGATTTTTAATTGGTGAAATTATAAAAAAAACAACAAAAAAAAGTTTAGGAGAATTAGTCTTTAAATTACTGTCAAACAAACTAGAATTAGATTTTTATATTGGAACTCCAAAAAACAAACTATCTAATATTGCCTTTCTCTACGAGGACAAGAAAGAAAGTAAAACTTCAGCTGAATTTAATGCATTTAATAATCCTGAACATGAAATAAATTTTTATAATAATGAAAATTGGCAGACTGCAGAAGTTCCTTCAATGAATGGTCATGGGAATGCCAGATCTATTGCTAAAATTTATGACATTTTTGTAAATGATCTAATATTAAAAAAAAATATTTTATTATCGCAATCATCAATTAAAAAATGCCTAACTGAAAGCGTTAAAAGAATTGATGAAAGTTTAATGTTGCCTATTAGATGGTGCCAAGTTGGTTTAATACTTCGTGGTGGATGGCTATTTGGTAAGAATAAAGAATCTTTTGGTCACAACGGTTGGGGTGGATCTCTAGGTTTTGCTGATCCTGTGCTAGGCATAGGTGTTGCTTATACTACAAATAAAATTAATCCTACCATGACATCAGATTCGAGAATTATAAATTTATTGAAAAAATTTTATGAAATTAATAATTAAATTTAAAAAATATTTTTTAAATCTTCTTGATAAACTATATTTAAATAATCTTTATAATTATAAAAAAAATCTCTAAACTTAAGTTTCTTAAAATTGCTAATTCCTAAAGTTAATAATTTTTTATTTGGTCTTTTTAGGATCATTCCAATTCCATGATCGGCATAAACAACATAGGTATCAATTTCAGATCTAGTTCTTGATTCTACAATATTTTTCCAAACATCTCCGTTCCAACGAACATGGGCTCTAGGAACAGCCTGATGTATAAAGCGCATTGGCATACAATCATGCAAAAATATTACTCCATCGTCATTTAAGAATAACAAAGAATTGTTAATGTCTTTTTTTACCTGATCGTACTCATGTAATCCATCAATAAAAATTATATCAAACATTTTGTTATTCTTTTTAAAAAAATTATCACTTGTATCTCGTATTGTTCCACCAGAAAAAGGGTCAACACCAATTTTTTTTGCTATTTTAATATTAGAAAATACTTCATCATTCAGACAACCAATTTCTAAATAAGTTTTATAATTTTTTCTTAAAATTGTTTCTTTAATAATTTGACATCTATCTGGATATTTATGCCACTCAAATTCTAATTTTTTATAAAATTTTTCTCCGAATATATAATGATACAGTCTATTTAATTTTAAAGTAAAATTCATAATAAAATATCTTTATTTAATTAAGGTCTAAACCAAGAGTTTTTTCCTGTGTACGCTGCAATTAATCCTAATATACGATATTTATGTGTTAAATATTTTTCTTTTTTAAAAAATATTAAACCAACAAGCAATTTATATATTGATGAAAAAAATTTAGAAATAGTAACTTTATAGGCCACTATAATGCCAAAATGTTTTCGATTATAATAAAATAATGACCACATCCAATGCCAGTTCCTACATAATTCAATATTTAAATTACGTTTAGAAGCTTGTCCTTCTAAATGCTTAACTTTTGCATTTTTAACAATAAAAATATTCCCCCCTATATTTTTTATTCTTTTACACAAATCTATTTCTTCAAGAAATAAGAAAAAATTTTTATCAAAAATATCTTTGAAATTAATTTTTTGTAAATTTATTAACATTGCAAAACCTATAACATAATCGACTTCTTTTATTTCATCCTGCAAGTTATGATTTTTATAGTCCTTTATATTGAATCCAGATGCATTTTCTAAAAAAAAACCATGATTATAATTATAATTTGGAGCTAAAATTGTAAAATTATCTTTTAGAGTAAATTGAGCTTTGTGCATTTCTTCTAAACAATTTTCCTCTAAAAATGCATCTGGATTCAATATAAAAGCATACTTAGTATGAACTCTTGCCATACCAAGATTATTTCCTCTTCCATACCCTAAATTTTCCTCTGCTATTATAACTTCAACGTTTGAAAATTTATTCTCTAAATAATTCTTAATTTGGATACTCCCTGAGTTTTCCACAACAATAATTTTGATATTGCGATTAATACTATTTATACATCTTTCTATTACATGATCGCTATTAAAAGAAACTATAACAAAAGTGATATTTTTTTCGAAGTTATTCATTAATTTAAGCTATAAAGTATTTTACAATAAATATATAAAATATTCATAAATATTAAAGAATAAAAAATGAAAAAAGTTATTGTAACTGGAGGATTAGGATTTATAGGAAGTAACCTTATTAATATCCTTAAAAAAAAATATTTTGTTATAAATATAGACAAAGTAACTTATGCTTCAAATTTTAAAAATATTGATCCATATATAAAAAATTATAAATTCTACAAACAAGATATTAATAATGGACCTTTTATAAAAAAAATTTTAAAAAAGTATAAACCATCTATTATTTTTAATCTCGCAGCAGAAACTCATGTTGACAGGTCAATCGATAGGCCAAAAAAATTTGTTGAAAGCAATATTCTTGGAGTTTTTAATCTTCTTGAAACAATCAGGGATTATAAAAAAAAAATTAAATTAATACATATCTCAACTGATGAAGTATATGGAGACATAGTAAAAAATCATAAATCAAAAGAAGAAGATCGTTATAATCCTAGCTCGCCATATTCTGCTACAAAAGCAAGTGGAGATTTTTTAATAAAATCATATATTAGAACGTATAAGATTCCTGCAATTATAACCAATTGCTGTAATAATTTTGGACCAAATCAATATCCGGAGAAATTAATTCCAACTATAATTTATAACATAATAAATCATAAACCTATACCAATTTATGGAAAAGGAAAAAATGTAAGAGAATGGATTTATGTTGAAGATCATTGTAATGCTCTGATTAAAATTGCAGAAAAAGGAATTATCGGAGAAAATTATAATATTGGTAGCGGAACAATATTAAACAATATTCAGATTGCAAAAAAAATAATTTTAAATTTTAAGAAAATATCCCGCAATCAAAATATAGAAAGCAAAATATATTTTGTTAAAGATAGACCAGGACACGATCTGCGTTATTGTCTAAACTCGTCCAAAATTAAAAATAAATTAAAATGGAAATGTAAATCAAGTTTTGATCAAAGAATAAATGAAACAATTATTTGGTATATAAATAAATTCAAAAATAACTATTTTAAAAATAAAGACTTTAAATATCGAATAGGATTAAAAATATGATTAAAAAAGGTATTATTTTAGCTGGCGGAAGAGGAACAAGACTAAGTCCCTTAACAAAAGTTTTAAATAAACAGCTTCTTCCTTTGTATGACAAACCTCTAATTTTTTATCCTCTTTCGGTTCTAATGCTAGCCGGAATAAAGGATATTCTTATAATTACTAATCAAGGAGAAACTAGTTTATTTAAAAAAATTCTTAGAAATGGAGAAAATCTTGGAATTAAGATTTCTTATAAAGAGCAAAAAAAACCAAATGGACTTCCTGAGGCATTTATAATTGGAGAAAAATTTATAAAAAATCAAAGCGTTGCATTGATTCTGGGGGATAATTTCTTTTATGGTCAAGGTTTTACAAATAGAATTAAAGAAAAAATTCAAGAAAACAGGGGCGCTACAATCTTTACCTATACTGTTAATAATCCTTCGGATTATGGAATTATAGAAATAGACAGGAACAATAAAATTAAAAATATTTTAGAAAAACCAAAAAAAACAAAATCAAAATTAGCGATCACTGGTTTTTATTTATTCGATAAAAATGTTGTAAATTTCTCAAAAAAATTAAAACCATCAAAGAGAAATGAACTAGAAATAGTAGATTTAATAAAAAAATATTTTAAAGAAAAAAATCTTAATGCAGAATTTATGGGGCGTGGTAGTGCATGGTTGGATACTGGAAGCGTTCAGAATCTAAATGAAACAGCTCAATTTATTTCCAGCATAGAAAGACGACAAGGTTTAAAAATTGGCTGTTTAGAAGAAATCGCGTACATTAATAAATGGATCTCAAAAAAAAATATCATTAGATCAATAAAATTTTATGGGAACTGTGAATATTCTCAATATTTAAAGAATTTAATTAAATGAAAATTATAAAAACGAAAATACCTGGGTTAAAAATTTTAAAATCTAAAAATTTTTATGATTCTAGAGGATTTTTTAGAGAAGTCTTTAAAAAAAAATTAATAAAAAATCATTTTATTTTCGGTTGTTTATCAAAATCCAAAAAAAATGTTTTAAGGGGATTGCACCTGCAAACAAAATTCTCGCAGGCAAAACTTGTCACTGTTTTAAAAGGAAAAATATTTGATGTAGTAATAGACTTAAGAAAAAATTCAAAAACATTTGGTAAAAGTTTTTCAATAACACTATCGGCTAACAATCCAAGATCATTAATTGTCCCAAGAGGATGCGCACATGGATTTTTAGGCTTAGATAAAGAAAATATAATTTATTACTTATGTGATAACTACCGGTCTAAAAAACATGAAATAGGCATTAATTGGTCTGATAAAGATCTAAATATAAAATGGCCAATAACAAAACCAAAAATATCTACAAAAGATATGAATAATTTATCTTTTGCTTTATACAAAAATAAACTCTTAAATTAGAAATTGAAACAAAGAATTCTTATAACTGGTGCAACAGGATTTATTGGTTCAAATATTATTAATTTATTATTAGAAAAAAAAATTTATATTTACGATATTCTAAGACAAAAAAATAAAAATAATAAATACATTAAAAAATTACAAAAAAAAAAAAATTATTTTCCAATTTTTTATAATAAATTTAATGATTTAGAAGAAAAATTAAAAAAAATAAACATTAACACGGTTATAAATTGTGCAACTTATTATTCAAATAAGAATGATGTAGAAACTATTGAAAAACTCATTCAAACTAACATTATTTTTTGCTCAATTATTTTAGAAACTCTTAAAAAAAAGATTAAAAAATTTATTAATTTTGGAAGCATGATGGAATATTCTCACGGTAACAATTTCTCTCCTAAAAATTTTTATGCTATCACAAAATTTTCTTTTCAAAAAATAGAGGAATTTTATAAAAAAGATAATCCAAAAATTAAATTTTATGATTTAAAACTATATGAAACATATGGAGATAATGACAAAAGAGAAAAAATTATACCGACAATAATTAAAAAATATTCACAAAATAAAAATATAACAATTGTGTCTAAAAATTTAGCAATGAACTTTGTCCATATCGAAAGTCTAATGTTAGCCGTAAAAATGATTATTGAAAATCAAATTCAAGAAGGCGAATATTGTATTAAAAATAAAAAATTTACTAAAATTAAAGAAATTATTGACTCATTAAATAAAAAATTAAAAAAAAAAATTAAAACAAAATACTTATCTTCTAAAAAATTTTCTTATTATAATAATAAGTTAAAAAATTTTCCTTACTGGAGTGATAAAAAAAATCTTGAAAATTTTTTATTATATAAGTTAAAAAAATAGAATAATGAAAAATCTTTCAATGTTTTGTCTGTCACTTTATCCAGAACACCTGGATAATCTCAAAACTATAAATTACATACCCGTAGGTCTCGGGAAGAAAAATTTCAGTAATGAATGGATGAGAGACAATACTGGACAAAATATTTCAAATAAAAATAAATATTATGGGGAATATACATTTCATTATTGGTTTTGGAAAAATATGATTGATGAAATGTCTGAAAAAAACTGGATTGGGTTTTGTGCGTATAGAAGATATTGGGCTAATAATAATGATTTATCATCAAATAAATTAAGTAAAATTATAAATAATCAAAACTTTAAACAACATGTTTTACAAGATTTCAATAAAGATTGGTCTAATTACGAAACTATACTAGTTGAAAAAGTTCCATTTGGTAAGGTAAAATTTTCTAAGATTATTAAAAATGGTGGGATAAAATCAATTTTAAAAAATTTTAAACCATTTTTAAAAAATCAGACAACAATCAGATTTCACTTTGATATTTTTCATGGAAATGGAAAAATTGATAAAGCTATAGAACTTCTAGAAAAAAAAGAAAGAGACGATTTTAGAATCTTTATTAACAATCAATCTTTTAATAAAGAAAATATGTTTATATGCAGATCAAAGAAAATAGTTAAAGAATATTATAAATCTATTTTTCCATGGCTCAATAAATGTGAGAATATATTTGGTTTTAATTTAAGTGCTTGGCACGAAGTAAGAATCTATGCCTTTTTAGCTGAAAGATATCTTTCTTACTGGTTTAGTAAGTACACAAGCGTAAAAGAGTGGCCAATTTTTTTTTATGATACAAACAAAAATAACCTCAAATTATAGAAAACTATTAAATATTTTTTAAATAGAAAATTTAATATTCAGATCAAGATTATGAAATTCAATAACAAGACCTGCAATACTATTGATATTTTATTAAATCCTCAAATATTCTATATTCTGATCCTTCAATACCTATCTTTAAAAAAATTCTATTTGAATTAATTCTACTAAATACAGTGTTAATGTCTGCTAAATTTTTTCCTAACACTATTGCTGATTGACAATGCACTACTTTACCCGAAAAAAAATTTTTATAATCTTTATATAATTTTATATTATAAAAAATCTCTTTTAAACAATTAATAAAATAATATTTTTTATTGAAAATTTTTAAAAAATATTTCTAGAAAATTTTTTAAGAAAAGAATATTTAATTGTGTGCTCATAACAATTGATTAAAAACTTTTTTAATTTAAAAAAATCTTTTTCAAAAGACAAGTCTAAATTAATACCAAAAGAAATTAAACTTTCAGAATTTAATAGAGAATCTTTTTCAACAAAATAACCACCTTCATTATTTTTTCCGAGTCTTACAAGATTATTACAATGTTTAGGTTTTAATTCATTTGGTAGCATTTAATAATTATATAAAGTTTATTCACTAAATATAAAATAAATTATTTTTGGCGGAGAGAAAGGGATTCGAACCCTTGATACCTTTAACAGTATACACGCTTTCCAAGCGGGCGCCTTCAACCACTCGGCCATCTCTCCACTTAAATTATCCAATTTTTGTATAAATTCTTATTCTGAACTAAATAATCTGGAAAAGAACTATCCAAATTTATTTTTTTATAAGAAATATTTCTATCAAACAAATCTTTGTTATTTTTAATCTTTTCTAATATTTTCTTCTTATTTTTAAATTCCTTAATATTAAACTCGCTATGAGCGAAAGCTTCTATTTTTTTAATAATTTGCTCTGGAGTTTTAATAAAAGAAAAATGCCAACCACCATTATTTATTATTTGATAATTAAAAAGGCCCAGCTTATTTAAAATTATTCTTTTTTTTAATTTAAAACTTCTTAACCATTGTGGAGATTTCAAATATTTTTTTACACAAATTCTCGAACCAAACCAATAAGGTGTCGTTTTATTTAATAGGTTAAATTTATAATAAAAAAATTTCTGCTTAAAAAAAGCAAATTTATTTTTGGGATTAAAAAAATGAAGATTTTTTGGATTTGGTATCTCATCTATGTCCGAAATTATAACCCAATCTTCTTCATCAGCATTCTTAATTCCATTTATTATATAATTTCTTTGCGACTGATCTCGTAAATGATCTTTTGCCCAATTTTTTTTAATTATTAAATTTTTATCAATTTCTATTTTTTCTTGAACGATATAATTAATTTTTTTTGCAAATTTTTTAAACTTGTTAATGTTAAAATTTAATTTTTTTTTATTACCTTGGTGATCTTCTTTTGCTTCTACTATAACAAATTGATCGACATAATTATCTAAAATATTTAATCTTAATTCTAAAATTTTATCTTCATCAAAATAATTAAAACAATCTATTATTTTCATAATTATTCATTCTTATTAATTTTTAAAACCTCAATAAAAGCTTCTTGAGGAATATCAACACTACCAAACTGTCTCATTCTTGCTTTTCCTTTTTTTTGCTTTTCTAAAAGTTTTTTCTTTCTATCCCTTGCTCCACCGCCATGGATTCTGCTAATAACATCTTTTCTGTAACCAGATATTGTTTCTCTTGCTATAACTTTTCCACCAATAGCCGCCTGGATTGGTATTTGAAATTGATGTCTTGGTATTAAATCTTTTAATCTTTCACACATTAATCTTCCCTGTCTTACTGCAAAATCTTTATGAATAATCATGGACAATGCATCAACCATCTCTTCGTTTACTAGTATGGACAATTTAATCAAATCACCTTCTCTATAATCGCTCAACTCATAGTCAAAACTCGCATAACCACTAGAAATAGATTTGATCTTATCGTAAAAATCAAAAACAACTTCGTTTAATGGTAATTCATAAGATAGGACTGCGCGATTTCCTGAATAACTTAAACTCTTTTGTTTTCCTCTTTTTTCTTCGCATAATTTCATAATTGACCCTAAGTATTCCTCTGGAAGAATTATTGTTGCGTTAATCCAAGGTTCATTAATAGATTTAATAAAATTTGGTTCTGGCATATTAGCTGGGTTTTGAAGGTCGATAACTGTGCCATCATGTTTACTAATTTTGTAAACAACGCCTGGTGTTGTGGTAATTAAATTTAAATTATATTCGCGATCTAATCTTTGAACGATAATTTCAAGATGAAGAAGTCCTAGAAAGCCACATCTAAAACCTAATCCTAAAGCAGCGGAGTTCTCGGGCTCATAAACAAAACTAGAGTCGTTTAATTTTAATTTTGCAAGACTGTCTCTTAATAAATTATATTCTGTGCTATCAACTGGAAATAATCCACAAAATACAACTGGCTTACTAGGTTTAAATCCTGGTAACGGATCTTTTATAGGATTAGAATAATCCGTTATTGTATCTCCAATTTTAGTATCTGAGAGATCTTTGATTCCTGTAACAATAAAACCAATTTCTCCAGGTCCTAGGTATTCCTTATTTTCTGCTTTGGGGGTAAAGACACCAACTCTTTCAACTGGATGTCTTGTGTTTGTCGACATCAATAGAATTTCCATTCCTTTTTTAATTGCCCCATCTAGTATTCTAACCAATATAACTACTCCCAAATAACTGTCATACCAACTATCAACTAGTAACGCTTTTAAAGGCAAATCTTTATGTCCTTTTGGAGCAGGAAGTCTTTCAACGATTGCTTCTAATATTTCATCTACTCCTTCTCCTGTTTTTCCAGAGGCTGTCAAAGCGTCGGAAGTATCAATCCCTATAACATCCTCGATTTGTTTTTTTACTCTCTCAACGTCTGATGCTGGTAAATCTATTTTATTTAAAACTGTTATAATCTCATGATGATTATCCATGGCCTGATAAACA
>Ga0114975_10003461_pt1 | contig 10534 bp, 10 predicted proteins | sample S_130626_EF_Meta_FD_87031 | JGI IMG/M metagenome (GOLD analysis project Ga0114975, IMG submission 87031) | Freshwater microbial communities from Lake Simoncouche, Canada to study carbon cycling - S_130626_EF_MetaG | ecosystem: Environmental > Aquatic > Freshwater > Lake | place: Lake...
CAGCCGGTTTGTCGACGAGGATCTGAACAGGGTCACGGTGCGGCTCACCCCAACCGTGATCGCGAAGAGCCCATCCTTTCGCTTTGCTGCGCAGTTTGGTGGGCTTGAGGCGATCGCGAACGTTGGAGTACCGATCGCGTATGACGATGGTGTCACAGTGACCGCACCCTAGGACGACGCAGTCCTCGTCGTGCCGGCCCGCGCCCACTTCGATGGGGACAACACCATGGTGCGACTGGGGGCGATTCGAATGATCCGGGTTGCCGTCCGTGGTGAGCCACGAGACTGATCAATCTGGCTTTGAGAGGATCAAGAACGCAGGCCATACAGCCGTCATCTTGAACCTGTTATTGGTGGGTCGGGAGGGACTCGAACCCTCGACCAACGGATTAAAAGTCCGCTGCTCTAACCAACTGAGCTACCGACCCGCGAAACCCTCGATTCTCTTAAAATCACCATCCACTGTCAAGTTGCCAGGCGCTCCAAACGCCACACTTGCCATTGAATTCCAAGCCAGCCACCGGCTATGACGGCAACGAAAACCAATACGGAGCCTAGGGCGAGTGTAGAGAGTCCAGACAGCCCCTGCCCGATCGTACATCCAACAGCGGTCACGCCGCCAAACCCCATCAGAACAGCTCCAACGAGATGGCAAGTCATATCATCGACGCCTCGGAACGCTTCCCATCGGAAGCGCCCACTGGTCAGGGCAACGACCGCCGAGCCTGCGATCATACCGATTACGGAAGTGATTCCGACCGTCACCATCCGACTGTTGTCACTCCAGAGCATGAGTAGCTCAAGCGTGTAGGCAGCTGGTGCAATAAACGAGAATGATTCCATTCGGCCACTGTTTGTGCCGATGAAACTCTCCTCCAGGGTCAGGGGATTCTCGGCCAGGTAGCCCAGATGGCCGGAGATCCACCAAGCAGCCACGATGCAGACGCCGACGCCGAGGCTACCCAATAACGGTTCTGCCCGCCGGAACTGCCGGTCGGAGAGGCAGAACACCACCATCGCCGTTCCAATGCAGACGCTCAGCACCCCCTGCCATATGGCGAGGGAAGGACCGGTGGGAGAGTCCGGGGCTGCGGCGTGATCGATCCAGTGCATCACCCATCGCGGTAGGTCCTGCCCAATCCCCAAGTCGATGATCACCGGGTCAAGCCATCGCACGCGGGCAACGCCAAATACACCCCGCAGGGTCATGTAAGCGCTCAATCCGATGACGAGAAAGACCACCAGGGACTTCAGCGAGCCGGCACCGATCCGGACCAGGGTTTTACTGCCACACCCCGAAGCCAAGACCATCCCGACGCCGAAGCACAGGCCGCCGACGATGTTGGATAGCCAGAGCAGTTTGGGTCCGGTATACAGCGAGCGGGTCGGGTCGATCAGTCCGCTTGCCGATAGCAAACCCGTTCCGATGATGGCGACGGCGATTGCAAACAGCCACATCCGCAGGCGGGTCAGATCACCCATGTTTACCCAGTCAGCCACCGCGCCCAGGGTACAAAAGTGCGAGCGCTGCATGACGGCGCCGAGGACGCAGGAAAGGCCGAAGGATGACCACAGGACGGTCAATCGCAAGGCTTCGACGTCGAGGTCAGTGATCACGCGTTTGAATGCCGGACCGGGGTCAAATAAGGCGGGTGTCGTTAAATCTGGTCGGGTTCGGCCGCTGATTCAGGCCCCCGCCTGACTTAGCGTTTCTTGTTGATTGGCAGTGCTTGCTGCGCAGGAGGTTGCGCGGCAGGCGGCGGTTGTACCCTGTTGGCAGGTGCACTGGAGGGAGACTGTGTAGCAGCACTCGGTGGCGAGCCCACCGAAGGTGGCAACGGTGCCACGAATGGGCCTGAACCAGGTGCAGGCCCACCGGCACCGGCGGTGGCATTGCCCGGTTGTTCGCTGGTGGGTCCTCCAGCTGGCGCCGGTACCGCTGTTGGCGTTATCGGGGGTTCCACCGCCGACGGCAGGCGCTCGCGTGCCTCAGCCGCTTGCGGGCTGCTTGGGAATCGTTCCATGAGCGACTCCCAGGTACGTCGCGCAAGTCGATAGTCCCCCAGTTCGAGCAAGGCCGCACCCAGGCGAAGCGATGCATCGGGCACGCGAGGGTGATTGGGATGGCGCCGGATCAGTGCCTGCAGCGTCTCGGCGGCAGATTTCCAGTCCTTGAGGGCATATTGAGCGCTCCCCGACCAGTAGGCCGCCTGAATCGCGTACGGGGTTTGCGGGTAGTTTGCAATCAGGCCATCGAAGCTGATCAGGGCATTGCGGAATTCGCCCGCCCGAAACAGCGACAAGGCACCGTCGAAGGCGCGACGCTCCATCGGATCGACTGAAAACGATTGTCCGTCGACCGTCACCTGGATTGGCTCGAAGCGCTTGACGCGAGAATCGACTTCGGCATATTGGTCGCGAAGTCGACGCTGCGTGGCGGCAAGTTCGTTCGTTTGAACTTCGAGTTCCCCACGCAGACGCTCGATTTCCTGCCGCAGGGCCTCGATCCGGTTGGCCAATGTCAGTTGGCCCCCGCTGGCAGCCTCAAGGCGCTCGAGCCTTGCAGCCAGATCTTCCAGACGGCGCAGCGTATCTCGGTTCAGGCCATCGATTCGCGTGCGCAGGTCGAGAATTGAACGGCGGGCATCATCGTCTTCGAACAGCGCCGCGCGAGTACTTTCGCAAGCGGCTCCCAGCCCGAGCCCCACGACCAGGGGGGTGACCACCCCGGAGGGAGCGACAACGGACAGCGCTGCGCCGAGCGCCCAGGTCCCCAGAGCCACCGAGATCTGGGGGAGGCTGCGGCGTCCGGGTGTTGCTTGGAACAAGTACGGGGCCGAGTGCGCGAGCCACGGCCTGAAAATCTGGAAGGGCATCGTGGCTGCGCTATGGATTCAGGAGGGGTGCTGCGGTTGATCAGGGATAAACCAGATCGGCTCGACGGTTCTCAGCAAAGGAAGCTTCGTCCTGACCAGTGGCGCGGGGTTTTTCCTCGCCGAGGCTGACGGCTTCGACCTGGGCGTCGGGGACGCCGAGCGCGGTCAATGATCGACGGACAGCCTCAGCCCGTTTCTGACCTAAGGCGAGGTTGTATTCCCGGCTGCCACGCTCATCGGTATTGCCCTGGACGATGACACGGCGGCTGCGCTCCCCAGTCAGATAGCGCGCATGGGCGTCGATGGTCGAGCGATATTCGTCGCGAACAACGTAGCTGTCGTAATCGAAATAGATACTACGTTTGGCCAGTGGACTATTCGCATCCTTGAGCGGATCGCGGTTGCCTGCGGTCGCATTGGCACCTGCTGATCCGGCACTGCCTGCGCCCGGGGCACCGCGCCCATCGAGGCCGCTTTGAGCGGCGCTGCCAGCGCGTGATGCTGCATTGGCCGCGTTGGCTGCGGCAGTGGCGGCAGCGCTGGCGGCGTCACGGGATTCTACGGGGGCACCTTCGTCCAGTTTGACCGCGGACTTGCAGCCGACCAAGCCCGTGACGATAAGGGCTGCCAGTCCCAGACGGGCCAGGTTGCGTGCGAGCGAGGAGACTGGGCGTTGCGCGGCTTCGGGTTCAGCGATTCGAGTATCGGACATGGGGTGGGTCTCCTTGGTATTCGGTACGAAATGCATCGGAACGGATCAGGTTCGGGAACAATCAGGCAAATGAAAGATCAGTCAAATTCGGGATCGGGTTTGCACAGGGTGAATCGGCTTTCGGCCCTCAGTTGGGGGCAGGGCCCCAGGCGGGTTCGCGCACATCGGACGCTGGGCTGGAGAGACGCTGTCGAATCCGCCCGTCTGCGGTCACCGCGATCAAAGATTCGCGGCCACCGGTGGTGGTCGAGTAGAGAATCCAGCGGCTGTTGGGTGAAAAACTGGGCGACTCATCACGTCCCCCGTCCGAAACAACCGTTTCGGTTCCCGATGAGAGATCACGGACGACGACCAGAAACCGTCCCTCCCGACGCGACACATACGACAGCAGCCGGCCGTCTGGACTGGGCCTTGGGCTCACATTGTACGTCCCCCCGAAGGTGACCCGCTGGGTTTCACCCGAGGAAAGCACCACCCGGTAGATTTGCGGCGCGCCACCCCGGTCGGAGGTGAACCAGATGGACTGGCCATCGGCAGAAAATGCGGGTTCCGTATCGATGGACGATGAGCGCGTGAGTCGGCGCAGGTTGCTGCCGTCCAGTCCGATCAGATAAATCTGTGACAAGCCATCCGTGGTCAGTACCACTGCCAGCGAGCGGCCGTCCGGCGCCCAGGCCGGAGCACTGTTGCTGCCCTTGAAATCAGCAACCTTCAGGCGTTTCTGCGTGTCGAGTTCCTGGACATAAACGACCGGCTTGCGGCTCTCGAATGATACGTAGGCCAGCCGGCTGCCGTCGGGTGACCAGCGCGGCGAAATGATGGGTTCGGTTGACGTCAATGCGGTTTGCACGTTCTCGCCATCCCAATCCGCAATATTGAGACGATACCGTCCCGCTTCCTTGCTGACGAACGCGATCCGGGTTGAGAAGTTGCCTTTTTCGCCGGTGAGTCGTTCGTAAATCTGGTCCGAAATACGATGGCCGACCGTCCTCAGGAACGCCCCTCCCGCTTCAAAGGCTGAGCCGAGCACGGCTTTGTTCTCGGCGGTATCGTAGAGCCGAAACCGCACATCAAAACTCTGGTTCGCGAGCCTGACGGCGGACCCGCCGACCACCGCGTCGGCCCCCCTGGCACGAAGCGCGGCCCAGTCAGGCGTCGTGGTGTCGGACATTGGGCCGCTTGGGTCCACAAGCCGGAAGGCACCGCTGCGCTCGAGATCCGAGCGAATGACCGCAGCAATATCGACCGGCACTTTCGGATCGACGATAAACGGCGCGATGGAGATCGGAATCTGCGAGCCGCCGACGCCAGTGACGTCGATGCGCATCTGTGCGCTGGCGTCGAACGCGGTCGCTAAGTATCCGAATCCAAGCGAAAGCCCAAGCACGCGCAAGATGGCCATGAAGCGGCCAGGCCACGCCTGGGGTATCAACGCAGAGGGGGAAGGCAGAACAGCCGGCACAAAGGGACTACCGTTTAGAAGCGATCATTATAGCCGGGGAGACTGTTATCCCGCTTTCAATCATTGGGTCGCGAACTCAGTTCGAAACTCGGTGGGCACTGTCCAGCCGGGAAGCGGGGGAACGGGTTGGTTTTGCGAATCGCCCGCTCCGCAGCCTGATCCCAACTGGGGACCCCACTGGGACTGATCCGTTCGATACGACCCAGGGCGCAATCGGGTGATAGGGTGATGCGGAAGATCACTTGGGGATTGCCTGACATGTCCGGTGGTGGGCTAAAGGTGGTGTTCTCCCGAATCGCAGACTTCACCCGGGCCGCCCATTCAGCATTTCGAGAGCCTGTGCTGCCGCTGCTGGAGGTGCCCGCCGTGCTTCCAGAGGGACTGCCGCCAGCAGCCGGCCTTGAGAACTCGCCTGCTTCGGCCTGGGCGCGTGCGATATCGCGCGCGATATCGCGCTGGCGGCGCTGTTCTGTGGCCTCGCGTTCCGCGCGCTGACGTTCGACCCGCTCGCGCTCTAACTTTTCGCGTTCGAGTTTTTCACGCTCGATTCGCTCGCGATCAAGCCGCTCACGCTCAGCCCTCTCCCGTTCGGCCTTCTCACGCTCAGACTTCTCGCGCTCGGCCTTTTCCCGCTCGGTTTTTTCGCGGTCAAGCTTTTCCTTCTGGACGCGATCCCGATCCTGACGCTCTTTTTCAGCGCGTTCGGCCTTGTCTTTTTCAGCCTTCAGACGCTCTGCTTTTTCTTTCTCCGCTTTGGCACGATCGATCTTGTCGCGCTCTGCTTTTTCACGCTCCGCCTTTTCGCGCTCAGCTTTCTCCCGCTCAGTCTTTTCACGCTGCGATTTTTCCCGCGCCAGCCGCTCGCGTTCCAGCGCCAGATCGGGCTTGGGTAGTGGTTTGATCTCCTCGGGTATTCGAGGGGTGGGTGGCGCAGCCGGTTTGGGTGGAGACGGTGGTGGCAGGACCGGTGGCGGGATCGGTTTGGCGGGTTCTGGTTCAGGTTCAGGCGTCGGAGCCCGTGCAGGGACCGCCCGACTGACCCCAGTGCTGGCCTTGGGCGACCACATTTCCACGCTGACCATACATTCCTTGCGCGGTTTCGGTGGGTATCCAAACACCACCCGAACCGAGTCCCACATCACCTCGAAATAGCCGGGCTTGGTCGGGATGCCGTTCTTGCAATCGTCCGTCGTTTTCCAGGCGACGCCGAAGAACAGCACCGTGAACAACACACTGTGCGCGGCTACCGCCAGCCCAAGCGCACGCCACTGAGTATGGCGGCCTGGCGGGGTTGTGGCGCTACGCCTGCCGGCGCCGTGCTTGGCTGGGCCAGACTGCCCGTTTGGAGAGGTCATACCGAAATCCGACCTGCGTTCGGTCATCCAGGGGTGCTCTTGACCATCAGAGCGACCCGATTGATCCCGCGTTCCCGCAGAGCGTTCATCACGCTGATCACGTCTTCATAGGGGACTTTGCGCTCGCCGCTGATGACGAATGGCAATTTGGGCTCGGCCTCATGTACCGCGTCGACGACCGCGTCCAGCCCCTTACGGTCCATCTCCCGGTCAACCGATTGAACGGCCCCATGGGTTTTCAGCGCATAGCGACCGCCCACTCGCACCAGGATCTCGGCATAGGCATCGGGCGCTACATTGCTTTTGCCCGCTGAGGGCAGATCGACCACGCCCGAGGGGATCAGCGGTGCTGTGACCATAAAGATCACGAGCAGAACCAGCATGACGTCGATATACGGGACAACATTGATTTCATTGACCATGCGGCGCTTGCTGCGCGAACCGACTGAGGCCATGGTGCTTACCTTGCCTGGCGCTGCAGGATGTTGAGAAACTCTTCCATGAAGGTGTCGCAGCGGTTTGCCAGTCGATCGATATCGTTGGCGAAACGATTGTAGGCAACGACTGCAGGGATCGCTGCGAACAGCCCGATCGCGGTAGCGACGAGCGCTTCAGCAATGCCGGGAGCCACCGATTGCAGAGTGGCCTGTTGCACATTGGCGAGGCCCCGGAATGAATTCATGATGCCCCAGACCGTGCCGAACAGTCCGATGTAGGGGCTGACGGAACCGGCCGAAGCCAGCATTGCCAAGTTGGATTCCAGGCTGTCGAATTCACGCTGATAGCTTGCCCGCATGGCGCGGCGGGCGCCGTCGATCATCGACCCCACATCGCCGGATTTTTGCTGGCGGACTTTGGAAAATTCCTGCAGCCCAGCATCAAAAATTCGGGCCAGAGGACCGGCATCCGGTCGCCCACGCATCAGCTTGGCGAGTTCTGCCAGATCGCCGCCCGACCAGAAATCGGCTTCGAATGCGGTGGTCGCCCGCTGGGCTGCTCGGATCGCAAAGATTTTGCTGAAGATCGTGGTCCAGGAGGCCACCGAGATCGTCAGGAGGCCCGCCATCACGAACTGTACGGGGAGGCTGGCGCCAGAGATCAGCGAGAGGATGGACATTTCTTGATTCATGCTGAATTCTATAAAGGCAGGAGTCGGGAGGGCTAAAGGTGGAACCGTCGCAATTTTAGCGTCCAGATTCGCCAGGCCCGTTTGCACCACCCAGGTTTCCAATGGCGTGGATTGGGTCGGCATCGGTCAGCCAGCGAAACAGCCCCAACATGAGTGTCAGCGCAAGAGCGAGCATTAGCGCTGCGCGCATTCCCGTATCACGCGGCTGCGAACCCGGTGCGGCCAGGCCGCAGCTCAGTGCAAATCCACTCAACAGTCCGCCCAGATGCGCCGCGTTGCTGACCCCAGGCAGCAGGAATCCGATGAGCAGGTTAATGGCGACAAACGACCATAGTAGGCGCTTGAGCGAAGCGACCACTTCCTCGCGCAAACGGTCGCCATGGCGAAAGACCCCAGCGGCGATCGCCCCCATGGTGCCGAACACGGCGCCGGACGCGCCCACCAGTACCGTGGTTGGCTGCGCGCCGATCATGGCTGCGAGCCCGCCGAAGATGCCCGCGCACAGATAGATCATCAGGAACTGCCAGCGCCCGAGCATCGCATCCGCAATCGGCCCCGCCACCCAGAGTGCCTGCATGTTGACCGCAAGATGCAGCAGGCCCACATGGAGGAAGGTCGAGCTCAGCAGTCGCCAGGGCTGCTCGGCATTGGCCAGGACGTGACTGGCGCCCCACGCAAACAGGTCCTGAGGGGATGGCGAGAGTGGGTCGACCCCAGTGACCACATTGAGAACCCAGGCCGCGACGTTGAGCGCGATCAGGACATGGGTGACGGTCATGGGTTGGGCTCTGTGAGCCCGAAGTGCCGCCAGGCGGTCGCCGTGGCGATGCGCCCGCGGGGCGTACGCTGTACATAGCCTTGCTGGATCAGGAATGGTTCGATGACATCTTCGATCGTGTCCCGTTCTTCCCCGATTGCGGCCGCGAGATTGTCAACACCGACCGGTCCGCCATCAAACCGTTCGATGATGGCGCGTAGCAGCGCCCGATCCATGACGTCGAATCCGGCGGCATCGACATCCAGCATGGCGAGTGCACGGTCAGCGATTTCTGCATCAATATGTCCGCGTCCTTTGACCTGGGCGAAGTCCCGCACCCGGCGCAGCAGACGGTTTGCAATCCTCGGTGTACCGCGCGCCCGCTTGGCGATTTCCTGCGCCCCAGAGGCTTCGATGGGTGCGCCTAACAGTCCGGCCGAGCGCAGCACGATGCGGGTCAGATCTTCCACCGAATAGAACTCGAGTCGGGCGACGATCCCGAAACGGTCCCGCAGCGGGTTGGTCAGCATGCCAGCACGGGTGGTCGCGCCGATCAGGGTGAAGGGTTGCAGTTCAAGCTTGATCGACCGGGCAGCTGGCCCTTCGCCAATCATGATGTCGAGTTGAAAATCTTCAAGCGCTGGATACAGAATCTCTTCCACGACCGGACTCAGACGGTGGATCTCATCAATGAACAGGACGTCGTTCTTTTCCAGATTGGTCAATTGCGCTGCCAGATCACCCGGGCGCTCCAAGACGGGACCCGAGGTCTGACGAAGATTGACCCCCATCTCGGCTGCCACGATATGGGCCAAGGTGGTCTTACCCAGGCCGGGTGGACCAAAGAGCAGCACGTGGTCGAGCGCTTCTGAGCGCCCTCGGGCTGCGGTCATGAAGATATCGAGCTGTTCCCGTATCCGTGGCTGACCCACGTAGTCATCGAGCCGGCGGGGCCGCAGCGCGCGTTCGACGACGTCTTCGCTGGGGCTGGTCCGCACAGCGGAAATGATCCGGTCGGTTTCGCTGTCGCTCATCGCTTAACCACGGGCCAGTGATTTCAGCGCCTGCCGGATTCCCTCGTCGACCGAGAGGCCGGGCGCGAGCGCACGCACGGCGGCGCTGGCTTCGCGGTCGGAATAACCCAGTGCAGCGAGGGCGTGCAGGGTGTCTGACTGCGTATCCGTACCTGTGGCACCCAGCCCCCCGGCACCCGGAAGCGCGTCTCCCAAACGGCCCTTGAGCTCGAGCAACAGGCGTTCGGCGGTTTTCTTGCCGATGCCTGGGACCTTTTGCAGTCGTGCGGTTTGCTGGCTGGCGACGGCCTGGGTCAGGTCGTCAACCGTCATCCCCGATAGTACGGCCAGGGCGATGCGCGGCCCGACGCCGCTGATCCGGATCAGGGCCCGAAATGCCTGGCGTTCGGCACCGGTCAGAAACCCGTAGAGCAGATGCGCGTCTTCGCGAACGATGAGGTGCGTGAGCAGCGTTGTTTCCTGACCGAGCGCGGGCAGTACGCAAAAGGTGCTCATTGGCACGTCGACCTCATAGCCCAGTCCATGGGCCATGATGACCACCTGGGGTGGGTTTTTTTCGACCAGCAGGCCGTTGATTCGTCCAATCATGACGACACCAGTCTACCTCGACGCACCCGCAGGCCGAGCGCTGCCAGTGCTGGCGGGAGTCCGGTTGGTGTGTCGGCCGATACGCGTCCGCGGCGCAGGGTCATGGCACGCTGACCATTGCCTGCGGCCAGAGACAGTGCATCCGCCGTTCGCGCGCTGTTGGCATGACACAAGGCACAAGCCAGTGCGTCCGCGGCATCCTGCGAGGGTGCCTGATCGAGCCGCAGGAGTGCGCAGACCAGTCGCTGAATCTGCTCTTTACTGGCACGGCCATGTCCCGTGACGGCTTTTTTGATTTGCAGGGCGGTGTATTCGGCGACCGGCAGATCGGCTGCGGTCAATGCGGCGATCGCGGCCCCCCGCGCCTGACCGAGCAGCAGCGTTGACCGTGGGTTCACATTGACAAAGACCTCTTCGACCGCGGAATGGTCAGGACGGTACTCGCGAATGGTCGCCTGGATTCCGTCGAAGACTTCCTTCAGACGGGCCGGCAGATCGGCATTCGATGAGATCCGGATCACGCCGTGGGCGACGTGTCTGGCCTGATTGCCCGAGCGTTCGATGATGCCGAAGCCGGTACGCAATAAGCCGGGGTCAATTCCAAGAATGCGCATGCGGCCA
>Ga0114975_10003468_pt1 | contig 10527 bp, 8 predicted proteins | sample S_130626_EF_Meta_FD_87031 | JGI IMG/M metagenome (GOLD analysis project Ga0114975, IMG submission 87031) | Freshwater microbial communities from Lake Simoncouche, Canada to study carbon cycling - S_130626_EF_MetaG | ecosystem: Environmental > Aquatic > Freshwater > Lake | place: Lake...
AAGAGAACACAGGCTCCTTGATGGCATATCCTTTCTTCACAGGCTTGAAATCAAAGTCCGTCACCTTCTTCTCTCCTAGCATCACTTTTACGGCATAGTTGACGTAAGGTTCTTGGTAGGCCTTGCAGATGAAGGGCACCGTACGCGAAGCACGTGGATTGGCCTCAATTACATACACTTTATCGTTCTTGATGGCAAACTGCATGTTGATCAATCCCACCGTCTTCAATGCAAGCGCAATTTTTTTGGTGTAGGTTTCAATTTGTCGGATCACCAAATCCCCCAAGTTGTAGGGAGGAAGCACAGCATAAGAGTCTCCAGAGTGAATTCCTGCAGGCTCGATGTGCTGCATGATGCCGATGATGTAGACATTTTCTCCATCACAAATCGCATCCGCTTCAGCTTCGATGGCTCCTTCTAGGAAGTGATCCAAAAGGATCTCGTTGTTTGGAATGTCACGAAGTACATTGACCACATGCTCTTCGAGTTCCTTCTCGTTGATCACGATTTTCATCCCTTGCCCACCCAAGACATAACTTGGACGAACCAACAATGGGAAGCCGAGGGTCTTGCATAGCTCGAGCGCTTCGTCGGTATTGTGGATGGTGCCAAACTCAGGGTAAGGCACATTATTTTCTTTAAGAAGGGTAGAGAAAAGTCCTCTATCTTCTGCCAAATCCAAGGCTTCGTAGCTCGTACCGATAATTTTGATGCCGTACTTGGATAGCTTTTCTGCCAATTTCAAGGCAGTCTGTCCACCAAGCTGTACGATGACGCCCACTGGGTTTTCTTGCAAAATGATTTCGTAAATATGCTCCCAGAATACCGGCTCGAAATACAATTTGTCTGCCACATCTGGATCCGTAGACACCGTCTCTGGGTTGCAGTTGATCATGATGGTTTCATAGCCGCATTCTTTCGCTGCTAAAACCCCATGTACGCAGGAGTAATCAAATTCGATGCCCTGACCCACCCGGTTGGGGCCTGATCCCAGTACTACTACTTTTTTCTTCTCACTGCGAACCGATTCATTCTCTTCCCCAAAAGTGGAATAATAGTAAGGGGTCTTTGCTGCAAACTCTGCAGAGCAAGTATCTACCAACTTGTATACCCGCTTGATGCCCATCTCCTCGTAGCGCTTGTGAAACACATCACTTTCAAGGCAGTCAAACAAATGGGCGATTTGGCGATCGGCATAGCCTTTTTTCTTCGCCACTTCCATCAATTCCCTAGGAATGGTCTCCAGCTTGTATTTGCTGATTTCCGCTTCCAAATGAATCAACTCTTCAATTTGCTTCAAAAACCACTTATCGATTTTAGTCAGATCCTGGATCGTACGGAAAGAAATACCGAGTTTGAAGGCATCGTAGACATGGAACAAGCGGTTCCAGCTTGGATTTGCTAGGGAATACAAGATTTGAGCCTGGTCCTTCAGTTCTTTTCCATCCGCACCCAATCCATTTCTTTTAATTTCTAGGGATTGACAGGCTTTTTGGAGCGCTTCTTGGAAATTTCGCCCAATACCCATCACTTCACCTACTGCCTTCATGGAGAGGCCGAGTCTACGGTCTGCACCTTTAAACTTGTCAAAGTTCCAACGAGGAATCTTCACAATCACGTAATCGATGGAAGGCTCAAAGTAGGCCGAGGTAGTTCCTGTTATGGAGTTGGTGAGCTCGTCCAAGTTGTACCCAATGGCGAGCTTGGCTGCCACCTTGGCGATAGGGTATCCTGTAGCTTTGGAAGCCAAGGCCGAAGAGCGAGATACCCTTGGGTTAATTTCAATACCAATGATGGTCTGGTTGTCTGGGCTTACCGCGAACTGTACGTTACAGCCTCCGGCAAAATTGCCGATGCTATTCATCATCGTAATGGCAAAGTTACGCATACGCTGGTAAACCGTATCTGGAAGGGTCATGGCAGGGGCTACCGTAATGGAGTCTCCTGTATGCACGCCCATGGGGTCAAAATTTTCGATGGAGCAGATGACAATCATGTTGCCAATATTGTCGCGCATCACCTCTAGCTCGTATTCCTTCCAGCCCGTAATGCTCTGTTCGATCAGCACCTCGTGCACTGGAGAAGCTTGGAGACCTGCGGAAAGGTAGTGTTCAAAGTCTTCTGCTTTTTCTACAAAAGCACCACCTGCTCCTCCCAGCGTGTAGGAAGCGCGGATGATGAGTGGAAAACCAATTTCTTGGGCGATTTCTTTGCCCTGAAGCATAGAGGTGGCGGTATCGCCTTTGCAGACCCCTACACCAATCTTTTCCATCAAGGCCTTGAACTTCTCACGGTTTTCTGCAGTATCAATGGCTTCAATATCTACGCCGATCATGCGTACCCCGTAATTTTTCCAAATCCCTGCTTTTTCGCAGTCAATGGCCAAATTCAAAGCAGTCTGTCCTCCCATGGTAGGAAGCACTGCATCAATATCTGGGTGATCGGTTAAAATTTTACGAATTGATTTTTTTTCTAAAGGCAGCAAGTACACGTGATCAGCGGTCACCGGATCCGTCATGATTGTGGCCGGATTGGAGTTGATCAGGGTAACTGTAATTCCCTCTTCCCGAAGGGATCTGGAGGCTTGAGAACCCGCATAATCGAACTCACAGGCCTGACCAATGACGATTGGACCTGAACCAATGATTAATACGTGCTTGATGCTACTTTCTTTAGGCATGGGGAGAGAAGAAATTATATTTTACTTAGGTCCAAATTGGCGTAAAATTAGAAAAATTATCTGAAGGGGAAAGGAGAAATATCAATTTACCTCTGTTTAAAGAGTTGCTATTTTTTTGCTCGATAAAAAACCGCTTTTTCAAACGGGCGGAACTCCTATTTTTACAGGCATGAACTGGAACAAGCTGTCTATTTTTCCTGTGATGGGAGAGCCATTAAGTGCTCAAAACGCGCTGCCCTTAGACTTTACTGCAGGTAATGCTGGGCTTCGCGCGGTGGATCTGAGTGACACTTCATCTTTCGATGTGTTTGTATTCCAGCAACTACATAGTACGGGCAAGAACTATGGTCATGGGGGATACCTAGAGAAGCGAGACATCTACCGCCGCAGCGAGGTCTTTGCCACGGCCCAAGAAGACTTTCGCAACATTCACTTGGGAATCGATATATGGACAGCGGCAGGCAATCCTATTTTTGTCCCTATTGATGGGAAGGTTCACAGCTTCCAGGATAATGAAGGGTTTGGCAACTATGGGCCTACAGTTATTTTGGAGCACCAAGTTAAGGGGCAGCTTTTCTATACCCTCTATGGCCACCTCCGAAGGGAAGATTTGCAAGGTTTGGAAGTGGGACAAGTTCTTCGAGCTGGGGAAGCTTTTTGTCAAGTCGGCCCATATCCAGAAAACGGGGACTGGCCACCGCACCTGCACTTTCAGCTGATCTGGGATTTGGAGGGTAATTGGGGAGATTATCCTGGGGTAGCAGCAGAAAAGGAGCTGGATTTTTATGCCAAAAATTGTCCTGATCCAAGTATTTTTCTAGGATTAAATGAGCATTGAGCAGAACGATATGCGACGCATCGCTTTACTGAATGGAGACTGCTTGGCGGAGCAATTGCAAGACGCGGAGCTTCCAGTTGAACGAATTATTTTTCGAGAAGCCTTGATTTCTGGACCTGTAGGTGGTGCCACTTGGGAGGAATTTTGGGAAACACGAGTTGGATTTCTTACTCAGAATTATGGAGCCACTGCACAAGCTGTACAGGAAAAGACAGTAGCTGAATTGGAGAAGATCAGAAGTTTAGCGGATGGCATCGAACTTAGTCTCTGGTTTGAGGACGATCTATTTTGTCAGGTCAACCTTTGGTTTGTGCTAAAACTGCTTTCTGAGTCGCATAACATCAAAATTTATCGAGTTTTTCCTCCTAAAGCCAGCTCGGCAAACAGCTGGAAGGGATTTGGAAATGCCTCTGCAGCAGCTTTGGCACAAGCCTATGAGTCAAAGGTGCTGTTTACCTCTTCTGACTTGGCGCTAGGCAAAACCCTCTGGGAAGCCTATCGTCTGGGAGATGGCGCACAACTTATAGCCCTTTCAAAAAGTGTATCCCCTTGTTTCAGGCAGTTAGCCGAGGTTTGTCAGGCTCAGCTGGACCGTATTTCGGAAGATCCAAGTGAAAGAAGGCCCGAAAAAGTAATTCTGGAACTCTTGGCGAAGGGCATTACTGATTTTGACACCCTATTTTATCAGTTTTCTGAGCGAGAGGGAATCTATGGGTTTGGGGATTTGCAGGTAAGGAAACTTTTCGATTATCTTGTTAGTACCAAGAAAACCCTAACCTAGTTTGTGTAGAGGATTTCTTCCGAGAATCAGTAGCATCCCTTCAAAAATTCAAATCACTAGTTGCTGATTTGTGAAAACTAATTCGCTCTAATCTTCTACCATCATGAAACTACTAAGTAGGTCACAAGGAATCATTCCTACACTAGAAAAAAAAATAAACCGCCTGCGACTAATCACACTTTCTTTAGCGCTAACAGCTATTTCTGTTTGTGCAGCTGGTCAAACAAACTATTTTCAACCCAACGGAGTGACCATTGCCTACACCAATGAGATTAATGGCTACTCAGTCTCCGTTTTATGGAAACCATTGGTTGTAAGAAATAACCGCACAATAGGCCCTGCAATACTTGAATTCTATAAAATAGATGAGCCTTATTCATTTTATTTAACCAACAACCACTTTGGATTAGAGAATAGTATGCTTCCTTTTAGCTATTCTGAAGACAATCTCAACATTACTAGTTTAAATGAATATGAAATTAACCTAGAGTACAATGAAGATGATTTGGGAACTGACTATAGTTTTGGAACTACCAATCAACCTTTCTTTTTTCAAGACCTCGATTTTGATAAAATTGAAGAACTTGTTTTGGTAGAAAGTGAAAATGGGCAACGAGGTATCGCGTCTTTCAAAGCGTATAAATTTGAAAATTCAGAATTGCAACCTGATCGTTATGGAATTACTTCCATCGAACCTTTCAGATCCTTGGATGAAATGTCCAAGATTGATTATTTGACTAAGCGCATTACCATCTATAAATCAGGTGGTAACTGTGCCAATAGCTATGAAATTTATAAACTTCAGCTAGCAAAAAATGAATATGAGGGGAATTCATTTACGCTGGAAACCAGCATTGAAGAACAAAGAGATGAGAAGTCAAACAAGTGCTATGAATTGACTTACAGCGTCATCGGTCAATCAAAGAAATTGCTATCCAAAAAGGAAGTCAACGAATGACCCGAGAAAGGTATTTAATGGAGAGCTTTACTTCCTTGGATGGAATTCAGTGAGCACTTGTCTAAGGTAATCTCGATCCAAATGGGTGTAAATCTCCGTAGTAGTGATGCTTTCATGACCCAGCATTTCTTGGACAGCACGTAAGTCTGCCCCTCCCTCAATCAGGTGTGTTGCAAAGGAATGTCGAAAAGTATGGGGGCTGATATTTTTTTGAATTCCTGCCTGCTCAGCAGTTTTCTTGATGATCAAAAACAACATCACACGGGTTAGTTTTTGTCCCCGACGGTTGAGAAAGACAAACTCCTCTTGCCCTTTTGCAGGTACTTGCTGTGCGCGAACATGCTCGTCGTACAGCTTGAGGTAATGCAATGCGGACCGGCCAACCGGCACAAGTCGTTCTTTATTACCCTTCCCTACCACCTTCAAAAATCCCACCTCTGCAAAAATCTGGCTCTTTTTAAGTTCCACCAACTCGCTAACGCGCAAGCCCGAACTATACAGCATTTCAATCATGGCCCGGTTGCGATGTCCCTCTGACTCTCCAAGCGGAATGGCTGCAAGCAAGGTTTCTATCTCTTCATAGCTGAGGGTATCAGGAAGTTTTCTTCCCAATTTGGGGGCTTCCAACAGTTGCGCGGGATCCTCTGTAATTCGATCCTCGTACATCAAGAAGCGGTAAAATGCCTTGATCCCGGAGATGATTCGTGCTTGGGAATAAGGAGAGATCTCCAACTTGGCTAGGGCAGTTACAAACTTTCGTAGGTGTTCCAGTTCGAGCTCAAGAGGACTTTTAGATGGGAATTCTATGCCTACAAAATCTGCCAACTTCTGCACGTCCCTAGTGTAAGCTTCAATCGAATTGGCACTCAACGAACGCTCAAGGGTGAGGTAATGACGAAATTGACGGATTAGAGGAGTCCACATGAAGGGCAGATTGAAGGGCTAAAGTTACATGGAAAATGTATTCACAATCACTGGAGCGCTTCACGAATTCAAACTGAAAATTTGAATTGCCAAAAATTGACTCGAAAGTGATTCTTTACTAGGCCTAGAACCTCTTCTTCAGTGGGTTCATTTTTGTAGGAAAAAAATCGATTACTGAAACAGTAGTTTTTAGTTGATCAATCAAATACAAGATTTTTATCTCGAATTGATCACCAGATTTAAATATCAAAAAACGAACTTCTCGACCTTCGTAAACTAGGGCCCTATCAATAGCCCCCCTGCTTGGCATAATCCTTAAAGAATTTACTTTTTCAAATAACTCTTCTATGATTTCAACTACCCGACTCTGGTGAAAATGCATTTCTAAATAGGGGAATATCTCTTGCTTGAATCGTAGCATGGATGAATCAGTTAGGATTAAATCCAACCTTTTTCCTTCATCCATCCTTTGTTCATTTGCTTAAATTCCTCCAAAGTATGGATTCTTCCAGCTTCAATGTCGTCTAAAGATTCCTGAATCCTTTTTTTCATTTCTTTTTCAAGGTTGGAGTCCCCGATTTCCATCGCCCCTTTTTTTACTTCTGGCCTCTTTTTCTCTATCGTCATTGGTGCCCAGTTTAGTGTTGTATCTAAAGTTAACTTTTTTGGGGAATAAAGAACTTCACTATTCCAAAAACTTCCAGCTAGCCCGGTGATCCTTGGAAAGGGTCTTGCCTGTCACCTTCGCACGGAGAATTTCAATCGGCATGGCGTTCTGTGTGAGGATCAAGTCATGAAATGTTTTCTCAGGCATCTTTCCCGAGTCCACCATCTCCTTGCGAAGCGCATAGATTTCCAGTGCCCCGATCATGTAGGCAATTTGGTACAAAGGCCCATAGCTTCCCTCGAAAGACCTACGAACCTCTGCGGATGCGTTGGCAGGTTCGTGACCTACACGATTGACCAGCAGGTCGATGCATTGCTGTGGAGTCATTTTGCCTAAATGGTAATTGAGGGAAAAGATAATTCTAGCCGCGCGGTGCATTCTCCAAAAGAGCATGCCCACCTTGTCCTTGGCGTCTCTTGGGAATTGACGGTCCCACAACACAAACTCCCAATACAAGGCCCAGCCCTCTGTCCAGAACGGCGTACCAAAAGGCCGGCGATGCGTCATGTAACGCTGGTTCATAAATTGCTGGAGGTGGTGCCCCGGGATCAATTCGTGCTGTACCGTAGCTCTAGAGAAATGGGGATTATTGCCCCGCATAGACATCATTTTATCTTCGTGGCTCATTTCAGAAGTAGGGTAGGCAATTTGGATGACCTCACCACCCAAGAAAAAGGGACTCACGCGCTGCCGCTCTGCTGAGATCATGCTCGTTCTCCAGGTTTCTATCGCCAAAGGTGGCACCGTCAACCAGTCGTTTTTGACCATCAAGTCAATGGCCTCATCTCCCAATCGAACCACTTCTTGTGGCCAAGCGCCAGCTGGGAGATAGGTGTTCTTCACCATTTCTAGGGCTGCTTTCCAGTCGTTCCCAAAGCCCAGTTCGTTCGAGGCCTTGAGCATCTCTTTCTCGCACCAGGCAAACTGCTTTTCAGCTTCTGCGATGAGTTCTTCCGGTGTATAGGCAATCATTTCAAAAGCCAGTTGCTTTTCCAAAGCCTCTCTTCCAATAGGCTTTCCGATGATTCCACTGCCATCGTCTTTCACTGAATTGGTATAATGGGCACGTAACGCCTTGGCATAGGCTTTCATTCCTTCGTCCAATTTTTCCCAAGGCGTAGGCATCCACCAGGTGAACGAGGGATCAAAGTCAAAATAAAAGTCGTAGGATTCTTTGACCACTTTGGACAAGCTTTCCACTGCCTGAGCAGCCAATTCCGCTTTTTGCCAAGAATCGTATTTTGAGCTAGTCGCAAGTGCCTTGTGCTGGGCATCTAAGGCTTGAGCCACCTGATTCCATTGGGCGGCAAGTGCCTGGGCATTGGGTTGAACAGCCCTGCGTCGGCCGACAACAAAGCCTTCCAAAGGCTTCCCAAAGGCGATTACCGATTGGATTTGCATAAAATCACGCTTTTCCAAGTCTAGTTCCGCCAATTGCTTCTCGAGGTAGTTTCTGAAAAGAACGTAATCAATCTTCCCATCCTCAGAAAGCGTTGTATAATTTTGGGCTTGAAGGGTCTTGAGGTAGTCTCGATTGAAGGATTCCATCCGAGTAAAGTACTCGCCGGAAAGACGATTAGTGTACAAGCGGCCTAAAGCCCCACGGTCTGCTTGGTAGGTTTGGATAAGTGAGACGAGCTCCGTGGCATTTGCCAGGAACGATAAGAGCGAGAGGGAAAGAAAAAGGACTATTTTTTTCATGGCTAGAAATGGGGTGAATAGGTTGATATCCCCTGCTGAAACTTAGAAAATTTTCGGCTACAAAAAAATCTTTCTTGATCCCTAATTTACCGCCGCGGATGCTGGTGCAATTTGTCGTAAAAATGTGAGCCCCTGTCCTCCTTGCACCCGACAAATTCCCGCTGGGACTAGGGGATTTGAAAGGATATAATTTTTACCATCTCTTAAATTGGTATAGAACTATAGTATAATTAAGTTAATTGATTCATTTTTGGTCTATAAATATTAAAATGAACTAATACAGGAACAGAATTTTTTATTGTCCCTGCTTAGATTTGAGAAACAAAAATTTCAACCAAGCCAACTCTGGCTAAAATCGAATCCTTATGAACTGGAAAGGAGTATTTCCCGCAGTAACTACCAAATTTCATGCTGACGGCAGTCTAGACATGAACCTGTTTTTTAAGAACCTAGACTTCCAATTGGCCAGTGGCGTACACGGCATTATTTTGGGAGGAACCTTGGGCGAAAGCTCTGTGCTCTCCCAAGAAGAAAAAATCACACTAACTAGAGAAACAGTCAACTACATCAACGGCAGAGTGCCTGTAATACTTAATATTGCTGAAGGAGCCACCAAAGACGCGCTGTTTTGGGCTAAAAAAGCAGAAGAACTCGGAGCTTCTGGCTTGATGATTCTCCCTCCCATGCGCTACGGTGCAGATGCACGGGAAGTTGTGACCTACTTCAAGACAGTAGCACAGTCCACCTCCTTGCCTATGATGATTTACAATAACCCTGTGGATTACAAAACCCTTGTGACGGTAGACATGTTTGCCGAACTGGCAGACTGCCCCAATATCCAAGCGATCAAAGAATCTACCCGTGACATCTCCAATGTCACCCGCATGTTCAACCGTTTTGGAGATCGATTCCAGATTCTTTGCGGCGTAGATACCCTCGCGCTTGAAGAGTTGCTGATGGGCGCTGTAGGCTGGGTCGCAGGATTAGTTTGTGCATTCCCGAAGGAAACTGTCGTGATTTACAACTTGGTTCAGGAAGGAAAAATCGAGGAAGCACGGGAGATTTACCGTTGGTTTTTACCGCTTTTGGAACTCGATATCCACCCCAAACTGGTTCAGTACATCAAGTTGGCCGAGCAGCATTGCGGCATCGGATCCGAACATGTGCGTGCACCACGCTTGACCTTGATCGGTGAAGAGCGCGTACGAATTGAAAAAATAATCACGGATGGGATTAAGAATCGGCCGGTACTTTAAAATGAACTAGAAATAAAGTTGAAATACGATAGAAATAGACTTCGCTTCCCGCCGCGGCGGGAAGACTCAGTGAAATAAGTTGAAATAGCGATTCGTATTTCTATTTCACCGAGCTTGCTCGGTTTATTTCGAGTGTATTTCTATCGTATTTCTAAAAAAATAAAATAAATAATCAACCATGCAAATCGATTCCATTCTTCAAGCATCCCAAACCGCTTTTCTAGATTATAAAAATCTATCTGGAAAGGATAAGGGGCATTTTTTGGAGACCATTGCTGAAATTTTGGAATCCAATCGAGCAACCATCGTTCCCCTGGCCGTACGGGAGTCCAACCTCCCTGAAGGACGAATCAACGGAGAGTTGGGCAGGACTACCGGACAAATTCGGCTTTTTGCCAATCTAGTAAAAGAAGGCTCCTGGGTAGAAGCCACAATCGATCCTGCAATGCCCGATCGAAGTCCACTTCCTCGAGTCGATATTCGCCGATTTTTAACCCCACTTGGCCCAGTGGTCGTGTTTGGAGCTAGTAATTTTCCGCTTGCATTTTCTACGGCAGGCGGAGATACCATTTCGGCCTTGGCCGCGGGTTGCCCAGTGATCTACAAAGCGCATCCTGCGCATCCAGAAACTTCCAGAAAAATTGCTGATTGCATCCAAGAAGCCCTTAAAGCTTGCGGGCTTCCTGCTGCGCTATTTACCCATGTAGAAGGAGGGATTGAAG
>Ga0114975_10003472_pt1 | contig 10523 bp, 12 predicted proteins | sample S_130626_EF_Meta_FD_87031 | JGI IMG/M metagenome (GOLD analysis project Ga0114975, IMG submission 87031) | Freshwater microbial communities from Lake Simoncouche, Canada to study carbon cycling - S_130626_EF_MetaG | ecosystem: Environmental > Aquatic > Freshwater > Lake | place: Lake...
ATCAGCTTCAAACAACCTGACGAGCAATGTCGTGTCGACTGCTAATGGGTCGACGAGTGCTGTGGTATCCGCGATGCGAATTTGCAGCAGGGCGAGCTTTGGGTAATAGGTCTTTTCGCGATGAAATTCGGTGTCCAATGCATATCGATCAGACACGACAACTTCATCAATGAGAGCATTAAGCGCAACGTCGGTGTCTATCCACATCATTGGGAAACTGGCCTATTCGCCAGCGACGACAGCATTGCCTAGTGCGATCCAGCCTGTGGTTCCGCCAGCAATGTTCACAAGATTGTCGATGTCGAAATCAGCCAAATATTGACAAGCACGCATGCTTCGACCACCCACTTGGCAGATGACGTACACAGTGCCTGCGTGTCTAAATTCATCGACACGATCGTGCACAGTTGACAACGGAATCGAAATTGCAGACGGCACATGACCGGCGGCGAATTCATCGGATTCACGAACGTCAATGAGCAATGCTCCGCTTGCGAGAAGGGGTTCTAATTCGGAAACTGAAATCTCACCAATCATTGTGCTTATCCTATTGTGCGTCTTGAGGCGTATTGACGTTCGTTAAAACATGACTAGCGAAATGTTGGTCGTACACGTTGAGGCCAGTGATGGCTCGATGGATTGCGCGCTCGCCAGATGAGTAGGCCTCAATCATGTGGCAACGTGTTGCTTGGACATTCCAGCAGCTCAGCAGCCAGTGGCGTAAGTGCGGTGGCTGCTCGTCGGTTGCGACTACAACATCGCATTCTCTTTGATTCGCGATCAAACGATCAAAATCGGACGCCATAAAAAATGGAGTATCGCATGGTGCAAACACCACGAAGTCGCTTGATGCATTTTCCAAAACATCGCACATAGCACCGAGTGGCCCGTGTCCTTCGCGACGCCCACTCACTCTCGCAATGTTGACGAAATCGGCGTGATCGACCGGTGGACCAACTACAGAACATTCACCATCGATAGAACCCGCGAGATGATTCAGAACAACAATTCCCATTGGTTTGCCGTCGATGAGATGCAGCAATTTATTGGAGCCAAAGCGTGTGCTCTGTCCTCCTGTGAAAACGAAACCAGAAATACTCGAACCCATAAAAACGGTTATGGTCTGCCGTTCGGATCACATTGCAATAAAAATTGTGAGCACCGCGTGGCTTCATCGGTTTCGCCAATATCTGCAGCTGTGCGAGCGAGACCATCTAAACAGTTCAGAAAACCATGATTTGTTGGGGCTGACCAACGTACATATCCGCTGCCCTTCCATCCATTGGCTCGCAACGCATCTAAACCGCGATGGTAACCAACGCGGTAAGCCATGTAACTTTCCACGGAATCTCTCGCAACATCTCCGAGCGCCGCCCATGCCGCAAGGTATCGAGGGTGGTTGGCCACTACTCGCGCAACTGCATCTCGTCGATCTCGATCATGTGAGGCAAGAGCTGCGTCTAACGCGGCTTGCAAGGCATTATCAACCGCTGGAAGAACCACGTTTGGGGGTCCGGTCCCTGAAACATTCACAGTAGAGCTCATGAGTTAACCGTATACGAGAAGCAGTTCGGTCTCTGGTTTTGCTGGCAGAATATGTTCATGATTGGAATTTCATTCAATGCCGACAGTGTGCAGAACTACTCGCTTATGGCGATGGGAGGCTCGTTCATCGGATTGTTGCTCGTATTGAAATTTGCTAAGTCCGTAGTGTCAAAATTGCTCCTGCTAATCGTTTGTGTAGGAATTGGGGTGCTGGCTTTCACCCAACGCGACGCAGTGAACGCGTGCGTTGCATCGGCAAATAAACAGGCTCAGGCTGGCACGCCGTTTGAAACGACATGCACATTTTTCGGACAGCGAGTATCTCTCTCGGGTATTACCAAACAGCCATGATCGAATCATTTCTTACACACATTGATGCCTGTCCTACCGCCCATCATGTGGTGCGCAGAACAGCAGCGATATTGAAAGACAACGGATTCAAAGATGTTTCTCTCGATTCGGCTTTCTCCAGCGATCAACTTCAGCATGGTTTTGTAGTCAATGGAGGAACCATTATTGCGTGGAGAAATGCACAGACAATCTCAGCCGATGGAATACGAATCGTTGGCGCCCATACCGATTCGCCTGGATTGCACATCAAACCAAATCCGGATACGCAAACTCTCAATTGGCAGCAACTACAAGTTGAGGTGTACGGCGGTCCTCTGCTCAATTCCTGGCTAGATCGTGACTTGGCAATAGCCGGTCACGTGGTTCTTCGCGATGGAACTACGTCACTGTTTACATCGAATCGCCCAGTAGCCCGTATTCCACAATTGGCAATACACCTAGATCGCGAAGTGAACGATAAAGGCTTGATTCTCAATCGTCATCAGCACCTCTCTCCTGTTTGGGCATTAGGAACTTCAGCAAGTTCCTTTGAAACGTGGTTGGCACAGCAATGTTCAGTATCGCCTTCTCAGATCGCATCGTGGTCTGCACAGTTGGTGGATACACAGAAGGCAGAAATTTTTGGTCGTGATTCTGAGTTCGTTGCATCGTCACGTATCGATAATCAAATCTCTTGTTGGGCCGCTCTTGCAGCTTTGCTTGCTGGCACCGGCGATCAACCCATGATGATCGCACTGTTTGATCACGAAGAAGTTGGTTCTCAAAGCGCTCAAGGTGCTGGTGGCCCGTTGCTCGAGCACGTACTTGAACGACTTACTGCTGCATCTGGATCGACTCGCCCTGAATTTCTCACAGCATTACAGAAAAGTCACTGCGTATCAGCGGATAACGCGCACGCTGTCCATCCAAATTACACCGATCGCCACGAATTGAACAATGCACCAAATGTGAACGATGGAATCGTGGTGAAGACCAATGTCAATCAACGTTACGCAACATCGCCGAGTTCGGTTGTGCCAATAGTTCGCGCCGCAACTTCGGCAGGAGTCCATCTGCAAACGTTTTCGTCACGAAACAACATCGCTTGCGGATCAACTATCGGTCCGATCACTGCAACAAGACTCGGCATCGACACGGTTGACATAGGTGTACCGCAATTGTCAATGCATTCAATTCGTGAAATGTGTGGCACGAAAGATCCAGTTGATCTAGTTGCGCTTCTCAGCGTATATTTCTCGCGCCTCTAGTTTTCAAGCGTTAATTAATGAGGCGGTTCGCTTCATCCAATAGTCTCTGCAATTCGTTTTGCAGTTGCACAGTCAAATCGCCGATCTGTTCTCGAGAAGCTCTGCCCCCACCTGGGACGTCGGCGGCTATTGGTTTTCCGATGACCATGCGGCATTTTTTAAATCGAATTGCTTTCGATCCTGAGCGCATGACATCTTCAGTTCCGGCGATTGCTGCTGGAACGATTGGTACTCCAGTTTTCAAAGCAATGTAAGCGGCTCCGTCAAACAGCGGTTGCACCTCTGGACCATAGTGACGAGTGCCCTCGGGAAACATCACGAGTGGTTCCCCACTTTGCACGATTGCTATGCATCGTTTCAATGCTTCAAGATCTGCTGATCCACGCGTGACCGGAAATGCACCGAGCCCGGTCATAATTTTGCCAATCGGTTTGTACTTCCAAATGGAATCCTTGCCCATGAATCTCATACGACGACGAGTTGCAGCCGAAGCTACAGGAATATCAATCGTTGACCGATGAGTCGGCGCGAAAACAAACGAACCTTCTCGTGGAACGTTTTCCAAACCAACGACTCGCAATCGAAGATACGAACGACAGATTCCGACAACAAGTCCCCGCACAATTGAATAGAAAATCTTGGTCGAACGTGATTGTCCAACGATTCGAGAGTCGACGATGGCCATTACTTCGACCTCTCAACAAACAGTTGCTCAATTTCATTCACGACGTCATCAATTGCTCTATCGCTGGTATCGACGACCACTGAGTCACTGGACGATGCCAGAGGGCTGTCGGCACGGGTGCTGTCAAGTAAGTCTCGTTCGGCGATTGCCGCAGCAATTTGCGCAACATCACCACCGTCTTGATCTACTCGGCGCTGCGCACGCACTGCCGGTGAGGCAGTGAGGAAAACCTTGAGCACAGCATTAGGAAACACTACGGTTGCGATGTCGCGACCCTCTATTACTCCCCCGCCATGCGCGCTTGCCCATTCCTGTTGGCGAATCCGCATTTCTGTGCGAACACCTGAGTTGGCAGCAACTTTGCTGACGTTACCAGTCACTTCTGGGCCACGAATCGCAGCGGTCGCGTCGTGTCCATTGATGATGACACGATCGATTCCTACATGTAGATCGCATTCTTGAGCCAGCTTGGTGACGACGTCTTGGTCGCTCAAGTCGAGTTCGTGCAACATGGCTTCAAAGGTGACCGCGCGGTACATCGCGCCTGTATCTAAATACTTCATGTGGAGACGAGCAGAGAGCGCTTTGGCAATAGTTGATTTTCCTGCACCTGCAGGTCCGTCAATTGCGATGACGCGACGATGTGCGTCAACTACCAACTTGTGTCCCTTGGTCGACCCTCTTCGTAACCAGAAGCACTTTGAATTCCGATGATCGCGTTTTTCCGGAATTCAACAGTGTTGTTCGCGCCTGCGTACGTGCATGATGAACGCACGCCGGCAACGATTTGATCGAGAATGTCTTCCACACTTGGGCGTTCAGGGTCGAGGTACATTCGCGAAGTTGAAATTCCTTCTTCGAAGAGTTCCTTACGTGCGCGCTCGACTGCCGATTCGTCTCGCGTGCGGTTACGCACAGCGCGGTTAGACGCCATTCCGAAACTCTCCTTGTACAAGCGACCGTTTGTGTCGCGAAGCGTGTCCGCTGCCGATTCGTAAGTTCCAGCGAGCCAGGAACCAAACATGATGTTTGCAGCACCTGCTGCGAGGCCGAGCGCAACGTCTCGCGGATGACGTACGCCGCCATCGGCCCACACATGCTTTCCAAGTTGAGCAGCCTGTTCTGAACATTCAAGCACTGCTGAGAATTGCGGTCTACCGACTCCAGTCATCATGCGTGTGGTGCACATTGCTCCAGGACCAACACCCACCTTGATGATGTCAGCGCCTGCGTTTATGAGATCGAGAGTTCCTGAAGCGGTTACTACGTTTCCCGCGACAACAGGAAGGCCAGCAACATTGGCTCGCACTTGTTCGATTGCTTTCAACATGCGTGTTTGATGCCCGTGAGCAGTATCGACAACGAGTACATCGACTCCCATTTGGGCCAGCGCTTTTGCGCGTGCGCCGGGTTCGGCATTGATTCCAACTGCAACACCGATCATCAATTGACCGTTCTTGTCCAGTGCTGGCTTATAAATGGTGCTGCGCAGCGCTCCCTTACGAGTGATGCATCCGACCAACTTGCCATCATTGTCAACAACTGGAGCAAAGGAAATTCTGCGTTCTGTCATTTCGTCAAACATGGCTTCTGCGCTCATGGTTGAGTTCAATGAAATGATTTCGCGGCTCATCACATTTTGCAATTGCGCAAAACGGTCGAAACCTACAGAGTCGTGTTCGGTGAAGATGCCCGATGGTCGACCATCGCTGTCCACCACCACTACCGCACCGTGTGCGCGCTTGTAAATGAGACTGAGCGCCTCGCCGACGGTTCCGTCTGCTGGCATCGTGATCGGAGTTTCGTAAATGGTGTGACGCGACTTTACAAAGCGAACAACATTTTCTACGACATCGAGGGGAATGTCCTGAGGCAGGACAACAAGTCCGCCTCGACGCGCCACCGTTTCTGCCATGCGGCGTCCGGCGATAGCCGTCATATTCGAAACCACAACGGGAATGGTCGTTCCCAGACCATCTGTGGTTCGCAAATCAACACCCTGTCGCGACTGAACATCGGACAGGCTCGGAACCATGAATACATCGTTATAGGTGAGGTCGTAGTTCGGCGTTCCGTTTAAAAACTTCATGACGTTTCCCCTTGTGCACCATTGGGCCTGGTAGCTAAACCCTGCTTTACGACCGCTTTAGGCTACTCCGAATTTGTAGCCTCGTAATCACATGAGTTCAATCGCTTCTAGCCATAGCCCAGACGCAATCGAGCGGGCGGTCAGCGTGTTGAACGCAGGCGGACTTGTTGGGTTACCAACTGAAACCGTCTATGGGCTTGCTGCACGTGCAGATATTGAAGATGCAGTTGCGAAGATCTTTCGTGCAAAAGGACGTCCGTCAGATCATCCGTTGATCTTGCATATTTCGGACATCTCTGAATTAGACCGTTATGCCGTCAATGTTCCTCGAGTTGCTATGACACTTGCCGAACAATGCTGGCCAGGACCCCTCACACTGTTACTTCACAAAACATCTGCGGTTTCTCCGCTTGTTACGGGTGGACGCGAAACCGTTGCCATTCGCATTCCGGCAAACGAATGTGCCCGAGAAATTATCCGACAATGCGGGCATGGTCTGGCTGCACCATCAGCAAACGTATTCGGTCATGTCAGTCCTTCATCAGCACAACACGTATTGGACGACCTTGGAGATCGCGTCGAACTCATTGTCGACGACGGAAATTGCTCAATTGGTGTTGAGTCCACAATTGTTGATTTCACAACCTCAGATCCACAACTGCTTCGACCCGGAGGGTTTCCCGCTGAAGATCTTGAATCACTAATGGGCCACAAGCTCGTAATGCCATCCGGTGAATCGCGCGCATCTGGCATGCTCGCCTCTCACTACGCGCCTAAATGCACAGTGGTGCTTGCAAACGACATCACCGAAGCACATGACGCGCATAATTCCATCCCTAATTCTCGAATACTCGATCATTGGGACAACACGCCGTTATACGCCGCCTCGTTATATTCCCAAATGCGACAAGCAGACAGTGATGGTGTGGACACCATCATTGGGGTGTTACCCCCTATTTCAGGGCTTGGTTCCGCGATTCGTGACCGCCTGATGAAGGCCTCATTCCTCTAGGATAAATAATCCAAACCCAGGGTGGCACCCGTCACCCGACTCCTAGGGGGAGAAAATACATGAAGAAAACAACAAAGCGCCGTTTCGGTGCTCTCGTTGTTGGTCTCAGCCTTGTTGCTGCGGCCTGCGGCGGTAGCAGCGATGGCGGATCAACAGCCACAGCAGGTGGCGAGTTGGAAGGAATGAAGGGCACCATGCCACTCGTCAACCTTTCAGCTGAGTTCAAAGATGGTATGAACGCGTTCTGGGTTGCTGCAGGCAACACAGCGCTTGAAGACTATTCATATGCTGCAGAAGCATTTGACTCAGTAATGCTCGTTGCACTCGCAGCAGAAGCAGCAAAGACTGACGGCAGTGCACTTGCCTCACAGATCCAAGCAGTTTCAGCAGGCGGCGAAGCATGCAGCGATTTCGCAGCATGCGTAGCAATCATTGCAGCTGGCGGAGACGTCAACTACGAAGGTGCATCTGGCCCACAGGACATGAACGGAAACGGCGAACCAGTTAATGCTTCGTACGGCGTTCTTACCTTCGGTGCAGACAACCGCTTCAAGTACGAAGATGCTTCGTACGTTCTTGCAGACGCTCCAGAGTCGGACATTGTTCCTGCTTCTGACGTAACTGTAGAGCGTAAGGGTGACGGCGTATTGAAGATTGGTTCGCTCTTGCCAGAAACCGGTTCACTCGCATTCCTCGGACCACCAGAATTTGCTGGTGTTGAGTACGCAATCGACCTTATTAACAAGGCCGGCGGCGTTCTTGGCAAGCCAGTTGAATACGTTCAGGGTGACTCGGGTGACACCAGCACTGATACAGCAAGCACCACCGTTGACCGTCTCCTCGGAGAAAATGTTGACGCAATTATCGGTGCTGCATCGTCTTCAGTGACATTGACCGTAATCGACAAGATCACAGCAGCTGGCGTAATTCAGTTCAGCCCTGCGAACACGTCGGACAAGCTCTCAACCTACGCTGACAATGGTTTGTACTTCCGTACAGCACCAGCTGACAAGCTTCAGGGTGCAGTGCTTGCAAACCTCATCGCAGGTGACGGCGCAGCAACTGTGTACATCATGGCGTTGGACGATGCTTACGGAACGGGTCTTGCAGACGCGATCGAAGCAAACCTCACCGCAGCAGGCGTAACTGTTGTTGGCAAGAAGATCTACGACCCGAAGGCAACGACATTCGATGCTGAAGTCGGCGAGATCAAGACTGCTAACCCAGATGCGATCATGCTCGTTACTTTCGACGAAGGTTCACGTATCTTGCGCACCATGGTGGAGCAAGGCATCGGACCTAAGGACAAGAAGGTCTACGGCTGTGACGGCAACATGGGTAACGCACTCGGCGAAAACTTCGACTCGGGTAAGTAATCCCTGACTCTGTCAGATTAAGAAAGGCCCCCAGCCGAAAGGTTGGGGGCCTTTTTATTTGTCCAAAAAGAGACAAGAAAAGCGTCAGCCGCCGGTCATTTTGGCGAGCGTGCCCAAGTACAACTTGATTACATTTGGGTCTTCGAGAAGTTGGCGACCAGTGCCTGTGTACGCATTCTTGCCCTGGTCGAGCACGTAGCCACGATCGGTAACTTGCAGGCAACGACGTGCATTCTGTTCCACCATCAAGATTGCAATACCTTCTGCATTGATGCGCTTGCATTGAATAAATACTTCGTCTTGCAACACAGGAGACAAACCCGCACTCGGTTCATCGAGTAGCAACAACTTTGGTTCCATCATGAGCGCTCGGCCCATTGCAACCATCTGACGCTCGCCTCCCGACAACGATCCTGCACGTTGGTTTGCGCGCTCGCGCAACTTCGGGAACAACGAAGTGACATATTCGAAACGTTCGTCAAACACACTTGGCTTGATGAAGCATCCCATTTCCAAGTTTTCGGAGACCGTCAAACTCTGAAACACATTCTGAGTTTGCGGCACATAGCCCACGCCTTGTTCAACAAGTTCGTGCGCCTTCATGCCAGTGATGTCATTGCCCAAAAAGCTGACATTGCCGCCGCGTACTCCACATTGACCAAGAATTGCTTTCAACACCGTGGATTTTCCGGCGCCGTTCGGTCCGATGACTCCAACGAATTCGCCAGCGCGAACTTCTATATTGCAACCATTCAAAATATTTACTTCGGGTACGTAACCAGCCACGAGTTCATCAACAACGAGAATGCGATCATCGGACATTATGCATTCTCCTCTTCAAGTAGCGATTTGCCCTGGTGAGTGCCGAGATACGCCTCGATCACCGCTGGGTTAGACGAAATCTGTTCTGGTGTTCCCTCAGCGATGATGCGACCTTCTGCCATGACCACTACCCAGTCGGATATGTCGTGCACCATGTCCATGTCGTGTTCGACGAACAGCACGGTCATGCCATCGTCACGCAAACCGCGGATGTGTTCGTTCAAACTCTGTTTGAGCGCTGGGTTCACTCCGGCCATCGGTTCGTCAAGCATGACAAGTCGAGGGTTGGTCATGAGCGCCCGGGCCATTTCAAGCAACTTACGTTGTCCGCCGGACAAGGTTCCCGCATATTGATCACGCATATGGTCGAGCTTGAACCGCTTCAACAATTCATCGGCACGACGCTCGATGATTGCTTCTTGTTTGCGATACCGGAACGGAAGCAATCCATTCCACCATTTCTCGCCCATCTGATGCGTTGCCCCAAGTTTCATATTTTCGATGACCGAGAGCTTGGTGAGGCTCTTGGTCAACTGAAACGTGCGCACCATTCCCAAGCTTGCGGTTTTGTGGGCAACAACCTTTTTGAGGTTCTTGCTATCAAACATCCACTCACCCGTATCGGGCGTATCAAAACCGGTGAGCAAGTTGAACAGCGTGGTCTTCCCTGCACCATTTGGCCCAATGAGAGCGGTGATGGATCCGCGCTGAACTTCGAGGTGCTGCACGTCGACAGCAGTTACGCCACCAAAATTTCTCCGCACGTTTTCTGCAAGCAGGATCGGGTCAGGCTTAGCTACACCCGGCGCCGCATTTACTGACGCCAAAGCGGCGCGAGCGCGTTGCGCGAGTTCCGAATAATTCCGTTCAGCGTCCATCTAATGCCATCTCTTCTTTGCTGCCGAACACACCTTGTGGCCTAAATGTCATGAGCAACATGAGTCCAAGTCCAATCAACATGTAGTTCACTGGACCAACCTGTGCTTTCTGAATAATGCCTATTCCAAAGAGGTTGAATGGTTTGTCTTTTGTTAACTCACGCAAGAAATTGTCACTGAACACATACAGACCCCAGAACATCATTGGGCCGATTACTGATCCACGCACCTTTGCAACGCCACCAAGCACCAACGCTGTGAGCACGTAGAAGGTCACGTCGCGGCTGTAGTTGTCTGGCTGCACCGAACCACGGTCGAGGGCAAAGATCATGCCCGAAAACATTCCGACAACACCGCCAATGATGAGCGATTGCATTTTGTAGCTGTACACGTTTTTGCCGAGACTTCGTACAGCATCTTCATCTTCGCGAATCGCTTTTACAACTCGCCCCCACGGACTCTTCATGAGCATGTAGACAAGGGATGAGAAAATAATGACGAGAGACCAACCAACGATC
>Ga0114975_10003473_pt1 | contig 10521 bp, 8 predicted proteins | sample S_130626_EF_Meta_FD_87031 | JGI IMG/M metagenome (GOLD analysis project Ga0114975, IMG submission 87031) | Freshwater microbial communities from Lake Simoncouche, Canada to study carbon cycling - S_130626_EF_MetaG | ecosystem: Environmental > Aquatic > Freshwater > Lake | place: Lake...
AATGGCGCTGGCAAGAGCACGACAATGAAAATGCTCGCGGGGTTTCTCCCACCCACATCCGGAACAGCCGAGATCGCGGGTTGTGATGTTTTCACCGATTCACTGCGTGCCCGGGAACATATCGGGTACATGCCAGAGAATGTCCCCCTCTACACCGACATGAGGGTCAGTGAATTCCTCCGCTATCGGGCGTCATTGAAGGGAGTCCCAAGGAGACGATTGAGGGATCGCATCAGCGATGTGCTGGAATTATGTGGCCTTGAGGATGTCGAGAAAAAGATAATATCCCGCCTCTCCAAAGGTTACCGTCAGAGGGTCGGACTCGCTGACGCCATGGTTCACGAACCTGATCTCCTCATCCTCGACGAGCCCACGATTGGCCTCGACCCAAATCAGATCCGCCTTGTACGCGACTTGATTCGCAATCTTCGACGCCACCACACAATTCTCATCTCTACACACATCCTTCCCGAAGTGGAGATGCTTTGCTCGCGAGTGATCATTATTAACAAGGGACGGATCGAAGCGCTCGATACGCCGCAAAATCTCCGCGCCCGACTCGGTCAGGAAGGTCATGTTTTATTCGACGCCCGCGTGCCCGACGCCCGCGTGGCGGCAGCTGAGCTTCGTAAACTAGAAGGCGTGCAAACCGTGAACATCCGGAACGACGGACCTTGGTCTATTTTCAAGATTCAATGCACACCGGGCCATGACCCCCGAGAAACCATTTATCAATTTGCTGTGGAAAAAAGCTGGCCTGTCCGCGAGTTGAGCCGACCGCCAGTCTCTTTGGAGCAAGTCTTTGCGGAAGTCACAAACGGAGAGGAACTCTGACCATGGGCCGCTTTTTTATTCTTTTTCGCCGTGAGGTAGCATCGACGTTCCATCAACCCATCGCCTATGTCGTGCTCTTCTTTTTCTTGGTGATTACTGGATTCAACTTCCATGCGGGGATCACAATGCTGAACAACGGGCGTGGAACCACAACGGTGGTCGAAGCCTTTTTCAACACCATGTATTTCTGGTTCCCGTTTTTGTTGGTCTTCCCCTTTACGACCATGCGAGTTTTTGCCGAGGAGTCTAAAATGGGCACCATCGAAATGCTCATGACCGCGCCAGTCCGAGATTCCCAGGTCGTCTTGGCCAAATACGCTGGCGCACTTTTCTTCTACCTCGTTCTCTGGGCACCAAGCCTGCTCTATTTCGTCACATTCCAAACGATCACGGGAATGAATGCGGCTGGGGCGGCGGGCAGCTACATCGGCGCCTACTCGATACTGATCATGATGGGCATGCTCTACACCTCGATCGGTTGCCTAGCCTCGGCTCTCACGGATAATCAAATCGTCGCGGCGATGATCTCGTTTGCCGCAATCCTAGCTTTGTTTTTTCTCGGACTCCTCTCCTTCATCATGCCAGCCACTGGCTCGATCCTGCGCGAGGTGACGTATTACTTTTCCCCTATCGAACACATGGTGGATTTTTCACGGGGCATCGTGGATTCCCGGCCGGTGGTTTTTTACATTAGCTCCACGCTTCTGGTTCTCTTTGCCACACTCCACGTCTTTCAATACCGCCGCTGGAAATCATGACACCGGGACGCACTGGAATCAAAATCAGCATCGGCCTCCAATGTCTCGCCGTTGCCATCATTTACCTGCTTGTCAACTATCTTGGGTTTACTCACTACGAGCGCTGCGACTACTCCCGTTCGCAGAAGTTCTCCCTCTCCGATCAAACCAAAATCGTCCTGAAGGAGTTTAAAAAGCCCCTCAACATCATCATCGTCTCCTCTCCCTCGTTCCTTTCGCCGGCATCCCAGATCCTTGGTGATATACGCAGCCTGATGACGGAGTTTTTATTCAACAAACGTCAGGGCCTTGTTGTGGAATACGTGGATCCGACACGCAATCTCTCCAGAATTCAGGAACTCCAGACGAAATACAACCTCACGAGCCTAGATAACATCGCCATCCTTGATTATGATGAAAGGCATCGGTTGGTGAATTTGTCGGAGATGGGAGATTTTGATATGTCCCCCGTCGCACAAGGCGAATTGCCGATCTTGTTGGGCTTCCGTGGCGAACAGATCCTCACCAGCGCGCTCATGGGGCTTCTTAAAGCGGGGAGTCAGAATATCTATTTCCTCCAAGGGCATGGCGAGCCCCCACCCAATATCAACGGCGACCTATCCACTTGGATCGATGCCATCCAACGCCAGAATGCGATCTGCACCCCACTTTCCCTCTCTTCCATTGACAAGGTGCCAGAGGATGCCGCAGCCATCGTCATTGCCGCAGCGAAGTCTGATTTGGACGAGCGTGAGGCGGCTGTCCTTGCCGCATGGCTTCGCGTGCGAGGAAAGATGCTGGTCCTACTGGATCCCGACGCCTCCACTCCACGCCTTCATGCCTTGTTGGCCGCGAACGGCATTACCCCACAAGATGACCGCGTTCTCCGCCTCATCAAACTTCCCTTCGCAATGGGCATCTTGCGCGATGTCACCGGCGAGGTCTTAAAAAACGCGGAAGTCACGCGACGCCTTCAAGGAATGAATATCCTTTTCCCTGGGGCAACTCAGTCACTAACCTTCGACAAAGACCTCGTCCAAAAAGAGAAAATCCTAATACGCCCGCTCACTCAGGCCGCCGAGGAGTTTTGGGGAGAAACGGATTTCGCTCCGAACCAAGCCGAGGGCGTGCGCTACGATGATGGCATCGACCATGGCCAACCGGTTATCATCGCTGCTTTGGCCGACCGTGACGGCGTGGAAGATGACCGCCTCAACGTACAGACGTCCCGCCTCATCGTTGTCGGGTCGTCCCAGTTCGCCTACGATGCCTCGATCTCACGGCCTGGACTGGACCTCCTTATTGGATCCATCAACTACCTTGTCGAACAAGGCAACCTCAGCGGGATCACGGCAAAAAACACCACTCGCTTCGCTCTTCAACTCACCGACCTTCAATTATCACAACTCGCCTTAGTTGTGATGGTCGGAATGCCAGCAGTGGCTGCATTTATAGGACTGATTGTTTGGTGGAGGCGGAGGGCATGAGCAAGTTAGCCACTGTTCTGCTTGTGCTGGCAGCTGCAGGATTGATCGTTTTCGTGGCCACCACATCAAACTGGCGTCTTTCGGAAGGACGACTGAAAGCTGCAGGGTCACCCCTTTTTGATTTCGATCCCGATGAGATCAGCAACATCAAAATCAAAAATGGCGACCAATCGTTTCGCCTGAAAAGAGTCGACGCAGATTGGATCGTTTCGACTGGAACTGACGATGTCGCAGCGCCGGAAGCCATGAAACAGCTTTTTGAATCTGCCCTCGGCACCATCATCCTCGACCGCATTGATGCCAGCGAACTCAGAGACGACAAAAACCTCTCGGGCTACGGAGTCCAAAAAAGCAGCCTCCAGATCGACTTTAAAGGCGACAAGCCGCCATCTCTGCTCGTTGGAAAGAGCAGCGTGGATGGCACACGCAATTACGTTTCTTTTGAGAATTCCAAGACCGTATTCCTGATCCCCAACGACCTCGTTCGCCTCATCACCGAACCCCCGTCGAGCTTCCGCGACCGACGCCTAACGACGATCGCTCCAGACACACTAAAGAAACTGGAAATCCGTCGTGCAAATACCATCCTCGAATTAGATCGATCTCCGACAGGATGGCGAATATTAAAGCCGGTCAATACTCCCGCTGACGAAGTGGCCGTGGGCAAATTAGTGGATCAAATCCTCCATCTTCGACTCAAGGAATTCGTAAACAATCCCACAACCGACCCCCTTCTCACAGGAACGGCTGGGGAAAAAGCCTGCATCAAACTTTACCAGGAAGGCGATACCGCCCCTTCCACTATTACCATCGGGCAACCTGCGCCAGATGGAGGTTACTACGTCCGACTCGAACCCCGCCATATTGAGTGCCGTATCGCGGATAAAAATCTGGAATTCCTGTCCACTGATATGAACCTTCTTCGCGACCGCTCGACAGCGAGACTGAATCCAGACCTCATAGATTTAGTCCGCATCAATACTGCCGGAGCACAGCGCGAGATCAAACGTTCTCCTGCAATCCCACTAGCGGACACGATCCCCCGCCTTGTTGAGATTTTGAGAACGACCCAGGTCATCAAATTCCTGCCAGCCACTCCCGTTGAACTCGAGAATCAACGTCTCAACTCCCCACTGCATCGACTGACCTTTCTTTCCGTTATTTCGGAAAACACTCCAGAATCTCCAGCTGGCGAGCAAGTCGTCCTCGATCTTGCCATAGGTGCCCCCCTCCCCGATGGTTCAGTCCCTATCCATATCATTGGATCACCAGAGATTTTCTTAGTCCCGTCAACGATCCTCAAAGCCCTCACTCCCCCCTGAAGAGGGTTGTCATTCGGAGCGATCTCGGGTTTTCTGACGCACTGATTTTTTTATGACATCTGCACAAATCCGCCAGTCGTTCCTCGATTTCTTCCACGAGAAGAGCCACACCCTCGTTCCTTCCTCGAGTTTGATGCCCGATTCTCCGAACCTTCTTTTTACAAACGCGGGCATGAACCAGTTCGTTCCCTTTTTTCTCGGACAAAAATCCCCCGACGTCACAAAGTGGGCTGGCGCAACACCAGCATCCGATCAACGCGCGGCGGACACGCAGAAATGCATTCGCGCCGGAGGCAAACACAACGACCTCGATGATGTCGGCCTCGACACTTACCACCACACCTTTTTTGAAATGCTAGGGAACTGGTCGTTCGGAGATTATTTCAAAAAGGAAGCGATCGAGTGGGCGTGGGAATTGGTTGTGGGACGTTGGAAATTTCCACCGGAGCGCCTCTACGCCACGATCTACAATCCTGCAGAGGGTGACCCCGCATCGCGTGACACCGAAGCCTGGGAAATCTGGGCGGAGAAATTTCGCTCCGTCGGACTCGATCCTGATAAACACATCGTCAACGGAAACAAAAAAGACAATTTTTGGATGATGGGCGATACGGGCCCCTGCGGTCCCTGCTCGGAACTTCACGTGGATCTAACCCCGAAAGGCGACACTGGCGGCGCGCTTGTCAACATGGGCTCAGCTGAGTGCATCGAGATTTGGAATCTTGTTTTCATCCAATTCAACGCGAATCCCGACGGATCTTTCAGTCCCCTTCCCGCACGCCATGTGGACACAGGAATGGGCTTTGAGCGAGTGACGTCAATCATCCAAGGCACCAAGGGACTCACGGACTTTGCGAACGCCCGCATCTCGAACTACGAGACCGATATTTTCCGCCCGATCTTTGATGAGTTAGAAAAACTGACCGGCAAGACTTACGGCGCCACTCTTCCTGAGGTCGGCGTTCAACTCACCACCTTGCCTGAACAATTTGCTACAGACGTTGCCTTCCGCGTGATCGCGGACCACATTCGCACCCTGTCGTTCGCCGTGGCGGACGGAATCCAACCCGGTAACACCGATAGAAACTACGTTCTTCGCCGCATCCTTCGCCGTGCCGTCCGTTATGGTCGCACACTGGGGCTCACCGAGCCATTTTTCTTCCGTCTCGTCGATGTGCTAGCCAGGACGATGGGTGATGTATTTTCCGAGATCCGCACCCGCCAAAAGCATGTCGAAGAGGTCTTGCGCCGCGAGGAAGAAGCCTTCAATCGTACTCTCGATAAAGGTATCGAGCTCTTCAATACAGAAGCTTCAACGCTCCCTACAGGCGCTCAAATATCAGGCGCGTTCGCATTCCGCCTCTATGACGAACAGGGCTTCCCTCTGGACTTAACGGAACTGATGGCCCGCGAACGCGGACTCACTGTAGATAATGCCGGTTTCGAGACACTGATGGAAAGCCAACGTACCCGCGCCCGCGCCGCTCAGAAAAAAACCGTCATCACGCTCTCTGAAATCGAGACCTCAACACCCACCCCATTTTCGGGATATGACCATCTCGTGACAACTGCCCATGTTTTAGAGGTTGTTTCAATCAAAGACAAAACGGCCGTCGTCTTAGATGCGACCACTTGCTATGCCGAAATGGGCGGTCAAGTTGGTGACACAGCGACGCTCACTGGCAGCGGCCAACTCTGGGCTGTTTCTAATACCCAAAAAATCGGTAACACATGGCTCCACATCCTCGATTCGGCTGATGCACCAGCGATCGGCAGTGAGGTGAAAATCACCGTTGATAAACCTCGTCGCGACGCGATCCAGCGCCACCACACAGTCACCCACCTTCTTCACTGGGCTCTGCATGAGGTCGTTTCTCCCGATGCCACGCAAAAAGGTTCCTCCGTGGCTCCGGACAAACTGACATTTGATTTTAACAGCGGAGCACTCACCTCCGAGCAAGTCGGTAAAATCGAACGCTTGGTAAATGAACGCATTCTCGAAAATGCCAAAGTCACATGGTCAGAAGTCCCCTATGCCGATGTACGCGGACGCTCAGACATCATGCAGTTTTTCGGTGATAAATATGGTGAAACCGTCCGCGTTGTCCAAATCGGCGGCACTGAAAACCTCGACGGATACTCGATGGAGCTATGCGCTGGCACCCATTGCACCGCAACCGGCGAGATCGGTCTTTTTCGGATTCTCGGCGAGTCCGCCATCGCCGCAGGCGTTCGTCGTATCGAAGCTGTCGCCGGGTTGGAGGCTGCTACTCAGGCCGTTCAAGACTCCCATCGCCTGCAAAATATCGCCTCGCAAATCAACTGTCCCGCCGCTGAGATCGAGAGAAAGATTGAATCGATCCTAGCTCAGCAAAAGGAATTGGAAAAAGCGCTCAAAGCCTCTCGAGCCCGCGATGCCGCAGCTCGCGCTCGCGATTTGATCGAGCACACTCAAAACATCTCCGGAACTCCCCTCCTCTGCAAAGATCTGGGCTCCGCAGATGGTGACGAACTCCAAGCCATCGCTGATGCCCTTAAAGGCACGTTTGAGGGTGTGCTCGTGCTCGCAGGTTCAGCCAATTCTGCAGTCTCTCTCGTGGCCTCGGTGTCTCCGCAATACACATCCAAGATCCAAGCGGGAAAAATCATACAGACCATCGCTCCGATCGTTGGAGGCAAAGGAGGCGGGAGGCCAGACTCAGCCCGTGGCGGAGGCAAAGACACCTCCAAAATCGCTGAAGCCTTGGAGAAAGCGAAATCCCTCTTGGTTTGATTAACTGAAGGTCGTGTCACCCGCCCGAGAATGCACGGGCGGGGATTGCGACTCAGGCCTTCATACGCTCAATTTGAGCGCCTAGACCATTCAGTTTTTCATCGATGGACTCGTAGCCGCGATCAATGTGGTAAACCCGATTCACTTCGGTGACACCATCAGCCTGCAGTCCGGCAAGAACGAGTGCTGCAGAAGCCCTCAGGTCGCTCGCCATCACCGGTGCGCCACTGAGTTGCGGAACTCCCTTGATCACTAAGGTCGCGCCCTGAAGGTCGATATCGGCGCCCATGCGCTTGAGTTCGGCGACGTGCATGAATCGATGAGGGAAGACGTTTTCTGTAACGACACTGATTCCCTCTGTCGTTGCAAGCAGGGCACACATCTGAGCCTGCATGTCGGTCGGAAAGGCCGGATAAGGCAATGTATCAAGCTTGAGTGGGCGGCGCTTGACTCCAGGGCGGATCGAAATTTCGTTTCCGTTGGCTTCAATCAAAAATCCCGCATCAACGAGGGGATCGATGACCGCTTTCAAATGGACTGGGTTCACTCGAAGCAGTCGGACGTGATCACCGGCAATCGCCGCAGCAGCCAAAAATGTACCCGCCTCGATGCGGTCAGGGATGACTTCATGCTCCGCGCCGTGGAGTTCCTTGACGCCCTCGATGATAATTTTTCTCGTGCCGGCACCTTCGATTTTCGCCCCCATAGCGATCAGGAAATTGGCGAGATCGACGACTTCAGGTTCTTCAGCAGCCCCATCAATAATCGTGACACCGTCCGCCAGCACGGCAGCCATCATGACATTGTCCGTTCCAAGAACGGTCGAACCGAATTTACTGCGAAGAGAAATCGTCGCACCGCGGAGCTTCGGCGCCAAAACCTTCACGTCACCGCCCGTGACACGAACAGCCGCGCCTAAGGCCTCAAATCCCCGAAGGTGCAAATCAATCGGTCGATCCCCGATCACGCATCCACCCGGAAGAGAAACCGTCGCCTCACCTTGCCTGCCAAGCAATGGTCCAAGAACGCAGACCGAGGCCCGCATCTTGCGAACAATATCATAAGGAGCCTGGCTGAGAATTTTTTCGGCTCGGATTTTTACGACCCCGCTGGCCCGCTCGACTTCGCACCCAAGCTCACTCAGAATTGTGAGCATGTAGTGGATATCGCTGAGATCGGGCACACGCGAAATCGTGCAAGGCTCGCTCGTCAATAATGTGGCGGCGAGAATGGGAAGAGCGGAATTTTTGGAACCGCTTATTTTGACGGAGCCGCTTAAGCGATGCCCCCCGTGAACCACAATTTTATCCATGACGTGAGAAAACGAATCTTTCGACGTCTTGATAGTCGCGATGAACGACGATGTCCCGAAAATTATGCACTTTCAGAATCTCAACCACACGCGCGGCTTGATCGTGCCCAATCTCCATGGCGAGCAAACCGCCCGGAGACATCTTCAGCGACGAGGCCTCTACTAGCCTCTCAACAATCCTCAAACCATCCGCTCCCCCGTCCAATGCAAGCACGGGATCGTTTAGAACCTCTCGCGAAAGTGTCGCAATATCGACTGTCGGGATATAGGGAGGATTCGAAACAATGATGTCGAAAATCCCCTCCACGGAATCAAGCAAGTCCGATTCTTTTCGAGTGACTTTATCAGCGATGCCATGACGCAAGGCATTATCGCTTGCGAGAGAAAGCGCCTCCGGAGAAATATCGCAAAGCGTCACGGCGACATCGGGGAGAGAAAGGGCCAAGCTCAATCCGATCACCCCGCTACCCGTCGCGACATCGAGGATAGACGCAGCAGCGCCGGATTCCTTCAAGACCAACTCAACCAGAAGTTCCGTCTCTGGACGCGGAATCAAAGCCCGTGCATCGCAACTGAAAACACGTCCACAAAATTCAACCTCGCCAAGAATGTGCTGCAACGGAATTCCGTCCGCGCGACGCTTGACTAACTCGCGCAAGGGAGCTCTCTGACCTTCGCTAAGCGGACGCTCAAACTGAAGGTAAAGATCAATCCGTCGACGCATACCCAGCACATGCGCCAGCAAATGCTCGGCATTCAATCGGGCACTTTCCACCCCGTGTTTATCCAAATACGAGGTGGCGGCATTTAAAACTTCTAGCGTTGTCATCAAAGCGGCTTGCAGGATTATTCAGATGCCCGAATTGTCCAGAGATTTAGTCCAAGATCTGCAATTTTGAGAGACCGAGAAAAAATGTGTTTTTTTTCTTGCAACATATTGTATCCCCCCTAACCTCCTCCACTCCCGCAAGGTGATGGGGGACTTCGCCAGCCGCAGACCGCCGCTCGTTCTCCCGCCATATGCCGCGAATCATAAAATCAGGTTTATAAATGCCCACAATTAATCAACTCGTCCGCAAAGGACGCTTAAAAATCAAGGTCAAGTCGAAATCACCAGCTTTGGTGAACTGCCCACAGCGCCGTGGCGTTTGCGTGCAAGTTATGACCCGCACACCGAAGAAGCCAAACTCCGCTCTCCGCAAGGTGGCAAAGGTTCGTCTTACGAATGGCCAAGAAGTCATCGCCTACATTCCTGGCGAAGGGCACAATCTGCAAGAGCACTCGATCGTTCTAGTTCGCGGTGGCAAAGTGAAAGATCTTCCTGGCGTCCGATATCACATCGTTCGTGGCACACTCGACAGCCTTGGGGTTGACGGTCGCCGTCGCAGCCGCTCGAAATACGGTGCAAAACGTCCGAAGCCCGGCCAAGTAGACACCAAGGGTGCAAAAGGTAAGAAAAAATAGCACACCGATCCATTTCAAATCCAGCAATCCGTAATCAGAATATAATATGTCCCGTCGTCGCCGAGTAATCCACAAAGAGGTCAAAAAAGACGCCCGCTATGCGAGCCCGATCGTTGCACGCTTAATTAGCGCTGTGATGCTCGCAGGCAAAAAATCCATCGCCGAGCGCATCGTTTACACCGCAATCGATAAGAGCCGCGAAGGCAGCGACACGGTTGATCCTCTCGAGACCCTCAACAAAGCCATCGAGAACGTGAAACCACGCCTCGAAGTCAAATCCCGCCGCGTTGGTGGATCCACCTATCAAGTTCCGATGGAAGTTCCAGCCGACCGCCAAGTGGCTCTCGCCATGCGTTGGCTCGTCACCTTTGCCAACAACCGCAAAGGCGTCCCAATGGAAAACGCCCTTGCTTACGAACTCAAAGACGCCGCAGCCGGTCAAGGCAACGCGATCAAGAAGCGTGACGACATGCACAAAATGGCTCAGGCCAACCGTGCGTTCGCTCACTTCCGCTGGTAGAAAAATGTACCGGAGGGCGGTTAATTCAGAAATGAAATAACCGCCCTCTTTTTTTTCACCAAAAGAGGGATC
>Ga0114975_10003474_pt1 | contig 10521 bp, 6 predicted proteins | sample S_130626_EF_Meta_FD_87031 | JGI IMG/M metagenome (GOLD analysis project Ga0114975, IMG submission 87031) | Freshwater microbial communities from Lake Simoncouche, Canada to study carbon cycling - S_130626_EF_MetaG | ecosystem: Environmental > Aquatic > Freshwater > Lake | place: Lake...
GTGCTCAAGGAAATACAGGTGCCCAAGGAAATACAGGTGCTACTGGAGCTCAAGGACCACAAGGACCTCAGGGAAATACCGGTGCTCAGGGAAATGTGGGTGCCCAAGGAAATACAGGTGCTACTGGTGCTACTGGAGCTCAAGGACCACAAGGACCTCAGGGAAATACCGGTGCTCAGGGAAATGTGGGTGCCCAAGGAAATACAGGTGCTACTGGTGCTACCGGAGCTCAAGGACCACAAGGACCTCAGGGCAATCCAGGTGCTACAGGTGCTCAGGGAAATGTTGGCGCACAAGGCAATACAGGTGCTCAAGGAAATCAAGGACCTAGTGGCCCGACCGGAACATCAAATATTTACGCTACTGCAATGAATCAGTATGTAGGTACAGGTAATTCTCCATCCTTTGTCAATGTCACTGCAACATCTGATGAACGATTAAAGTCCGATATTAGAAAAATTGAGAATGCCTTAGACAAAGTTATGAAATTACGTGGTGTATTCTTTACAAGAAATGTTGACGGTATTTCTGACACCGGTGTTATTGCTCAGGAAATATTAAAAGTATTACCAGAAGCGGTGACTCTAAGACAAGATGGATACTATGCTGTTGCTTACGGTAATATCGTAGGTTTACTGATTGAAGCAATTAAAGAACTCAAAGACCAGTTAGACAATAAATTATGACAATAATAACCCAATTACCGTTAGTATCTACAGCAACTGATAATACTTACTTTATCGTGACCGATAACGGAATTCCAAAACGTATTGGTTATGGAGATTTAGTTAATTCAGTGGGCGCATTTGGCCCACAGGGACCTAGCGGCCCTATAGGAATTCCGGGTGTAAATGGATTAAATGGATTGCCCGGCGGCCCGTCAGGACCCCAAGGTGAAATTGGAGATATTGGACCACAAGGAGTCACCGGACCACGAGGTCCTATTGGTCCACAAGGAGCACAAGGAGATATTGGACCTACAGGTGTTATGGGTCAAGGTATAACAATTATAGCTACGATACCTACGGCATCTGCTATAAATTTTACAACCGCTAATCCCAATCCGCATTTAGGTGATGGAATTATTGCAGATGACACTGGGCATTTATGGATGTTTACAAATGCTCAAGATAATTCTGGATACAGAGATGCTGGCGAAATTAAAGGACCGCAAGGTGTTCAAGGAGTTCAAGGACCACAGGGAGTCCAAGGACCACAAGGAATTGAAGGACCACAGGGAGTCCAAGGCGTCCAAGGACCCCAAGGACCACAGGGAGTCCAAGGAGTTCAAGGACCTCAAGGACCAACAGGGCTTACAGGACTTAAAGGCGCACAAGGACCAACAGGAACGCAAGGAGTACAAGGACCACAAGGACCACAAGGAACTACTGGACCTCAAGGACCTCAAGGAGTCACCGGACCCCAAGGACCACAAGGCATTCAAGGACCACAAGGACCTCAAGGTACTACCGGACCTCAAGGACCTCAAGGCATTCAAGGACCACAAGGAACTACTGGACCTCAAGGACCTCAAGGAGTCACCGGACCCCAAGGACCTCAAGGTATTCAAGGACCACAAGGAGTTAGTGGACCACAAGGACCACAAGGCATTCAAGGACCACAAGGAGTCACTGGCCCACAAGGACCACAAGGAGTCACTGGCCCACAAGGACCACAAGGCGTTCAAGGACCACAAGGCCCTCAAGGCGTTCAAGGCCCACAAGGACCACAAGGTGAGCCAGGAACATCAAGCAGTTTATTCAATTATAAAGCAAACACTCTAACAAATTCAGGCGATCCAGGAAATGGGTATATTGTTTGGAATGCTATTACTCAGACTAATGCCACAGAACTTATTGTAGATCACACAACTGCTGATGGCAATGATATTGATATATTTTTAGCATTATTACGTGAAACAGAAGTTATTGTCGTACAGGATCGAGGAAACAGCTTAAATTACCAAACCTGGACTATAACTGGAACCCCAACGACTGTTGTCAATAATTATTGGACATACCCGGTTTCTCTCACTGATTCGGGAGGCACCGGAGCTTCGGGATTTACCAACAATCAAGAAATATTTTTAGCACTGGTTAACGGTGTAGTAGGACCCGCTGGCGCACAAGGCCCACAAGGCGTACAAGGACCTCAAGGACCACAAGGCATTCAAGGACCACAAGGACCACAAGGCGTACAAGGACCTCAAGGACCACAAGGCATTCAAGGACCACAAGGACCTCAGGGAATAAATGGAGTACAAGGACCACAAGGCCCACAAGGCATTCAAGGTCCCCAAGGCCCTCAAGGCGTTCAAGGCCCACAAGGACCACAAGGCATTCAAGGACCTCAGGGACCACAAGGCATTCAAGGACCTCAGGGACCACAAGGCATTCAAGGACCCCAAGGACCTCAGGGAATAAATGGAGTACAAGGACCACAAGGCCCACAAGGACCGCAAGGCACTACTGGACCTCAAGGACCACAAGGCACTACTGGACCACAAGGACCCCAAGGAGTCACCGGACCACAAGGACCTCAGGGAATTCAAGGTCCAAGCGGCCCGAGTGGAGTTGAAGGTCCGCAGGGAGTACAAGGCGTTCAAGGACCGCAAGGCGTTCAAGGACCACGAGGACCTCAGGGAGTTCAAGGTCCCCAAGGCCCTCAAGGAGTCACCGGACCACAAGGACCTAAAGGTGATACAGGATTAGGTTTTAAAATATCAAAAATTTATTCTAGTACAAGTACATTATTTTCTGATACATCGCCTACTGGAATTTCCCCGGGAGAGTTTGCGTTAATTGATACCAGTGATGTAGAAAATCCAGACAACAGTAAATTTTATCTATGGAATGGATTAGAATATACTTTTATAGATGATTTTAGTGGTCAATCTGGTATTAGAGGACCACAAGGAGTCACTGGACCACAAGGACCACAAGGAGTCACTGGACCACAAGGACCACAAGGAGTCACTGGACCACAAGGCCCACAAGGCGTTCAAGGCCCGCAAGGACCTCAAGGAGTCACTGGCCCACAAGGACCTCAGGGTGTAGGCGGAGTCACTGGTTCTCAAGGCCCACAAGGACCTCAAGGAGTCACCGGCCCACAAGGACCTCAAGGAGTCACCGGCCCACAAGGACCTCAGGGAATTCAAGGGCCTAGTGGAGTCACAGGTGCTCAAGGACCACAAGGACCCCAGGGCGTTCAAGGACCAAGTGGAGTTAGTGGCCCCCAAGGAACTACGGGTGCTCAAGGCCCACAAGGAGTTGTTGGAGCTCAAGGCCCACAAGGAGTTGTTGGAGCTCAAGGACCTCAGGGCCCACAAGGAATAGGACCACAAGGCCCGAGTGGAGTTAGTGGACCACAAGGCGTACAAGGAATCCAAGGACCACAAGGCACTACCGGACCCCAAGGACCACAAGGAGTCCAAGGACCACAAGGACCTCAAGGAGTCACCGGCCCACAAGGACCAGGTAGTTTTACATTTAACGTTAAGAGCTACGGAGCAGTTGGCGACTACGAAACAAATAATAGTAGGGATGATACAACAGCTATTAATAACGCAATTGCCGCAGCCTGTGCCGCAGGTGGTACGGTCTTTTTTCCATCTGGCGTTTACAGGATTACTTCACCACTGAATTTATCGTATGATGCATTAGATCCATCAGCAGGTGGTCAGCGACCACACTTATTCGGCGAAGGTGCAGGCGGTTCTGTAATTTATCAAGCTGGTGCAACTAATGGTCTTAACATAGCCGCAACAAATGCAGGTATGCCTAATAGTTATGTCACTGTCAGAGGACTATCATTTGTCGGATCCGCCGCAGGCGCCGGCATTAGTATTACCGAAAGCGCATACCTTACAATTAGCGACTGTCAATTCACCGGATGGGATACTGGCATCTATGGTGCTGACATTTTAAGTACGTTGATTGAAAAATGTGTAATTACCTTTAATAATCAAGGATTCAGATTTGAACGTGCTCCCAGTACAGGAGTAGGATATGCAAGTAATCCAAACGCTATCACAATGCTTGAATGTTTAGTTGGTGCAAATAACAACTATGGCGGATGGGTAATTGGTGCAGGAACATTTAACTGTATTGGCGGATCTTTTGAAAACAACGGTTCAGGTACAGATTTATCGGTTAGTAAATGGGGTTTACGCATTACTAATGCCGGCGGTACAGGTAGTCAAGAAGCTTCAAACGGATTTGTACTACAAGGCAATTATTTTGAGGGCAATGGCGGTCAAGGTCAGTTGTGTATAGAGCAAACATTAAGTCGCCCGGGACTAACTGGCTTATTAAATGGCTGCTCATTTATCCAGTTTGGTACCAGCTATGCCGGTGCTTATGTATATTTGTCCGCTAGTTCTGCAGGAGAGGCATATCCAATCACATTTAATGCTTGTGGATTTTCCGGATTGAATAGTTATTCGGCTAGCGCAGGTCGTCCTACTATTAATAATGTTAGCAATTATTTTCCACTGACATTAATAGGAGCAGGGTTTCCAGGCGCAGTGGATCAATACAAACAAGGCAGTCCTAACAGGTTTGAGGGAGGTGTAGAATCTGCTTCTTTTAAAGATCTTAGCGGAGGGGCATTTACCGGTGCTCAAGGCCCCCAAGGACCAAGTGGAGTTAGTGGTCCACAAGGTGTTAGAGGACCACAGGGGCCGCAAGGCACTACTGGACCCCAAGGACCAACAGGCAATACAGGTGCTCAGGGACCTCAGGGAATTCAGGGACCGAGTGGTCCAAGTGGAGTAGGAACTCAAGGAAGTACTGGTGCTCAAGGACCCCAAGGACCAACAGGCAATACAGGTTCTACCGGTGCTCAGGGACCACAAGGACCAACAGGCAATACAGGTGCCCAAGGAAATACAGGCTCTACAGGTGCCCAAGGACCACAAGGACCACAAGGCAATACAGGTTCTACCGGTGCTCAAGGCCCCCAAGGACCACAAGGCAATACAGGTTCTACCGGTGCTCAAGGCCCCCAAGGACCAAGCGGAGCAACTGGAAACTTCTCTGGATTGTTAACAGCCTACACAGAAACAACAACGTCAGCATCAGTCACTGGAACATACACTATTGACTTAACGCTGTCTAATATTTTTATTATAACATTAAATGGCAGTTGTACATTTACGTTTAGTAATCCCCCTGCTTCGGGTACATTAAAATCTTGTACCGTAATCCTAATTCAAGGAACAGGTGGAAGCAAAACCGCAACATTTACTAATGCAAAATGGACAGACGCAGTGGCTCCGGTATTATCAACTACTGCGGGACAAATTGACGTCTTGACATTCTTTACGTATAACGGCGGTACATCATACTTTGGCACATTTGCCATGGCCAATGTTTCATAATAGGAGGAAAAAATGGCACATAAGCGCAACGATGAATTTTATTTGTATACTGGCTTAACAGCCAACGGTAATGAGTGCTACGATGCACTCATGGAATTAAATCAGACCGGAATAGCATACAGACATTTGCACTACGGTGATCCAACACAGTTATCAGCAGTTATTCAAAGTGTCACTACTTGGTTTCCAAAAGATAGTGTTAGTATTCGATTTCCGTTTATAACATATATGGAAATACATGAGGATACTGATGATGTTCCAAAAGTACCTAAGGTTGTTGTTGGCATTGACGAAATTAAAAATACAAACTGGTCTGCACTAGTTGATTTTCAGGGATAATATATTATGCCACTAGGAATTTCTACTATGCGAAGACACAGCATAGTTGCCGCTGGAACTGTGACACTAAACTCATCAGCGGTATATAAATTTCCTGTGTTTGTTGACACTGTATCTGTCACAGGGCGCGGCGGACAGGGAAATGCCGGCACCCCTGGTGGGACAGGCAATCCTGGCAATTCTGGGGGTATAGGTGGCACAGGCAATCCTGGGGCTATAGGTAATACCGGCAATTCTGGAGGTATAGGCGGCACAGGCAACCCTGGCACTGGAGGAAATCCAGGCAATAATGGTGCTGGTGGTGCCGGCGGCAGTGCAGGATCAGCAGGTAATGTAGGTAATGCAGGTGGTTCAGGTAATGCAGGAAACCCCGGAACTAATGGTGCCCGCGGCAATGCCGGAACTGGCGGCCCTGGCGGTGCTGGCGGCGGCGCCGGCATTTTTGCAGGAGGAATAAATGAACTGTACTTTAGTGGAAGCTACCCTGCATTTTTTCCTACGTTTGTTTCCATGGCTCCCGCAGTAGCAGGAGGAGTCCGATCTCCGACTGGAAATACTTCAGGGGGTGCAGGCGGCAGAGGAAGTAATTATAGCGTTTCTGTCGTGACTGGCGGTTCAGGCACAGTTTACAAAGCCTCCGCAGGCCGCGCTGGCACTGATGGTAATTCAGCGAATAATGGCAACCCTGGTGGTGCTGGCGCTGCCGGTTCCGCAGGTAATCCAGGAAATTCTGGCAGTGCTGGAACAGGCGCAACAGGTGGCGGTGCAGGCAGCCCTGGCGGTGCAGGCGCCAATGGAAATGTCGGCGCCAATGGAAATACCGGCAGCACAGGTGCCGCAGGCACAGCAGGCAACACAGGTGCCGCAGGTACAGCAGGCAATCCTGGTGCCGCAGGTACACCAGGCAACACAGGTGCCGCAGGAACAGGAGGCAATCCTGGTAATGCAACTACATTTGTAAATTGGAATTTTTCCGGTGGCGCCGCCGGCACAGCAGGCAATGGAGGAGGAGGCGGCACAGCAGGCAATGGAGGAGGAGGCGGCACAGCAGGCAATGGTGGCGCAGGCGGCACAGCAGGCAATGGAGGCCCAGGCGGCGCCGGCGGCACAAGAGGTAATGGCGGTACAGCAGGAAATGCTGGCGGCACAGGTAATACAGGAAACCCTGGAAATAATGGTGCAGGCGGACCTGGTGGCGCCGCAGGTACTGCTGGTGGTGCAGGTAATTCAGGTAATGCAGGTAATCCTGGTATTGTAGGTGGAGCAGGCGGTGGAGGCGGCGGTTCAAACGATTTATTATGGAATTGGTCTAACGGAACCACTCCTGGTGATTTACAATTTAACTCCGGTTTTGATGCGGTTGCCGGTTCTCCTGGCGGATATGCCTTCAACACTCCATCGGGAACCGGCGGCCCTGCAGGCGTGCCCAGTGGTGGCGGCAGCCCCGGATCACCGGGCAATGCAGGCAGTCCAGGTGCGGCAGGTACAAATGGTAATGCAGGCACAGGGGCAACAGCTGGTGGCAGTGGAGGTACGGCTCCTTCAACTTGGCCTGGAAGAACTGGCAGTGCTGGGTCAGCAGGTAATACAGGCGCATCAGGCACAGGGGCAACTGGTGGTAATCCAGGTACTGCGGGTAGTGCAGGGAACCCCGGCGGTGCTGGCGGCACAGGTACTCCGGGAAACAGTGGTGGGACAGGTACTCCAGGAAACAGTGGTGGATTAGGTAATGCCGGGAATCCAGGAACAGCAGGCAGTAATGCCACTGTTGCAACATACAATGCAGCCTGGGCCTGGGCAAGAAATGTTAGACACCGCACTGATTATCCAGCGACTATCGGGTCAGGCGCAAGCAACGGAACGATTACAGTAAACTGGAATAGACAATAATTTTTGCCACGGTGATAGAAGTTGATAATTACTAGTATATGGCTAACTATCAATTCTCCCCAAGCCCAACTTTTGGTACAACCTATCCTCCATTTACTACATGGACAGACGGGTTTACCAATGAAGAATTAGATCAAATTGTTGCCTACTGCGACACACTACCAAAAACCGATGGCACAATTGGTGGCCAAAAGCCCGACGATGATATATCAGCAGTTCGTTCATCACAGATAGCATGGGTACACCAAAATGATGAAGCATTATGGATTTATGATCGATTAGCTTATATTGTAAGACAACTTAACGGACAGTTTTATAAATTTGACATGTGGGGGTTCACCGAAGAATTACAATATTCAACATACAGCGATACTTCACAGGGTCATTACACATGGCATATGGATTCTGGCAGTCAAGGACCACCGCGTAAATTAAGTTTAGTGCTACAATTAACAGATCCTGCAGAGTATGAAGGCGGCGATTTAGAAATTATGTCCGGTGCTGAAACTGATGTAGTTTTAAAACAACGTGGATTAATCACAGTTTTTCCTAGTTATATATTGCATCGTGTTAGTCCTGTGACCAAAGGAACAAGAAAAACAATAGTAGTCTGGGCTTGCGGCCCGGCATTTAAATAATATGAAACAAGCCAAATATGACAATTTTATAGGCATCTATGATGACTATTTCACTCCTGAATTCTGCGATCAATTAATAGAGCACTATGAATGGTCAAGTAAAACAAATAAAACATACGACCGTACAGACGCAGAAACATTTAGAAGTGATTCATCGACAAATTTAAATCCTGCTAATATACACGAAATAAACTTTACTCATCCTAACGTCATGGGATTTTTACAAGACTTTAATCAAATATTTTGGGATGAATGTTATGCAGACTATATTAAAAATTATAGTACATTGAAAGACTATTCAACACATACAATTTATAGCTATAAAATACAAAAAACATTACCGGCACAGGGCTATCACGTTTGGCATTGCGAAGATGGATCTATTCCTTTTTCGAGACGTACAGGTGTGTATATATTGTACCTAAATGATGTAGAAGAAGGTGGCGAAACTGAATTTTTATATTACAGTAAGCGTATTGCACCAAAGAAGGGTAGACTAATAGTTTTTCCTCCAAACTATCCGTGGACACATAGGGGAAATCCTCCGTTGACCGGAGCCAAATACATTATGACCGGATGGTTAGAATTTCAATAAAATATCTAACTTAAATAGGGCTTCTTGGCCCTATTTCCTTGTCTAAATTATCTTGATAAATACAGAAGAATAATATTACAAGTTTATGCTGACATAAATATGAATATGGATACTAAAGATATACAACCCTCACCAAAAGAACCAAATATGGAAAATACAGCAAAACCCAATGAAAATGGTGCAATCAGCATTCAAGGTCATATAAAGATATTTGATCCCGAAACCAAAGAAGTCTTTATAGACAAGCGCAATGCTATTCATTATGAAAATTTTGCAGTTGCCCTAGCACAAAGCATTAGTAATCAAGGTTATGGGTTTATTGTAGACATGAGCTTTGGCAACGGTGGAACTCGTGTTGATCAAACAGGTATCATAACATATCTAACTCCTAATACAATTGGAACCAGTGCTGATCTGTACAATCAAACCTATGCTAAAGTAGTTGATTTTAGATCACCGAACGATTTAGATCCTTCTAGAAATTTCATGGAAGTAAGACACGTAGCAGGAACCGCTTATGCAGATGTACTGGTTAATTGTTTACTAGATTTTGGTGAACCTGCAGGGCAAGCCGCATTTGATAACGCCACTGACACTGATGGTAATTTTATATTTGATGAAATTGGATTAAAAGCCTACAGCGCCAACGGCGTAGGTCTAGGAGACTTGTTAACTCATGTTATATTCCACCCAGTTCAAAAGTCATTGAACAGAATGATACAAATAGAGTATACAGTTAGAATACAAAGTCTAACCGCTGGAATGTAATATGCCACTAACAATAAAATTTTCAGACCCTACTAAAAATACTATAACAGTTCCAGACATGCCTCCGGGCATTAATGCTGTTGACACTAGTTTGGGCCTAGTAGGACGTGGATATCCAAATTATGGACAAAAGTTTGCTGAAAGTTTTGTACATCTTCTAGAAAATTTTGCCAGCCCTATGCCTCCTGAAAATCCCATTGAAGGACAACTATGGTATGACACCAGTGAGCCTGCTAATAAAGTTCTTAGGATCATGGATAGTACTTCAAATACTACTCGCTGGCCTAGTGCAAATGGAATTTACCAGCAACCCACAGATCCTAAAGTATCTGCATCCTCTGGATTAAAAACTGGAGACATTTGGGTAGACACTGAGAATAATCAATTAAAAATTTATAGTGCAGGCCTGTGGACATTAATTGGACCCTCGTCAACAAATTTAACTGTTGATGGTTCTGGAAATCCAATCCCCACTGACAACACCACTGGCAGTTTGCCAACAACTGAAAAAGATAATTTAGTTAGTGCTAATAATCATGATGTCATTGAAAACTATGTTAACGGTAGAGTAGTGGCTGTTATTTCTCAAGATGCATTTACTCCTAAGAAAGCAATTCCCGGATATGGTATTAGCCCTATTGTTAAAGGTATTAATCTTGCAAGCGGTGCTATTTTAAATGGTGTTGCTGATAGATCTTTAGCTCTACTTATAAACAACACACGATACGATGCTTCTGCTTTTTTAAGAAAAGATGATATCACTACCACTGGTCAAATCATAACAGGAAAATTAACACTACAAAATGAAGCATATGGCGGATTATATTTCTCGTCAGGAGTGGATCCTTACCCTGCTCAGTTATCATACTTAGACCATAAGTTAACTTTATCTAATTCAACCCCAACGGGTA
>Ga0114975_10003475_pt1 | contig 10520 bp, 8 predicted proteins | sample S_130626_EF_Meta_FD_87031 | JGI IMG/M metagenome (GOLD analysis project Ga0114975, IMG submission 87031) | Freshwater microbial communities from Lake Simoncouche, Canada to study carbon cycling - S_130626_EF_MetaG | ecosystem: Environmental > Aquatic > Freshwater > Lake | place: Lake...
CCATTCCCACATTCATGATAGTATGCTCATACAATAAGACTTCTTCCACTGGATGTCTCATGTCGTCTATGATATTTACGGCGTAGTTTTTTAAGTGTCTATGCAGTTCAATTCTATCATCAAAAAAATTAGATCTCCACGGTGAAGTGTTGTTGGCTCCCATGTTTATTCCAATGACGAAATCATACGTCACTCCTTTTTTCAGTCGTAAGTGTTTTTCAAGAAATGTATCCTTTTTCTCCTTTTCGTCTCGCCGAAAGTTGTAATCTACCATGACGGCAAACGCAAGCATATGTGCCTTGAACATTCCATCCAAAAATGGTATGAATCCCGCAGTAGCACGACTTATCGCAGCGATAATGGTGCATCCAGAAAAATTTACATTATACGATTGCGATTGTGCGAAGTATTGATAAAACTTATGAGCGTTTCGACAGCCTTTGTCGGTGTTTGTTTTTCCTTCATCTTTCCCGTGATTATCGCCCTCGTAAAATAAGACCATGTTTTCATTACTACCACGAGAGTCGTTAAATGACAATTTGAACGTGCCGTCTGGACGATTACCATGTTTGAACGTTTCGTGAGAATCATTGTCGATTTTTATACCGTGGAAAGAAAAGAAATGATCCGCATCTTTATCCTTCAAGCTTAATTTCGACGCTACCTTTGCAGAACCTATATCGCGTAATGTGGGCTCAACCTCAAATTTCACGGGAAACGTTTTTACACTTTTGATCGTATTGATGGCAGCTTCCATCAGTTCATAGGTCATCCAGGTATCGATGCCCATATTCTGAAGAAGCGTGGAATGCATTCTGTTTTTGTTGACAGACTTGTAATGCTCATCAACGTACTCACTCATCTTATTTGCACTGAATTCTACCATGTCGCCGTGCGAATCATTCATTAATATACAAAGACCCGATCCTTACTTTGTGTGTCAATTGTCGTCCACAAACTCCATGACCGTACTCGCGCACATCCCGTACAGGACAGCCAGATTCAGCTCCATATTGGTCGTCACAATGTCATGCTGCATCGTGCAGCAGACCTGCGCGATTTCATGAGGCAAGCTGAAGTTGTGCCCGCAAATCTCGTCGCAGCTCAAGAAATCAGACGACAGAGACATGAAGATCAGTGGATGCAAAAGCGAGAATCGGCACGCCTTGGATGTCCCGTTCCTCAGAATGCGGTTGAAATGGCGCCTGAAGCTCTGGTGCGTCCTGAATGTGCTCTGCGTGTCCGACTCATGCACAGCTATGCACGGCGTGGTCAGGCTCACCACGTCCCCTGCGTCCGTGCAGCACAGCATGAAGTCCGCACGCAGGCGCAGGTCGCGCAGGAAATCTTCCGGTTGAAATTCTAACAAGTCTCCCTCCTGGTCCTGCGTTATGTGCTTCAAGTACAAGCGCTTGATGTTTTCTGGGGCACACGCGAGCAGCATTCTGGCCTGCACGCCATGTCGGCATAGCGGACACGTCATGTGGTTCGTAATAAAGTGCAACGCCAACGCACACGCGTTGAATTTGTGCTGACACGGCAGCTCCATACAGTCGTACTTGCATGTGTCTGTCTCCCACGCGGCAGGTGCTCCGTCTATCTCGACCTGCGACGATGCCATGTGGAATATGTTGCACTCCACGCTCCCGTCGGTCATATGCAGCGTCACATCAAGCACATCGCCTTCCTCGCTCTGCAGGGCCACAGGCCTTGCGGACACTTCGACACACATGCGGAGTTACGCGTCATGGTTAATATACGCATGACTGGACATTGCAATTGTTTGTCACGTGTAAATGCATATAAAGCACGCGACGTGCCTGCGCATGACGGCGAGGCTCGCCGTCTTTTTCGGCCGATGCCTTGCGTATACGATTTCGGTTTTGGTATGGATCATAACTGAAACTTCGACGGTAAAGATATTTAAGCCATAAAGTGCAACCGCATGAGTTACCCCGTTTCGCTCGGCTCCGTCACACACACGCGGGTGGATTCCGCCGCCAAGCACATCCGCCAGTGCAAAGTAAACGAACGACTCATGCTCAACTTGAACGGGATCACGCACGACGTCATGCACAGGAACAAAAACAAGTACGCGACGATGAAGGACGACCTCGTCCTCAACGTCAACGAATCTCTCGGTCCAATCAGCACGGCGACAGAAGCATACCCCTCTGTCCTGTCCAATTTCACTGGCTTGCACCCGCAGATATACCAGGTGATCACAGAGTGGTATAAGAAAAAAACGCCATTAGATTTTCACGAACTCAAGGCTAAAATTCAAGAAAATCCACAAACAGCTTTGCAGGAAATATTGGGGGCGGGGAAAGCGCCAGACGACACCGCCCTCAAACAATTGAAAATGCTTCCCTACTTCCGCGCGCAAGGGTACGCCCTCGGCAGAGCAGAGGGCTGCCAGAGAACAGGGGACACGGTGTTTTCGGTCTTGATCGGAGGTCAGATGACAGTCAACAATGGCCACTTCCCCATGCGACCAGGGCAGATGGTGCAGTGGTACTTTGACTTCGAGGCTGAACAATTCAAAGAAGACGGGAGCCGTTCCACTGATAAAGAATCAAAAGCAAGCTCAATGCTCCGCAAACGCGCGCACGAAGAAACAAACGCCGAGAGCACCTGCGTCGCGATGCCAAAGCCGTACGTACTGAACCAGGACGGCACCGAAGTGTACGGGGACAAAATACGCATCTTTGCCAAGTGCATCATGGGCGGACCGGCATTCCATAAAGTAGACATCATGCTTATGACGCAGAGCCTTTGAATATAAACGCATGGTTCACGATTTGCATGCTCTTCATCATGGTCATGATGCTCATAGTCTTCATGGCAATCGAGAAGGTCGTCGATGCGTCGAGTGAGAACCGCATCATCAACCCGATCCTTGGCGTCGTGCTCACGTTGCTCGTATCCTCCGCCTTTGTCCGTCTGCATGGTGTCGACACGCATCCGGCGCATGTGCTGCACATATTCCTGTACATCACGTGCATACTGTACATCAGGGCGATGGTGGATTTCGTGTTTGTTTTTTTTTTGTTTTCGTAGCGAGTGACGTGGTGCGCACCACGCAAACATGGCCTTCGACACGCGTCGCATGATGAGGCACATCCAAGAGGTCGAGATCAGCATCCTCGGCGACGTCTTTGGACACATGCGCACCGACGAGCCCGCCGTGCAGCACAGCTTCACATTCGAGACCAACGAGCTCGAGCACACGCGGTTCGACATGCAGAAGCCGGCCACCATCCTGCCCAAGCAGGCGCACTTCGTCAGCCTCGTCGTGGACAGGCAGGGCAACACCTTCATATCCGCAGACAAGATGTACACTGCGAAAATGAACTACAGCCTCCGCAACATCCTGCCGAACGACAGCGTGGTGCACGCCATCATCTTTCAGGTTCACAACAGCCCGCGCCCCATACTTGGCCTCTTCGACGCGACGTGCGTGGCGGGCCAGTCTCTGCTCAAGTACAGCTGCATCCAGAGACACACCATCTTGCACAAAGCGTTCAGGGGGTCCACCGCATACCCACACATCCGCATGCACTGGGTCGGGCACGAGGGCGTCCTCGTGCATGACCTGCAGTACAAGCGCGTGTCGGTGGACTTCCACATCGACTGCGCGGTGCGTCTGCCCGACAGTCTCTCGGGCGACATCAAGTACGCGAGGCTCACTCCAAAGGAGCCACTGACAGTCATGGTTCCGAAATTGAATACCGAGAAGATGATGCGTGTGATGCAGACAAAACGCGCCAAGCTTAACCCATAATTTTTTAAACAAATGCACCAATAAAACACGCATACAGACACCAAACGCATGAAGGTGATTGACATCAAAAACTTCAGTGTCGTCAAGGTAGGACAGGCATGTGTCCTGCCCGAACCCACAGACGTGCACTGTCTTATCAAACTCATGCAGAAGAACGAAAAGTACGTGTTCTGGCTGCAGCCCAAGAACAAAGACTTTTCATGTCAAATCCCGGCGCTGTACGTGAACGGAAACTACGTTCAGCCCAGCGTGAAGCTCGAAAAGGCAATATTCAGGCACATCCGTCTGACACGAAACTTCCAGAACTTTGAGTTGCTCGAGGACGGAAGAAAGAAGCTACGCATACCCATACGCCTACTGCAAGAAAAACAGCGGACCTCCAACAAGTTCTCCGTGAGTCTCGTTTCTTCTCATTTTTTTTTTATTCTATATAGTATCGAATAAAAATAATATATTAACGATACCGTAATGTGGCAGATGATGTACAAGAAGAACAAGACATCATGCAACCGCAAGAAGAAGGACGACGTGCTCGACGATTGCATTGTCAAGGCACTGCAGTTCATGAAAGAGGACAGACACATTGTGTGCCTCGTGCAGTCGCCCTCCTCCCGCATGCAAGAACTGACTGACATCTTCCACGGAGAGTTTCCACATTTGAGGTGCACCATGACGTTGACGACTACTCCTGAACCTGCCTTGGGGTAGTCGTGCTGCGGAAGGCCACCGGCGCACCGCTCGCCTTTTCCTTGTCCAAGTTCGGCGCTATCGGCTCCGGCTTCACTTTGACGTATTGTTGCATCACCACAAAGGTCAGCAGAGACAGCAGGGCAAATAACAACACGAAGTTGTACAGCGGGCGCGAAAATTCGCAGGGCAGAAGCTCCACCGACAATGTCTCATAATACCGGTTCCAGTTGAAGAAAATGCCTTGGTTCGTTGCCTGTTGATCGAAATGCCGACCCATCAGCGAAAAGGTCAGGAGCTCCGACAGAGCCGCAGAATCATTCGTCAATTGAAATGCATCGTTCTCGACGCGTAGCGTGTCGCTGCTTATGTACATCAGACTCTTCCTGATCAGAGCATCTGACATGCACGCCTCTGCGTCCTCTAAAACAGGCCACGCGTGACTGTTGCGGACGTGCTGTTTCAGACTGGCGTATACGTCCAGACACTTGATTTGCAGTGCACTTGTGCATCCGGCCAACACAAGTACAATCAAAACCTTCACTTTCGACATGCGTTTCCTGCGATGCATGTATATACTAAGCGCAAGTAATTTTGACTTCACGAAGCCATCACCACAAAAAAAAAAGGGTTTTCATCAAGCACAAGAGCAAACACAAACGAGATATGCTGTTTATTTTCATCGCATGGTTGCTCACACTCGTAGCCTTTGCAATTTTCTTGCGGGCCTTGCATACCATCCCGATATACACACATTCGCAGATAGAACTCGACGGCCAGAAATTGCAAGTGCGAACAGTGCTGCACATGATGATGATCCTGCTTTCACTTGCGCTTCTGTTGATGCTGCTTCACTTCACCGTAGCAGATCCATCAGAAAACTTTGAGAACCACAATGGCACGCACACCGCATGGATCAATTTATCCTGGCATGCACGGGAAGTCATCCCGCGTTAGTAAACCCGCATGCACAGCGGACAAAACCACCGGCGCAGCAGCGTGAATGTCAAGTGAATGCCGCGTCTGCACCTCCGAGGTCGGTAGAACCTCGGGCGCAGCAGCATTCATTCAAATCAGTTTAAATAAAATGACAAAATAAAAAAAATCAAACACGAGCAAATTTAAAAAAAAAATATTTTTTTTTCGGTAAAAAAAATTCATAAAATTCAATTTTTTTTTCGGAGGGAAACCAAAATTTTTTGAGCCTTTCCCTCTATTGTGCCACTGCAAACAATGCCTCGGAAGAAAGCTGATACCGTCAAGGACAGCAGTCCGAGCATCAGAACATTCTTCAACACAGCACCACTGAGGGAACTCACGAACAACCCACCTGCACATCCAGCCCCAGCTGCGCAACCGGCAACTGCAGGAAACCCCAAATCTGATCAAAATCGTGGTTCGGGCGGGAACACAAACACGAGCGCAGGCGGCAGCGGCGGCGCAGGTGGCGTTCAAAGGCGATCCATGCGCGAAGAAGAAGAGGGGGAAGAAGTGAACTATTCTGGTACTTTCATGTGATTTGCGCATGTTTGCAACATGCATTGACCGCGCATTTTGCACAGGCAACGAAGAGGAGAGCGACGAGGAAGCGCGCGCTTCAGACAACGACTTCATCGACGACAGCGCAGGACACGAGCAGCCGCATTTCCGCGACATTGCAGTGCCCGAGCGCCAGAATTACAGAGAAGTCGGAATGCACGAAGACGACTCAGCAGACGAACCAAAACAGAAGAACAAGGACCGGCAGGAGCCGCGCACGTTGCAGCCTTCCACGGAACGGGGCAATTATGCAGACCTTGCAGACGTGCCCGGCCTCGAGAACTACATGTTCATGATGCCGTGCATCACAAACCGAGCCGTCCCATACAGTTGCCTGCTGCAGACCAACGCTGTCTCGTCTGATAAGAATGAGTACCTGCTCCCAGAGCACATCGAGTACTTGCAGGGCCCGTCGATGCGTCATCACGCCCGCTTGTTTGGCATTCGACCTCCTCTGTGCAGCCTGTCCCTCGGCGCAGACCAAGAACACCAGGAGCTGCGGCAACTGCATCGCATGGTGAAGCAGGGAGAGGACGACCCGTTCCACACAGCGCGTGTCTCAGCGACAGACAAGCTATTATACGCCAACCAAGTACTCCAGCCGTACAACGGCCTCGATTGCACCACCGCAGACCTGGGGGGGGAGTGGCCCGTGCAGATGGACGCAGCAACCAGCGTGAAAATGCTGCACGGGCGCCAGCACGGGGGCAACAAGGGCGCAGACACCACGCTTTCGTTGTTCACCATCCGCACGCTGACAGACATGAAGAACGACGAGGACCTCATGCTCATTCAGAACGCGTACAACGGCTACGCGTCTGACCTGACGTACAACAAAAAACTGTCATGTCCGTGTGTGAACACCGAGCGCCAGGAACTGTTCACGCAGTACGGGAACTCAAAGATTGTGCGAGACGTGAACATCAAGATGCAGAACGTGTACCCATCCAGAGACATAAAACGTGACAGCCTCAGCTACGTCGACCCCGTCCTCTTGGAAAAAACGGCTCAGGCGCGAGGACTGGAAGGAGACCTCGCAAGTCTCACCGACGCACAGATCAGTAAGCTGGTGCTCGACTGTCGCTCGCAGCCCTTACGCGCAAGACAGGAGGAGGAGATATGCACGCTGCACAACTTCATGACCTCGCACATTCACGTGATACCTAGCAGAGTGCGGGACAAGGACGGCAAAGCGCATACCGTCGTAGTGGAGATCCTCCGAATATGCGCGCACATCGAGGGGTGCGACCCGGCCGTAGCGCTTGTCCAAATGATCTCCAGCGGAGGGCACTGCATCCAGGACCCGCTGCTGCGTGTGACCAACAACATGGCGCGAATGCTCGAGCTCGGCCCGGTGAACATGACCAACATTTTCAGCTGCAACGCAAGCGCAGAGAACATCGCGACGCTGGGACTCGACGCCAACATACCGCTTGCATTTTTCCTGTACATGAAGCAGAACGGAATGTCGGTGCAGCAGCCGTCGCCCTTCGCCGCTGACTTCCAGTGCTGCCGGATTGACGTGTACAACCCAGTGGAGGTGAAGATGTACAACAAGTACCTCGACATCCTGAAGTACTCCCGCAGGAAGCAGTTCCAGAAGATTCGCACCGAGACGCAAAGGGACTGCCAGACCGGTCTCACACGGTCCGCCCACCTGCCCATCAAAACCAGCACGTGGGACTTTCAGAACTTCTTCGCCGGGTTTTATTACATGGCCATTCCCAGGACAGTGTATGAGCAGAATGTCGAGTACGTGCGGCAGCAGCTCAGCACGCGGCTCGACATGGACTGGCAGACATTCGAGGACCAAAAGCAAGACTTCGAGCAGAACATGGCGGACGACACGCATGTGTACGTGGGCGTCCACGGCTACCCCCTCGTCAGCGGCTACATCTGTGAGTTTAATCAGTCCTGTTCCAAAGAAGAAGAACTGCGCGCTGTCAAGAAGCGCAAGACGACAGAGGCGCAGGATAACGCCAAACACGTCGAAACAGCCGTCGTGCCCCTGTACCTGTGGAGCTCGCCGGCCTACCAACTCTTCATTTCCAACGCGTGCCAGGAGAAGGACCCATTCGACCGCTTCGTCGACGCGACGATGCCGGACAACGCCGACTACTACAGCCTCGAGAGGCGCTGCAAGGCGCTCACCGTCACGGAAAGCACGCTCTGGAATGTCATGAAGGTCAAGTTCAAGAACCGAGACAAGCTGAATAAGCACCAGTCCATCGCGAACCAGGTGCTCAAGCACTACGGAGTCAAGGGCCACGAGATACACGACACCTTGAAAGACATCGCCCGGACAGGCGAGACGCAGTTGATTCTGCCAAACATGCACGAATCGGTGGCGCACTACCTCAAGGCTTGCATAGAGTCCAGCTCGAACATGCCCATGGTGCACCTCGCGAGGGGGGCGCAGTCCCTCAAGCAGATCGCGCGCTTGTACGCGGACCCATCTGGCTGCGCGCGGATCATCAAGGACTACCTCTCGCTGGTGCAAGACGCCACCAGCGAGATCGAGGCCGCGGTCAACGACGACGCCGTCGTGGCAGCGGTGTACTTGGTGAACTCGCAGCGCATCGACATCGGCCTCAACTACATCAACGACATGACGAAGCGCTGGATGCTCGGCGCGGTGTACTCCATCTGGAGCAACTCGTTCACTGTCATCCCGTACTGCTACCCGGTGCAGCCGTGCGACGCGGGCGGCCTCGACCTCTACACGCCGCCGAACAAGAACAATCCGCAGTGGAAAAAGTCCGTCGGTGACGCCGGCAGGTGGGGCCGCGGCAAGGACACTACCTTCCAGGAGGTCGGAGTCACCATGAACGCGTACCCCAGGACATGCCTGCCCGATGCAGACACGCGCGCGTCCTACGTCGGCAACCCGGGCGTCGAGAACCTCGACAAGACCACGAACATGTCCCTCGCGCGGCAGACCGCCGTCGCCATGAACAACGGCACCATCAGCGCACAGATCAGCGACCACGAGCTCAGCTACGGCAGGATCGTCGGCTGGCTCGAATTCTTGAAGTCCCTGCCCAAGGAGGCGAAGCTGCTCGAACTGACGTGGGGGGAGATAGAGCGCTTCCTCGGCTCGTCGGGCCAGGGGGCAGGCGCGCAGCAGGACAGGTACAAGACTTCAGAAAGCATGGCGCAGGTCTACTTTTACCACACCAACGAGGGCCCGGCCATCTGCTTCGCGAGCAACTCCATCAGCCAGCACCAGTACGAGTCGTTCGTCCGCGGGTGCCGCTGCAACCGCACCCCGTGTGGAACATCAGACTCCGCGGGCTGCTTCAAGTGGGACGAGGTCCGTATCGAGGCAGTGTGTCTCGCACGCCCGAACAAGAAGGCGAAAAAGGCCAAGGACATGGACGACTCCGAGGACGTCGTGAAAGGCGTGCACGTGCTCAAGCACGACGACGTGCTTGCGAACGAGGCCTACTACTTGCTCGAGCACCTCAACCGCATGTTCTCCTTCATGCACCGCGGCCTCTGCCTCGAGCGCATCAAATTCAGCCGCTTCTCGTGGATCGACATGGACTTGCTCCGACAAAACACGCTCGCTGTGACGCGGGGCATCACCAAGCCCGTCTACGCCGCCAAGGACATCCGGGCGCGCAACTTCGACGGCGCGTTCGAGACGGCCATGATGGGCAAATGGACCAGGCACGTCATCCACGCCGCCTTCTACCGCCGGATGCTCCTGTCAAGCATAGACCAGGACGAGCAGACGCACTGCCAGATCGAGCACGTCATGCTCGACGCGGTCAAGGCGTTCCTCTTCGTGCCCATCTCTATATCCGCCATCCTCTCCGCGATGCAGCTGTACCTCGCCCTCGTGCTCCTCGACGTCGGGCTCATGATCGTCACGTGCATGAACCTGTATTACCTCCAGATGAAGAACGGATGCGCCCTCCACATTCTCGCAAGCGTGGCGCAGCAGCAGGAGAGGCGCCTGTCGGACGCAGAGCTCCAGACCTACCACAACTTCGCCGAATTTATAGTCAACGCCATATGCTCGGACAGAGTCATGCAGAGGTCCCTCCCGCAGGCCTTCACCGAAGACGGCCTCCGCAAGCTCGCCGTGGCCAAGACCGTGCTGCCGTCAACATTCGCCCGGATCGTCGAGCCGGACGGCGACAACATGCCCACCACGTTCTTGGCACACACCTTCTTCAACGTCGACTCGCGCGTCAACCCGATACACGAGGACAAAAGCGCAGATTCCTCGGGCACAGACACAAGCGAGCTCATGGCCGCGTGGTTCGCACAGCAGCAGGCGCACGCGCAGACTGAAAAGAACAGCATCGGCGAGCAGTTCTGGTTCAACGCCGTCGAGGGCAGCGGCATGCCGCAGCCGACCTCCAGCTCCAACACCGCCGGCAACTCCTCCGCCTTCATGAAGCCGCAGAACTGCTACAAGTGGTACGAGGGCGTCATGCAGAACGTCGGCAAGGCGCACGGCGTCGTCCAGAAGCTCATCCAACTGTGCGACTTGGACGAG
>Ga0114975_10003476_pt1 | contig 10515 bp, 14 predicted proteins | sample S_130626_EF_Meta_FD_87031 | JGI IMG/M metagenome (GOLD analysis project Ga0114975, IMG submission 87031) | Freshwater microbial communities from Lake Simoncouche, Canada to study carbon cycling - S_130626_EF_MetaG | ecosystem: Environmental > Aquatic > Freshwater > Lake | place: Lake...
AGTCTATACAATTTATTAGATAATGAGCAAAAAGGCGTGTTTCAGTTTTTACTATCACTCCTAAAAATTCCAGTAGTTGGTCCTGAGATAATGAGGGGTGGAAATAGGATAACCTATTCTACTAAAAAGAAGAATATACGTAGGGCAAGAACAAGTAAGATACAGCGTGGAGGAGAATTCGAGAAAAACCATATAATATCAAGTATACTACATGATATTAATAGATATATTATTCGTGTTAAAGAAGTATCAGAAGGAGATAAGGATTTTATAAATTTATACCTTGATAATCTACAAATAGATAAAGCTGAGAGTAATATTGATACCTCGTTTATATCAGATGATGTCAATGACCCAAATTTTATATCTACGTTCAGCGTATTCTCAGCATATGAAACTATTATACAAAATATCCTTTCGACCTTTCCACGATTGCCGAAAATTCTTAAACTTACTATGGACTCTATTAAAAAAGGAATACAAGAAATATATATGATAGATGAAAATAATGATGCCGAAGTAGAAAAAACAGTGAAAAGAGAAAGAGAAGAAACTAATGGTGGTATTATAAAAGAAAGGGTTAGATTACCAGTAATTCCTGAAGGAAGTTCGAACGAGGAATATTTAAATGGTGAAAATTCACAAAGTATGGAACGCGCAGAACAATCCGCGTATGGCGGCAGATACCCTTCTAGGACTTACCGCCGCAGCAAACATCTTAAACGCAAAGCAAGAAAAACATATAAGAAGAATGCGTGAACCAGAAGAATTTAGTCCAGAATGGTTCGACGCATCATCAGCCGCATGGCATCTAAATAAACGGCGTGTAGGATTATCCTACATTTACGTATGTTCTAAGCCAAAATGTACAAATAAAGTCGTAGAAGCAAATGCGGTATGTAAGAAGCATTCTTTGACAAAGTCCCCAGCCGCCCTCGAATCCCTAACAATCGCCGAACGAGTAATGAAGCGACGTCGGCTCGAACCACAAGCAAAAATTGAAAGTCGCTTCCCCCTATACAGCTAGTCACCATGCCTGTCTGTATTTACGTTACGCAAACAAGCGACAAGCAATGTACGAAGGAATCTATCGAAGGCGGCGAGAGATGTCAAAAGCATCATGACGCTCATGTTACACTCCTCCAGCGTATTGGCGCTTTGCGCGAGGGAGGATGCACGCATATTACGACGGGGAAGAATGCCAGGCGATGTGACAGATTCGCAGAAGAAGGCAACAATATCTGTACGTCACATCGTAGGGCTAATGAGAAAAAGATTGAGAACAGAGAAAGAGCCAGGGTTGAACAAGAACAGGTTGATATACTATATGAAGCATTCACACGTGCTAGGCCTGAAGGTCAAACATATATTCCATGGCATATTGCGATTCTCCCATTGATAGAAAGGTGGCGTGATGGCATAATTCCTCTCATTGTAATTCACATTGTTTCAAGGCGATATTACAGATTTCTGGGCAGAGATTTAGAAAACTATGATTTACATATGAGAAATTTATTTAGAGGCATTATTCCAGGACAAGAAACCCAGCTTCTACAAACGATTGCTGCCGATACCCAGAATGTACATACAACTCTAGTAACTCAGCAGACAAATACTGGCCTCAAGAAAATTCTGGAAGCGATTGTTCCTGTGGATCCATGTACGCTGTCACTCATTCTACGCGCATTCATGAATATATACAAAGTTAAGAAAATGGATACATTTCTCGCAATGATGATGGATGCGAATACATGGTATAATACACAGTCATGTCGCAAAGAGAATGATTGGCTCTACAAGAATGTGTTAGATGGTGCGTGGGTTCTTATTCAAGATTCAGAGCACAAGGATGCGCTAACCAAGCGACTGTATGAAGAGATGAGGGAATCTACTGGCCTGTGCTGTGATGGTCATATTACTCGTCTTATCAATGTCTTTGTCGGCTTCGACACTGTATTTGAGACGCCTATTTCACGGGGTGAGATTATTCAGAATAAAATGTCCGCCATCGCTATGCGAGATGATAGCCTAGACGAGAAAATTCGCGCGGCCAATCTCGAGTTCGATGAGCTTGGAGTTCTGGCTGAAGAGAGGCAGCAATGGCTGGCTGCTTTCTGATGACCGCTTTGCTAAAATATATACCAGAGTAGATGTGCTGGAGAAATATTCTATTACTCTTTTTCCTACTGATTCTTTTTATATGTGTCGTCATTCTCGCCGCCGAAGTAACTCCCGCTGTACACAGTTTTCCTCCTTCTCCACCACCTCGCTCAGCGGGCGGGCCTCAGGCTGAGATTCTTACCATAGATTCCAGCGGAAATTATACGTACATGTATCAGTAAAAATTGAAACAATGGCTTTCCAGTACAGCCTATACCCAGAATTCAATGGCACGTCATTATTTATATATGGCTGGAACCGAATGGTATGAAGAATCGTATATCGAATGGTCGCCGAATCCTGAGGTAGGCCATACGCCTCTTATTAGTGTGTATAAAGCACCACCTACACCTGCTGAAGATGTTTGGAAACAAGTTCAGCAGTGGTATCGTACTATGGGTAAGCCTATTCCTAAGGAAGAAGCTGAGGCGTGTTTGAAAGAGATTGCTACAGAGAAAAGTGCGATTGCCGCAATTCCCTCAGACATCGCGGCCGCGGCGGCTACAACGACCTATAAACCAGCTCATGGTTCACCAGAGCATTGGAAAGCATATTGGGCTAAGAAAAGAGCAGAGGGATGGGTTCCGAAGAAAGAATCAAAGGGATGATGGCGGTGTTCCTACTCCTGGTTGAAATCCTGGTGGTGGATTTTTTGGGAAATACTTTGGTTCTTCTTCAGCCCCTGGTAGTCAGGCACGAGAAAAGGGCGCTGGTTGGAGCCATCCTGGTTGACTAGGAGGTGCCACTAAGGATGGCTGTGCGAAACCCATATATGGCTTATCCTGGCCTGGGGCTACAGAAAAAGAGAAAACTGGTGCGGAGGAACCAGAACCATATGGGAGAAAGCTGGGTGCTACCATAACAGGTTGTGCGGGCGCTGCCGAGGAACTAGAAGCACCCTGGTAGGCATGATTCCTAGCATTCTTTTTCACATTGAATCCTTGAAACGCACTTGCCAGCGATCCCATTACAGGGTCGTATGCTTCTTCTGTCACTACAGGAAGCTGGGACGCTAGCGCAGCACCCGCAGCAGCACCAGCTGCTACATTTGACATACCGCTCGCCTTATACGCATTCAACTGACTTAAAAATGCTTTTCCAGCGGCACTCACCTGAGGGTTCTTACTACGAGTTCCCCTGAGGCTTTGGGCATATGTAAGAGATTTCTTACCAGCCTTCGCCTTCATACTTTTACGTTTATGGCTATTATTACGAGTATTCATATTCTGCGGTTTGCTTGCGAGTCGATTCGCAATACGTTGAGAAAGTGCGCGTGGAGGAAGTGCCTTCTTAGCCTTTTTAGACTTCTTAGTATTATTATTACGCATAGCATTTGCCATTTGTTGAGAAGCTTGCGAAGATGACGATGCCATTCTACAGTATTACTATACAATAAATGGATTCGCATACCGTAGTCTATTTTCCCTTCTCGCATCCAGTTTCAAGAATAGCCATAGACAGTGTATAAGAAATAGTAGAGCCCCAGCAGATATAGTTAACTGTATAAGAATCCAACAGACTTCATACCCAAATCCACCAGTTACACTATATACGCATATAATTCCAAGGGCCAGCAGGCAAAGAGTTATTCCTACAGATAAACGCAATATCAACCGTGCTGTCTTCGATTCAAGCAATACATCTTTACATACGGGATACCGGATATGCCTATCCCGCTTCCCCTGTAAGCGCATTTAAGGATACATACCAGCCCAACGCCCTCAAATCATTTTTACACGGGTCTAAAAAATAGTATAGGAATGATAGAGTAGGCCGGTATCATGTATATGACTCCAGTTAACTTACAACGATATTGTTTGAGAATAACATGGGAAAGAATTTTAGAACCAAAGTTACAACACCTGGGTCTAGAATTTAGTGATATTCTTCTCATATACGAAGAAATTCCTTTGAAATTATATGTAGCATTTGTAAAAGTACGCTGCCTTAATTATCTAGATATATTTTCGTGGAAATGTGACTATGTAAAAGTAGTTGTGGGAATTAATCCTGTTTACAAGATACACTTCTCTATACATATGGTTACTAGCGAAGACGAGATGAGTGTTATAGATGGTAGGCGAGTTTTACTCGATAAGCGCTTACGCACTATACGTACCGTTGAGTAATTTACGGATTAGACCATTTGTCAATTCGCACACATATATATTTCCTGCGGAGTCTGATGTTAATGAGTAAGGATTCTGGAATTGCGCGCCAGCTCCATTGCCATCAGCATATCCAGGCGCGCCATTTCCTGAGACTAGGGGTGTAGTACCATCGGCTAGTACCTGAACGATGCTCTGACCAGATACAGCATATACATTTCCATTCGTAGTTACTGTTAGACCTAGTGGACCAGTCAAAGCAGTCGATGCAAAAGGAATTGTAGCTCCTGTGCTTGGATCAACTGTAAATACTAAACATATAGATGTACTAACTACGTATACTAATCCATTTCTATATTGTATAGAGAAGGGGGAATCAAGTCCTGTTATAGTAGTAAGAGCGCCAGTTGATAGTGTCAGTTTAAATATAGTATGGTTACCAGGATCTGAGATATATACAGAATTATTGTCCGCTGGATTCATAGCAATGCGTTGTGGATTATTTAATCCATTTCCTTGTATAACCGTACTTACAACACCATTCGATATCTTACGAATTGCCAGATTTCCAACATCGCATACATAGATATTTCCTAGTCTATCACATGCAACTCCTGTTACTCCACTAAAAAGCGCGGTGGAAGCAGACCCGTCCTGATATCCTACTACACCTGGAACACCAGCAACCGTTGATACTACTCCAGAAGGTGTAATCTTGCGGATACAGCGATTTATAAGATCAGCAACATACACATTATTATTCGAGTCACATGCTATATCAAATGGAAAATTAAATTGGGAACTCGCAGCTGCTCCATCTACATAACCCTGTACTCCAGGAGTACCAGCATATGTACTTGTGTACCAATACAAAGAATATAACGCAGATAGACTTGTGACAGGGGTGCCAGTTATCACGTCGTTAATTGGTGTGACAATACTGTAATAGAAATACCCTTCTTCAGGTGTTGTAGAAGAAGTGGCATTTTTAGAAGTCACCACTTGTGTATCGAGGGCCGTACCAGTCGTCTTATCAGTTGTGGTATTCTGGTAGAATGTGATAGAATACGAAGTTGCGCCTCTCGCAGACCATGTCGATACAGTTTGACCAGCCACAAATGAAGTAGATACGCCAGTTATGGCAGGTTGAACTATTCCAGAATCTGCGGATGCGAGAATTTGTAGACGAACCGAGAATGTATCTCCAGATTTTATCATAACCGTGGTAGACTGTGCTGCGCCCACCCCAGCATCATCTCGAGCAGATGACAATGTCACATTCTCAGTAAATGTGAATTGTATAGGAATTTCAATCGCATCATTCAGCATCAAATTCCATGACCCGCTGCCAGAGATATCGGCATTTACTTCGAAGAGACCGGGCATTTGATTGCCACTTGCGTCAAAGAAACGCATAGGCTGTGCGGCAAATAGATTTGTAAACATGCTGTCAATGTATCCTGGCGCCGTAGGTGTAGAAGCGGCCTCATCTGCCGACAAAGATGCCTCAATGGCATTCGCAACCACCGAATTTGTCACCATGGAATATACGTCTTCCACGTTATACACTACGTCAAGAGTTGTCGCAGCCGTAGAGCCGAAACACTTGAATAAGACATATGCCATAACAAGGTCATTCGCACTCTCCCCAGAGCCATTGCGAAGGCGGGGGTCAGTCGCAGAGTCCAAGGAAGACGATGAGAATGAAAGACCAGTATAGATAGAATCCATATCGGAATAAATGCCCGATAGACTGGTAATCAAGGTATTCACGAATCCCGAAGAATTAAAATGGCCAATCGCCCTCGGGCTTCCTGCTGGGCGCTCCCAGTAGAAGTGCGAATTCAACAAATCCACAGGCATCGTTATCTGAACCCTATGGCCCAGTGCCGTGCCATTAGACAAATTGATAGCATTTGCCGAAAGTCCCACCTGAACCAACCGCCTGTACTTGATAGTCAAAGGTATAGTCATTTATGTTTAGAGCAAACATTTAACAAACATATATATAAATTTAAGAAATTACTGGAGGTATGCCAGATATATATCATAGAATCGATATATCGTATAAAATTGGCCGCAATTTAAATGAAGAATCGTATACTTCTAGATAGAAGAATGGAACTACCCATATCGAAAGAATATGTACAAACCCTTAAGCACAGAATAAAAATGTTAGAGGATGAATTGCGATATGAACGCTCCCTCAATATCACCTTAGAACAGAAAATCAGTCGGTATCTACAAACGTCGATAGCCAATATCAATCGTCACACATTTAGGACATATATGAATACTGTGAAAAGCCGCGATGAGACCGATGATGAATGGAATCGATTCATGCAGACATTTGAAATCGAGGGGCTCGTGAAACAGGATGGAAGCCCAATTGTATATTATAGCTTGTATGTATCCAATAAAGTGTATGATTGGATTAATAAAAATTGAAGCAGTCGGCACTAAAACCCCTTGTTACAAATGATTACAAATCCGTTGAAACAGAAGAATATCCATACCTATATACCTATCAGAATTTCCTGTGTGCTGGAAAATCTCTCGGATTTCAATAATCCGCAGATACATGGAGTAAGAGACTATTGTAACACTGTTGGAATATTGTTCTCGACGCGCCCATTTAACTCTATGACAAATGCGGATGATATGAATTATGTTGAGAAGTTGCCGGCGTTTCATATCTATGAAGGAGCGTCGTACATCAAAACTATGTACTTAGACACGAATCCTACGAAAGTTATTCGCGAAACTGTGGAAGATTGGAATTCCAAGAAAAAGTCTGGTGTATTCAGATTCTTTCGAAGACTTATACAATCGAAGTAAATTAGATACGAGGGGCCTTTCTATGTAACATAGTATATTGAATTTTTGCTGGCTTGAAGTATTGTATAATAACTTCTAACGCATCTTTTTCAAGGAAAGATTTACAGGAGAAAATATCGAGATACATATCATTCGATTCTTCTACGAAATGGCCAGTAATATTGGATGTTTCGATTAACTGTACTAGACTGTATCCTAATTTATTCCCCTCGCCAAAATGAACAATTAGAGGTTTTCCATATGCCACCATATCAATCTTTTTCACAAGTTCTTTCGTAAAGGCGGCAATGATAGATTTGGACTGTATGGCTTCGGGTATACAATCCGCGGCATTTACAATAAGATGATGCCCCCAACAAGCCTGGCGACGCGTGAGCCTTTTGCTTTTTGTGTTGGTGCTGCTTCGCTTACGGCTGCTGGGGCTGCTTCGCTTGCGGCTGCTGGGGCTGCTGCGCTTGCTGGGGCTGCTGCGCTTGCTGGGGCTGCTGCGCTTGCTGGGGCTGCTGCGCTTGCTGGGGCTGCTGCTTCGCATGCCCATCTATTCTACAGTAGAATTCTACCCATATAACAGATGCGTCGTATATGTATAGAACCAACTACATTCAGTCTCCACGATTTTCAAACTGAACAGAATACATATATTGATGGGCATCACCACGTTAATATGAAAGTAGCATCCAAGCAACACAAGCAGCTACGAAACGCATTCTCAGATATTATATCATATAACGTAGGAAATGTAAAAGATATGCTGCCCGATTTAGTATTCGTAGCGAACGCTGGTCTATCACTTCCCAGGCTATCACGAACAATTCTTCTACCATCTATGAAATATCAGCAACGGCAAAATGAATTGCCTTATCTAATGGAAATATTTGCTGATATGGGTCTCACAATGATACCATTCAAGGGCGCCCCATTTGAAGGTCAGGCCGAATTAAAATGGTTTCATGGAGGAATGAAGGCTATCTGTGGATACGGATTTCGCTCCACTCGCCACACATTTCGTCTAATGGAAAAACTCTTTGCCGATATATACGGTGCGCACGGAATGAAAGCCCCTGAACTTCTTGTAGTACCATTGGAATCCGAAGATTATTACCATCTCGATGTAGCTATGTTAGAGTTTGATGACTCGAAGTGTATAGTCCATAAGCGCGCCTTTTCACCTGCGTCTATCAAATCTATACGGAAATTCTTAGGAGAATCGAACGTTCATGTCATCGACGTGTCTGACAGTTTTTGCTTGAATGCTGTGATTGACGGAGATTCCTTGATATGCCATACAGTTACAAAAGAACTAAAGACGATTCTGGAAGATATCACGGGTAAACATGTAAAACAGGTTGACACGAGCGAATTTGAAAAATCAGGAGGGTCAGTACGGTGTATGACTCTTGACATATTTGAATAAGATTACAGACAGGCACTTTGACTGGGTCCTTACACAGGCACTTTGACTGCGTTCACGTATTTCAGCCCCGAAGGCCATTCTTCTTCATAAAATTCAGAAGGGCTCGGCAACTGTAATGTCGATTGTGTTTCCAATGGCACGAGCAAAGGACGGGGAAATCCGTTGAATTCAGTGCTAGTCACGCTAGTATATGCGCCCATATTCGGAAACCATAGCCAATCTCCTTCCATCAGTTCTTCCGCATCATTCGCAGCTGCTATCATGTCGAGGCTATCGCACGTACGTCCATACAATACTGCCGGCATTCTCTTTCTCGAAGGAGACCCAGGTTCACGCACACGAATCCAACGCGGCGTCGCCTGGTCGTATGGAATACAAGAAAACTGTCCATACAAGCTCTCATCCAAGGTATATCTATATCCAGGCCCGCGTAGAGCCGGCTTACGTCCAATGACTTTCACAAATAAATCATGACTTCCTTCAGCAAAGAAACGCCCTGGTTCTGCGATAAGCCTCACCTTATAAGGAATTTCCCTGATAGTCTTCTTAATCGCCATGGCCGCCTCAATAAATCCTAGGGTCGTAAATCCACCGCCAATATCAATCGTATTTGGCCGAAATCCATACTTCTCCAGAATTCTCAAGCCTTTTACAGCATCCCTAATAGCATCCATGTATTGCGAGACTGATGTACAGCCTGACCCTACATGAAAACTAATGCCATTCAATCCCTGCTTCTTAATATTCGCATACTTTGCCAATCTCTCAACATCTTCCAAGGATGCGCCAAATTTCGCGCTAAAAGGCATCATACTTCCTGTATCTTCAACTCGTATTCTGATATATGAATCTCCTTTCCACCCCTCTCCTGCTAATTTATCAATCTCTTCGATAGAATCAATAACTGTCGTATGAATATTATTCACACCCGACGATACAATATCATCAACCTTTTTACATGGATTCGCAAATATAATTTCTGGTTGAACATCAAGGCCGAGGCCCTGGACTACACGAATTTCGCGTTCGCTGGCACAATCAAACCCGGTTCCACTATGAGCTAACCATGAGAGAAGCCGTGGTTCGGGATTACATTTTACAGCATAAAAAGGTTTAATCATCGGAAGATGGGTCTTCCACATCGACAGTTGTTTGTTCACACGAGCCTGAGAAATGACAGAAAAGCTAGCGTTTGAGAACGCTTTGGAGGTGATTTCATGTAATTTTTTCAGTGTGGCTAGATATACAGTCTTCACAAAAAAAGTTTAGACCGATGTACATATGGAACCCTACTTGGCTGTACGGGTCTTTAGCCACTGTTTGAATGCGTGGCACTTGTCGGGGAAATAGGAACCATTGTCACCGTCATCGGAGCCCGTAACAAGATTCTTCTTTAGGGCCGTAGATGCCAGAATATGAAGCCCCTTTTCTCTTTCCGTTAGAGTGGCAAACCATTCATTTACAAGAGCCGCTGTAGCCTTATTGGTCGATTTAGGGAGGGGAATTGGCAAGTCCATGGAGGTGAGAGTCAAAGGAAAGGCTCCACAGCATCAATTTTTACTTGACCCGGATAGATAGATGTCGGTTGCCGATATGATGGCAACTCTCCGTAAGAAAGGAAGACCCCTCGCATCTTTCAAGAAGGGCTCAGTCATCCAAGTTTCAAACAAAATGGAAAAGGGATATTCGTATACACTTGTCGAAGCACCGGGTACCGGATTTGCGCCCGATTTTACGCCAGCATATACACCTGGAGAAATGCTGGCCCTCGGCGTGTTCGGCGGAAAGTATTTGAACGATTGTCTGCTCGAATTCCCTGCGGAATGGTTTTGGCGGGCGGCGCTTCTTGACAAACTACGACCAGAGAAAGCCGATATCAGCATCAATTATTTCGGCATCGATTCTCGTTTACCGCTTTCCGATTGGAAAGAGAAAGGTTGGGTACCTGGGAATGGCAAACATGCTTTGAGTAAGCGCAATGAAGTATTATCGAAT
>Ga0114975_10003478_pt1 | contig 10507 bp, 9 predicted proteins | sample S_130626_EF_Meta_FD_87031 | JGI IMG/M metagenome (GOLD analysis project Ga0114975, IMG submission 87031) | Freshwater microbial communities from Lake Simoncouche, Canada to study carbon cycling - S_130626_EF_MetaG | ecosystem: Environmental > Aquatic > Freshwater > Lake | place: Lake...
CAATGACGGGAACATCCAGCTCGTAGATGAATTCCTTGAGGTTGAGTGGTTCGCCCGTGGGCGAGACGTGCTCGGCGCTAACGGTATTGCCGCGAATGACAAACAGGTCAACTCCCGACTTGACAACGATGTCGTGGAATTCGACCGTTCGCTGCGGGCTCAATGCCCCGGCCACGGGCACACCCGCTTCGCGAATTTCGGCAAGTCGCTGTTCAATCAGCTGCGGTTTGATGGGCTCGGCATAAATCTTTTGCATTTCCCGAGTGGCGGCATCTTCGGGGAGGTCGCGGATCGCGGCAATGACCTTTTCGGGATTGTCGTAGCGCGTCCAGAGTCCCTCCAGGTTGAGGACACCCACTCCGCCCAGCTTGCCGATGGTGATGGCGGTCGTGGGCGACACCACCGAGTCCATTGGTGCGGCCAGGACGGGAATTTCGAACTTACTCGCGTCGATTCCCCAGTGCAGGCTCACCGCGTCGGTGTCGCGCGTGCGCCGACTGGGCACAACAGCGACGTCATCAAAGGAGTACGCGCGGCGGGCGCGCTTGGCGCGACCGATTTCGATTTCCGTCACGGTGACGTCCTATCGCTTGTAATTGGGAGCCTCGACGACCATCTGAATGTCGTGCGGGTGCGACTCCTTGAGCCCCGCCGGGGTGATGCGAACGAACTTGCCGTTCTTCTTGAGGTCCGCAATGGTGCGAGCGCCCGTGTAGAACATCGATTGGCGCAAACCCCCGAGCAGCTGGTAGACGACAGAACCAAGCGGGCCGCGGTAGGCGACTCGTCCTTCGATTCCCTCGGCGATCAGTTGCTCGTCACTGGGAACATCGGCTTGGAAGTAGCGGTCGCGCGAATAGGACGTTTTTGTTCCCCGAGTCTGCAGCGCACCGAGCGAACCCATCCCGCGATACATCTTGAACTGGTTTCCGTTCTCGAAGACAAGATCGCCGGGACTTTCGTCAGTGCCGGCAAGCAGAGAACCGAGCATGACCGTTTCGGCACCCGCTACGAGCGCCTTTGCGATGTCGCCCGAATACTGCAGCCCACCGTCGGCGATGACGGGAATGTTGGCCTTTTTCGCGGCTTTAGACGATTCGTAGATTGCGGTGATCTGCGGAACGCCAACGCCGGCAACAATCCGAGTCGTGCAGATGGAACCGGGGCCGACCCCGACCTTGACGGCGTCAACGCCCGCGTCAATCAGTGCCTGGGCACCCGCCTCGGTTGCGACGTTTCCGCCGATGATGTCAACGTCGGCAAACGACTTGTCCTTTTTGAGGCGACGGATGATGTCAAGCACGCCGGCGGAGTCACCGTTTGCGGTGTCGACGACGAGGATGTCGACGCCAGCGTCGCGCAGAGCTTCCGCGCGTTCCCAGGCATCCCCAAAGAACCCAATCGCAGCGCCGACCCGCAGGCGTCCGGCGGAATCCTTTGTCGCGTTCGGATACTTCTCGCTCTTTTCAAAATCCTTGACCGTGATGAGCCCCGCGAGGCGACCGGCATCGTCCACGAGCGGAAGTTTTTCGATCTTGTGCTTCGCGAACAACGCCACCGCGTCATCGGGAGCCATCCCAACGCGACCGGTCACCAGCGGCATCGGTGTCATGACGTCTTTCACGAGCGTTGATTCCATCGCTGGGCCTTCAACGAATCGCATGTCCCGATTGGTGATGATTCCCACCAGGACCCCGTCGTCATCGATGACGGGCAACCCGGAGACACGAAACTGTCCGCAGAGCAGATCAACCTGGGCAACGGTCGCGTTCGGGGTCGTCGTCACGGGGTTCGAAACCATTCCCGATTCCGACCGTTTGACTTTGTCGACCTGGGCTGCTTGATCTTCGATGGACAGGTTGCGGTGCAAAATTCCGATTCCACCCTGTCGGGCCATCCCAATAGCCATCCGAGCCTCGGTGACGGTATCCATCGCGCTCGAGACAATCGGTGCCCACACCGAAATGTTTCGTGTCAGTCGCGATGTCGTGTCCGCTTCGGACGGAATGACGTCCGTGTGTGCGGGGAGGAGCATGACATCGTCGTAGGTCAGGCCAGTCAGTCCGAACGGGTCGTCATTCGCCATGGTCAATCCCTCTCACCCGGGCCGACTGTGCGGCACCGTGTCACGTCTGACAATCGTACCGTTTCGGCTCGGGCGTCAACCACTCCGCCTCTCATCCACGGCACACCGACCCGTAGACGAGCGAGATTGTTACCGAAGCCGTTTGTATCTCGCAAACAACTCCGCAATAATCAGTCAATACCGTCTCAGACGACAAATACCCGTGTGTGCACCGACGCGCATTCGGCACTCAGCAGGAGGTCTTGTGGATTTCATCGCCACATCACGACGAACCATGGGGCGCGTGTTCGCCGCTGTGGGTGCCGCCGTTCTCGCCTTTGGTGTTCTCGGGCTTGCGACACCGGCACTCGCCGACGTCGTCAACCCCGAAATGCCGTACAAGGTGAGCGGAAACGTTCAGAACAAGGGTGAGCCCGTCGCCGGAGTGACAATCACCGTCACCGGCTCCGGCGGATTCACGGCCACGGTTCCCACGGGCGATGACGGCAAGTTCGTCGTCGGGGTGCCCGAGCGAAACACCGATTACACCGTGACTCTTGATGAATCCACGTTGCCCGAGGGCATCGCGGTCGTTGATAACCCCGAAACGGAATTCGTCGAGGGCAACGTCCAGATCGCATCGGTCGGGCCGGGTGGCCGTGTTGCCATGAACTTCTTCATCGGTCAAGGCGAGCGAAAAACCGTTGCTTGGGTTGACCAGGTTGTCCAGCGCCTAATCTCCGGAATCAACTTCGGTCTGATGCTCGCGCTTGCCTCGGTCGGTCTTTCACTCATTTACGGAACAACCGGAATCTCCAACTTCGCCCACGCCGAAATGGTCACCTTTGGGGCCGTCGCAACATTTGCCCTTGTCGGGTTCTTCGGTGATGCGGGGCTTCCCCTTGCCATCGGCCTAGCGATCATTCTTTCCGCCGGTCTCGGTTGGGCCCTGGATGCGGGACTGTGGAGACCGTTGCGCAAACGGAACACCGGACTTGTTCAGTTGATGATCGTCTCGATCGGTCTCTCCCTAGCAATCCGCTATCTGTACCAGTTCTTCATCGGCGGTGGCACGGAACAACTTCCCGGCGCTGACAGCCCCAAGATTCCGCTCTTCGGGGAAGTCTCACTCAGCGTCGTCGGCATGGTCAGCATGGGACTCTCCGTCGTGCTCATCGTCATCTTCGCGGCGTGGCTCACCTATACAAAGGTCGGCAAGGCCACCCGCGCGATTTCGGACAATCCGAGTCTCGCCGCCGCGTCGGGAATTGACGTTGATGGTGTCATCCGAACCGTCTGGATCATCGGCTCGCTCCTTGCCGGATTCTCCGGAATTCTGTGGGCATACTTCCGCCCCGGTATTCGCTGGGACATGGGCGGTCAAATTCTGCTGCTCATCTTCGCCGCCACAACTCTCGGCGGGCTGGGAACCGCCTACGGAGCACTCATCGGCTCGCTCATCGTCGGAATCCTCGTCGAAGGTTCCAGTCTCTTCATCCCCTCGGACCTCAAGTACGTGGGGGCGCTCGTTGTCCTCATCGGTATCTTGCTCTTCCGCCCGCAGGGAATTCTCGGTCGCAAGGAAAGGGTGGGCTAACTCATGGATGTTCTCGGAATTCTGTCCTCGACGGCATCGTTCATTCTCGACCCGACCACGATGGCATACGCCCTTGCCGGTCTCGGACTCGCGATTCACTTCGGATTTGCCGGGCTGCTCAACATGGGTATGGCTGGATTCATGGCCCTCGGTGCCTACGGGTATGCGATCGGAGTCCTCACCCTCGGACTTCCCTGGTACTTGGCGGCATTCGTCGGTATCGGCGCATCGATCATCTTTGCTCTCATCCTCGGAATACCCACCCTGAGACTCCGCGGTGACTATCTCGCCATCGTGACCATCGCGGCGGCCGAAATCATTCGCTTGTTGCTGCTCACCTCGGCGTTTATCGACGTCACGGGATCGGCCGACGGACTGTCGGGCTTCAACGGGCCCGGTGGAACAATCACAAACCCGATTGCCGGTGCCGGTGGTTTCAATGGCTCGAACCCGATCCCCGACGGAGAGTTCGGCTTCGAACCGTTCTTGGATGACGAGCGCACGTGGTACCTCCGCATCGTCGGTGCCATCATCCTCGCCGTCAGCGTCTTCGTCGTCTGGCGCCTCGTCAACTCACCATGGGGTCGCGTTATCAAAGGAATCCGCGAAGACGAAGAGGCGGTGCGCTCGCTCGGCAAGAACGTCTTCGCTTACAAAATGCAGGCGCTCATCATTGGCGGGGTCTTCGGTGCGCTCGGCGGGCTCATGCTCGCGTTCTCCACCAACGTCAACTCGGGTGTCTACGTCACGTCGCTAACCTTCTTCCTGTGGACCGCCCTGCTTCTCGGTGGCGCTGCTACGGTGTTTGGCCCTCTCGTGGGCTCGGTGATCTTCTGGGTACTGCAGGCATTCCTCGGCCTGCTCTTCCCCGCACTCGCCAAACTGGGATTGCTCCCGTTTGACTCGATCCAGGCTGCGCAGGTTCGCTTCATCCTCATCGGTGTAGCCCTTGTTTTGCTGGTGGTTTTCCGCCCACAGGGAATCTTCGGAAACAAAAAGGAGCTGACCTTTGTCAAGTAACGACAAGCCCGCAACTCCCGTCAAGTCGACCGGACTTCACGTCGGTGCGATCAAACCCGGAGTTGCCAAAAAGGACCCAATCCTCATCGCTGACAGTGTGCGACGCCAGTTCGGCGGTCTCACGGCGGTCGACGTCGAACACGTCGAAATCCCGCGCAACGCGATCACGGCACTCATCGGGCCCAACGGCGCGGGAAAGACCACGTTCTTCAACCTGCTCACGGGGTTCGATAACCCGAACACCGGAACCTGGTCGTTCAACGGTAAGTCACTGGCCGGCGTCGCAGCCTTCAAGGTGGCGCGAATGGGACTCATCCGCACCTTCCAATTGACGAAGGCGCTCAGCCTCCTCACCGTCATGGACAACATGAAACTGGGGTCAACCCAACAGCGTGGCGAAAAGCTCTGGGCATCCATGTTCCACTTTCTCTGGAAGAAAAAGGACGTCGAAATCGAGGCGCAAGCGCTCGACCTCCTCAAACGATTCAATCTGGACGCGAAAAAGGACGACTACGCGGCCTCGCTCTCGGGCGGTCAGCGCAAGCTCCTCGAAATGGCTCGTGCGCTGATGACGAAACCAGAACTCGTGATGCTCGATGAGCCGATGGCGGGTGTGAACCCTGCGCTGACGCAATCGTTGCTCGAGCACATCCTGAACCTGAAAAAGGAAGGCATGACCGTTCTCTTCGTCGAGCACGACATGCACATGGTCCGCCACATCGCGGACTGGGTGATCGTCATGGCCGAAGGAAAAGTCGTCGCTGAGGGGGACCCCCACGAGGTCATGCGTAACCCTGCGGTGATCGACGCGTACCTGGGAAGCCACCAGGACGACGACCTCGGAACCATCACCGGGCGCATCACCCTTCCGAAGCCAGGCAAGGAGAAGTAAATGGCACAGTCCACCGAGACCCCCGTCATCCTCGCAAAGGATCTCATTGCCGGGTACCTGCCCGGAGTCAATATCCTCAACGGGACCAACCTTTACGCCAATAAGGGCGAACTCGTCGGAATCATCGGGCCCAACGGCGCTGGAAAATCAACCTTCCTCAAAGCAATTTTTGGTTTGGTTCAGGTTCGCGGCGGAACCATCACACTTAACGGAGAAGACATCACGGGCCTCAAGGCGAACAATCTCGTCTCGCGCGGCGTCGGATTCGTTCCGCAGTCCAACAATGTGTTCCCCAGCCTTACTATCGAAGAGAACCTCCAGATGGGCATGTACCAGGACTCAAAGCGCTTTACCGAGCGACTCGAGTTCGTGACGAGCATCTTCGCCGAGCTGGGAAAGCGCCTTAAACAGCGTGCAGGCTCGCTCTCAGGCGGTGAACGTCAGATGGTGGCGATGAGCCGTGCGCTCATGATGGACCCCGCTGTGCTCCTCCTCGACGAGCCCAGCGCAGGACTGTCACCGGTTCGTCAGGACGAAGCGTTCATCCGTGTTTCCGAAATCAACAAGGCCGGCGTGACGACGATCATGGTTGAGCAGAACGCGCGTCGCTGCCTGCAGATTTGTGATCGCGGTTACGTTCTCGACCAGGGAACAGACGCCTACACCGGCACCGGCCGCGACCTGCTGAATGACCCCAAGGTCATCGGCCTGTACCTCGGCACCCTCGGCGCCTAAACCTCCTCACAAAAAGAGCCCGTCCCGTGAGGGGCGGGCTCTTTTTGTCCGTGCTGCTACCGGGGCACAAAATGGGGGAAGGGGCCCCGGGTTTCCCCGAGGCCCCTCCAGTGACTCTTTAGTCGTTACCCACGGAAGGGAACGGCTACGTTGTCTGCACCGTACTGGTAAACACCAATCGACGCTTCGGTGGGGTCTCCAACTTCGTTGAAGGTGATGGGGCCCGAAACACCGTCGTAGTCAGCCTGGCCGCCACCAATGATGATGTCAGCACATTCTGCGAACGTGGTGCACTTCGTGCCACCGGCAACTCCACCAGAAACCTCCTGGAGCTTCGCGGCCATGTCGACACCCTCGGTCGAGCCAGCTTCAAGTGCAGCGAGCGCGAGGAGGATAACGGCGTCGTAGGCCTCAGGGCCGTACGCGAAGACCGATGCGAGGTCATCGTTTCCAGCAGCAACCCAGTTGTCGTTCATGCGGGTTGTGAAGTCAGTGATGGTTGAGATGTCGAGACCGGGGGTGGTTCCCTTAGCGCCCTCGATAAGACCTGCAGCGAAGTCCTTCTCGTAGTTGCCCAGGTTTCCGTCCACGAAATAGACGTTCTTCGCGTTGTAGCCTCCACCGATGAGCTCCGGAACAATCGTCTTGGCCTCTTCGAATGTGATGAGGACGATTGCGTCGGGGTTCGCGGCGGTAACTTCTGCGATCTGCGAGGTGAAGTTGGTGTCACCCGTGTTGTAGGTCGGCTGTGAAACGACAGTTCCACCAGCAGCAGTGAACGCGTCACCAATGAACTTCGCGAGGCCAGTGCCGTACGAGTCGTTGAGGACGATCATGCCGAGGGTCTGGTGTCCGTCTGCAGCGATCAGGTTTCCGAGGACTTCACCCTGGAGGACGTCCGAGGGAGCGGTACGGAAGTACAGTCCCTTGTCGTCGTAGGTGGTGAGTTCAGCAGAAGTGTTCGCTGGCGAGAACTGGATTACTCCAGCGCCAACAACCTGGTCAATGAACTGAAGGGACGTACCGGACGACGCAGCACCGAGGATTGCTGTAACACCAGCGTCGAGAAGACGCGGGATTTCAGTCTCGTATGCCTTGTTGTCGGTGTCGCCCGAGTCACCGAAGGTGGCCTCGATGGTAATGCCCTTGGCAGCGTCGTTGACTTCCTTGATCGCAAGTGCGGTACCAGCTTCTTCGGGGGGTCCGAGGAACGCGAGGTTACCGGTCTGCGGCAGAGCCGTTCCGAGCTTGAGGGTCAGGTCGCCAACCGGTCCGCCGGCTCCGCCTGCACAGCCACCGAGCACGAGTGCCGAGGTAGCGAGCAGAGCGAGGCTGCCGAGAACAGTTGCCGCCTTACGCGAGGCCGTAGCCGTCGTAAATGCGCCCATGATTCTCCTTGTTGTTAATAGAACAACGAATCGGATTGATCCGTTCCTATTTACGCTACCGATAATGGGTTCTGATTGACAATCCCTACGGTTACAAGCGTGTAACGCTTTGAAACACGTGAATCAGGCTCATAAAGTAGCTATGTGCGCCGAGCTGCTCGCGCGTGCCGAATTGAGTCAAGGGATAACACGATTAACCCGGCCCACACCAGAGCAAAACCGGCAAGTCGAGCGGCGGGCATGGGCTCGTGCATCACGACGACTCCAACGATGAACTGGATAGTTGGGGCGAAGTACTGCATGAACCCCATCCACGCCATGGGTACCTTGGATGCGGCATAACCGAAAAGGAGGAGCGGAATTGCGGTAACCGGCCCAAGTCCAACGAGAAGCACCGTCGTGACGGGGTCTCCGTGTCCAAACTGGATGGTCGGCCACGAGAGCGCAAGGATAATCACCGCAACCGGCGCCAACCACAGGGTTTCGAATGTCAGGCTGCCCGTCGCACTAATTCGTCCGCCCAAACGGTTTTTGACGAGCCCGTAGACCCCGAATGAGCCCGCCAGGATGAAACTGAACCACGGAACCTCGCCGTAACCCACGATAAGCACAATGACCGCGACGGCGGCGAATCCGATAGCAACCCACTGTCCGGTCCGCAGTTTTTCGCCGAGGACGAGCACCCCCAGCAGGATCGTCACGAGCGGATTGATGAAATAGCCGAGCGAACCCTGGACGATGTGCCCCGACACGACGGCGATGATGTAGAACTGCCAATTTAGATAGATGAGTATTCCCGCAACCAGGGTGAGGATCGCGAGCCGGCGATCCTTGAGCAACGCGAAGGTGGAGCGAAACTGGCGCGTGACGAGCAGCAGCCCGACGCAGAACACGAGCGACCATACGATCCGCCAGGACACAATCTCCCAGGCGTTCGCCGTGCCGGTGAGGAGGAAGTAGAGCGGGAGAAAACCCCAGAGAATGTAGGAGGCCAGTCCGGCGATGACTCCACCGGTCCGCGTTGACTGACTCACGCTGTTCACCTTACTCGCCCAACCAGAACGGCCCCCGCGAGGCGGAGGCCGTTGACTGAGAGTGCTTGTTATCGCTGAACGATGGCGAGGATGTCGCGGGCCGAAAGCACGAGGTACTCGACACCGTCGTATTTGACCTCGGTTCCGCCGTAGCGCGAATACAGAACGACATCACCGATTGCGACATCGATGGGGACACGGTTTCCGTTGTCATCGATGCGGCCGGGACCGACGGAGACGACGGTTCCCTCCTGCGGCTTTTCTTTCGCCGAGTCGGGAATGATGATTCCCGACGTCGTGACCTGTTCGGCTTCGAGCTGCTGGATGACAATTCGATCTTCGAGCGGTTTGATTGCGACCGACACGGTTGACCTCTTCCTTCGTAGGGCTACAGATACGCACGGTGCGTGCGGATTCCAGTGTACCGCGAGAGTTGGCACTCTCGCAAAGTGAGTGCCAACCGCTCGGACTGCGACAATGGTGAAGTGAACAGAGACGACATCGAATTACTCTTCACGTCGGAGGCGGTGGAGGTCCTTGCGTCCCTTCCTCCGATCGAATCGAAAGCGAACGTCGTCCAGAACGTTTCCGCGCTGCGAAAGCGCGGATTGTCCCCCGAGATGACGAGTGTTGTGTTGCTGCAACAACGCCTGCGCACGAAGGCGGCGGGTAAGTTTGGCGAGTTCGCCGGGCGAATGCTCTTCACCGAGGACGGGTTGCAGCAGGCGACCAGGCTTTCCGTGGCCGCTCGTCACGCCGCCCGATTCCGTGATGCGGGCGTCACGCACGTTGCCGATCTCGGCTGTGGCATTGGCGGCGACGCGCTGGCAATCGCCGGCCTCGGTGTTCGCGTCACAGCGGTTGACCGCGACGAAGTCACTGCCGCGATTGCCACCTACAACCTCGCACCGTTCGACAATGCCGACGTCGTCCACGGCGAAGCGGAATCCCTTGACTTGACGGGATTTGATGCGCTCTGGTTCGACCCGGCTCGTCGAAGCTCCTCAAAGCGCCTGTCCAACCCCACCGACTGGTCACCCTCGCTGTCGTGGGTATTCGGGCAGGCCGCTTCGAAACCATCGGGAATCAAACTCTCGCCGGCCATCGATCAGGCAATCTTGCCCGAGGATGCGGAGTGCCAGTGGATCGACGACCGCGGCGACACCGTCGAATGTGTTGTCTGGACGGGGGCCCTCGCTCGACCGGGTGTTCGACGCAGCGCGCTTGTGCTCGACGACGGCGACAGTCACGAACTCGTCGCTGACCAACCCGACACGATCGTTCCCGTGGGCGAAATCGGTGCCTATCTTTTCGACCCGTGCGGCGCGGTTCTTCGCGCTCAACTGCTCGGGAAACTCGCACGGGAACTCCAGGCGACTCTCATCACCGATCAGATTGCCTATCTCTCCAATGACTCGGGCACCGAATCGCCATTCGCACAGCGGTTTCGCGTCCGCGAAGTTCTCCCCCTCGACCAGCGCACGATCGCGACACGGATGCGGCAACTCGAAATCGGAACACTCGAGATCAAAAAGCGCGGGGTCGATATCAACCCGGCGGAATTCCGCACCAAACTCAAACTGTCCGGGAAAAAATCGGCAACACTGCTGCTGACCCGGGGGTCCGCGGGCCGAATCGCGGTTCTTGCGGACCGCGTCTAAACGGAAACCGTCTCGACCGGCAGAGTCGAATCCACGGCGAAGGTGATGTCCGAGGGCGCCACCCCCCGCTCAACGAGATGTGCCCCGAGAGCAGCAATCATGGCGCCATTGTCCG
>Ga0114975_10003479_pt1 | contig 10506 bp, 10 predicted proteins | sample S_130626_EF_Meta_FD_87031 | JGI IMG/M metagenome (GOLD analysis project Ga0114975, IMG submission 87031) | Freshwater microbial communities from Lake Simoncouche, Canada to study carbon cycling - S_130626_EF_MetaG | ecosystem: Environmental > Aquatic > Freshwater > Lake | place: Lake...
TTAAATACAATTTTGATGCTAGCCAATTGAGTATATCATCCTCTTCTATTTTTTGAATCTCAGAAGGCCAATATTCTCCATTTTGATAATTTAATATATTTAGACCAGGCATGACAATACCAATCGCATCCTGTGAACCTGCAACTGTTTTAGTGCCCGGTGGATTTTCATACCTAAATAAAATTTTACTTAATAATTCAGGATCACCATCAGGTAGTTTTGCTTTCCAAAGTTCAATGGCTTTATTACGCGTACTGCTTGACATGCCACTGCGATTATTAAATTCAATGGTTGGCTCAATGGAAATAGTTATTACAGGTCCTGGATAATATTTATTTACAAAGGGTTGATCCAACCATCCGCCTGCAATATCTATTCTAAAAGGAATAATGGAATTGGTTCTTAATGTAGTTGTTGATCGTACAGGTAAACCCTCCGACGGTATGCGATCAAGTACAATATATTCAATGCTCTTATCCTTACATAGCTTTGCTTTAGAGGGTGTATTGCCGTCTTCATTCACCACAAAAATATCAGGTATAATTTCTGCTAACTCTTCTTCAAAGTCTAAAATACCCGACCCCTTATTTATTTTACAAGTATGCACACACCTTAGTGCTTGCAGCATATATTTTCTTTCCTGTTGTGTGATAATTGGATAGCGTCCTTTTAAATCAAACACCGTTTTATCTGAACCAATACATACATAAAGGTCGCCATACTTTGCGGCTGTTTCTAAAAATGCAATGTGACCACTATGCAATAAATCAAAACAGCCACTTACAAATACTTTTTTGCGTACCTCGCTCATACCCATTCAATTTTCGTTATACAATTTATAGGATTCTATGCAATAAAAACAAGTTAACTTTACATAATGATTCAAATACTTAATTGGACTGCGGCTATTTTAACCATTTTGTATGCCCTTTTATTAATGGCCTATCGCTATTGGTTTAGTTTGAATAAAGTATTTGAGCAGGATACGAGCAAGAATGTCAATGAATACCCAATTCATTTCACCATTGTGATTCCTGCACGTAATGAAGCCCTTAATATTAAGGCCTGCTTAGATTCCATAATAGCACAAGACTACCCAGCTGAATTTTTTGAAGTGATTGTTATTGATGATTTTTCGGAGGACGATACTGCTTTTATTGTAAAAGCCATTGGACATGATTATCCTAATGTGCACCTATTAAGTTTAGCTGATTATTTTAAGCCCGACGAAATGAATTCCTTTAAAAAGAAAGCAATTGAAAAAGCAGTGAGTAAAGCTAAAGGCGAATGGATTGTAACGACTGATGCGGATTGTATCGTACCACCAAAATGGCTTAGTTTATACAATGCCTACATTCAACAAAATTTACCTGATAATAAGTTAGTGTTTATCGCAGCACCTGTTATGTTTATTAAAGCCTCTGGCGTTTTGAATGAATTTCAAATATTGGATTTTTTAGCCTTACAAGGTATAACGGCTGCCGCTGTTGGCGCTGGTAAACACTCTATGAGTAATGGTGCAAATTTAGCTTTTGAAAAATCTGCATTTATCGCTGTAGGTGGTTACCAAGGTGTTGATCAAATTGCAAGTGGTGATGATATGTTTTTGATGCATAAAATGAAAGTGACTTTATCCAACCGCATTGGTTATTTATTTAATCCAGGTGCGATCGTTTTAACGAAAGCAATGGCTAATTGGAAGGACTTTATTATGCAAAGAATTCGATGGTCAAGTAAAGCTCGCTATTATGATGATAACTCTATTTTTTGGGTATTGTTATTAGTGTATTTATACAACCTTTCTTTTTTACTTTTATTGTTGGCTGGGGAATATAGAAGTTTACTGATAACGATTGCGTTTAAAACTTTCTTTGAAATGTTTTTTCTTGAACCCGTTACGCAGTTTTATAAAATGCCCGGCCAATTGCGCTATTTCCCTTTATATCAGCCACTTCACATTGCATATACCTTGGTAGCTGGCTTATTTGGCCAAGTTAAAACCTATACTTGGAAAGGAAGACAGGTCAAATAACCACCAAATAAATGTTTGTTGAACCTTGTAATTATGTAAATTTGTTATCTAAATGAATGCGTTTATGTCTACTGAAACTTTAGCACAAGCAACCCCATTAACTGCAAAAGATTTTGCTTCTGATCAAGAAGTACGTTGGTGCCCTGGTTGTGGTGATTATTCCATTTTAGCACAAGTACAAAAGGTAATGCCAACGATTGGTGTTCCTAGAGAAAATATTGTAGTAATTAGTGGTATTGGTTGTAGTAGCCGTTTCCCTTATTACATGAACACATATGGTATGCACTCCATTCATGGTCGTGCAACTGCTATTGCAAGTGGTTTAAAAGCTTCTCGTCCTGAATTAAGTGTTTGGATTGTTGCAGGTGACGGTGATTCAATGAGTATTGGTGGTAACCATACCATTCATATGATAAGAAGAAATTTTAACGTTAACTTTTTAGTTTTCAATAATCAAATTTATGGTTTAACTAAAGGTCAATATTCTCCTACTTCTGAAGTGAATAAAATCACGAAGAGTACACCTATGGGAAGTATTGATCATCCATTCAATCCTGCTGCTTTAGCAATGGGTGCGGATGCAACATTTGTAGGTCGTACCATGGATCGTGATCCAAAGCATATGCAATATATGATCACAAGAGCAGAGCAACATAAGGGAACTAGTTTCTTAGAGATATATCAAAACTGTAACATCTTTAATGATGGTGCGTTTGAAATTTTTACTGAAAAAGGAACTAAGCCTTTACATACTTTATTTGTTGAACAAGGAAAGCCATTGACATTTGGTGCTAATGGTGAGCAAGGTATTCGTTTTGACGGCATGCGTCCTGAAGTAGTTACATTAGGTGATAAATACAGTGCTGATGATTTATGGATACATGATGAGAAAGATTTTTATAAAGCGCAAATCTTAACGCGTTTATTTGATAATCCTAATGAAGTAGGTGCCGTTTTCCCTCGTCCTTTTGGTGTATTCTTTACTGCTGATCGTCCTTGTTATGAGGATATGATGGCTTTACAATTAGAAGAGTCATTAGTGAAAGGTGCGGGTGATTTAGATAAGTTAATTCGCGGTCGTGAGACTTGGGAAATTAAATAGAATCCATTAAAGATCGATATAATTTCTTTTAAGGGCCGTCATTACCATGGCGGTCCTTTGTTTTACCTGTAACTTTTTAAATATTCGATCACGATAGCCATAAATGGTATTGACGCTTTTTTGTAATTCTTTTGCTACCTCCTCATAGCTTTGGTCTTTTGCACAAGCTTGTATAAATTCAATTTCATTATTGGTTAGTGGTGTTTTATTATACTGCAGCGCCTTTACATCAAACTCACTCATTTTATTAGTGGTGATTAATTTTAATTTGTCGGAGGACAACTTAAATCTAGTTCTTGTTAGCACGCAACTTTTTAAATCAATGATTGGCTCATCGGTAAAAAATACACCATCCAATCCATGCTTTAACAAATAACAAATGCCCTTCATAAATTTTGCGTCTGATTTCAATAAAACATAAGCATGTTTGCTTTTTGATTTTATAGCTTTTATTATAGTTGTTAATTGTGCGTAATGATAATCATCTGAAATAATACATAAGTCAGGGTGGGTGGGACGTTCATGAATAAAATTTAAAAAGGGTTGTATATCACCACTATTATATATGACTTTACAATCTGACTGTTGTTCAATGGCTAAACTAAAAGCATTTCGAGTTAGTACTTTTTGTTCTAAATAAATAACACTAAACATAGGCTGTGATTTATACAAATAAAACATAAAGTATTGGTAATAAAAATGGGTACTTTTACACTTTATATTATATGCTAATTAGTATTCATCCCGACAATCCGCAAGCTAGACAACTTTCAATGGTAAAGGAATGTTTAGAAAGTGGAGGAATTATTGCCTATCCCACTGATACTATATATGGATTGGGTTGTGATATTTTTCATCCCGAAGCAATTGAGAAAATATGTGCCATTAAAAAAGTGAATCCCGAAAAAGCGAATTTAAGTTTTATATGCTCAGATCTAAGTGACTTGAGCTTATATGCTAAAGCAATTGATAATTCTTTGTTTCGCATTTTAAAAAAAGCATTGCCTGGTCCCTTTACATTTATATTACCGGCTAGTAAACAAGTGCCTAAAATTTTACAATCCAAGAAAAAAACAATTGGTCTTCGTATTCCAAATAATAATATTGCTCTTTCAATTATTAAAACATTAGGCCATCCTATTTTATCGGCTTCTTTTCCTGGTGATGCCATTGAAGACTATACCGACCCTGAAATTATTTACGAATATTGGGGTAAACAGATTGACATGGTCGTAGATGGTGGCATTGGTGGCATTATACCATCAACAGTTGTGGACTGCACCACTGATCATTATGAAGTGATTCGACAAGGTGCCGGGGTTTGGGATTTTTAGGTTATCCAAAAATTACTACTTCACTTTAAGAAAATTAATTTTCCTATAATTCCCTGTTATAGTATACTAAGTTGAGGAGGCAGAATATTAAAACTCTTGCGGTGCTCGAAACATAATCCATGTTTTTCAATTGCAGCACGATGAATGGCTGTACCATATCCTTTATTTTTATCCCATCCATATTTTGGATATTGTAAATGTGCGTCTTCCATGTATTGATCACGCGCTGTTTTTGCTAAAATACTTGCCGCTGCGATATGTGCGTATTTACCATCTCCTTTAACAATAGTCTGATGGGGCGTTTTTTTATAAGGATAAAATCGGTTTCCATCGACCGCTATAAATTTTGGACGTTTTTTTAATTGGTCCAAAGCAAGGTGCATACATTTTATGGATGCTTTTAAAATATTTGAGGCATCAATTTCTGCAGCTGTTTGTGAGGCAATGGCCCAAGCGATTGCACTTGACTTTATAATGGGCTCCAATTCACGTCGTTGCTTTTCAGTTAATTTTTTGCTATCATTAAGTAAAGGGTGATAAAAATCAGCAGGTAAAATGACTGCTGCTGCAAATACTGGTCCAGCATAACATCCACGTCCCGCCTCATCACAGCCTGCCTCTAGTAATTCATTTTGATAAGCGTTTAATAACATGCCATAAATTTCTTGTTTCTTTTTCACAAACCAAAATCAATTTCTTATTTAAAATACAGCTATGACTTACCCAATCCGATTACTTAGTACCTTTGTGCTATTATTATTTGAAGTATACACATGCAAGCAGTCGATCATAAATCAAAAGCCGTTGCCAATTGGTTATTATTAGGAGTTGGCATGACCATTATACAAATTGCCCTTGGTGGTATTACCCGCTTAACTGGAAGTGGTCTTTCCATAACAGAGTGGGACGTAGTAACGGGTGCACTTCCTCCAATGAATGAAAATGCATGGCAATTGTTATTTGATAAATACAAAACGACTCCTCAATTTCAATTACTAAATTTTGATTTCAATCTAGCTAATTTTAAATTCATATTTTTTTGGGAGTGGTTTCACCGTTTATGGGCGCGTACGATTGGACTAGTTTTTGCCATTGGTTTTATCTATTTCTTAGTTAAAAAATATTTTCAACCATCTATGATTCGCCCTTTGGTGGTTTTATTTTTATTGGGCGCCTTGCAAGGCGCTATTGGTTGGATCATGGTAGCTAGTGGTTTAGAGGGGGATGCGGTATATGTAAAACCTACTCGCTTGGCACTTCACTTTATTTTTGCACTAGGTTTATTAGCATACACTTATTGGTTCGCACTTTCTTTAAAAGTGACACCCTTATTAGAACAACAAAATTTAGGCACTCCGAAAAATGATCAAGCATTTTTAAAACATTTAACTAGCATAAAAAATGTTGCATGGTTTATTGTTGCTGTTTTGATTATACAATTAATTTATGGTGCATTGATGGCAGGACACAAAGCAGCAAATGTTGCTGCCACTTGGCCTACGATTAATGGCCAATGGGTTCCGAAAGGATTAACAAGTAGTGATGGATTTTTATTAAATGCAGTGAATAACAAAATTTGGATTCACTTTGTGCATAGAGGCTTAGCTTATTTATTATTAGTTGTCATTGTTTTATGGTCCATAAAACTTTTCAAAATTAGCGGTAGCTTTTTTTGGATTACAATTCGTCGAATGCCATTAACATTGGTATTTTTTCAAGTTGCTTTAGGCATTTTTACGGTTTTGTCAAGTGCACATATTATACCAGGTGTTTGGGCAAGATTTGAATGGATGGCACAATTGCATCAATTAGTTGGTATGCTTTTATTATTGAGTGTGGTGAATATTATTTATTACACCAAGCAAAATTGATTTTATGAATAGAGACATTTCGAGTATCAGAAAAGACTATCAGTTGGCTTCTTTAGATGAAGCTTCAACTGCAGCTAATCCTATAGATCAATTTGAACATTGGTGGGAGGATGCCATACAAAGTAATATTGATGAAGTGAATGCGTTTGTGTTATCAACTGTTAATTCAAATGGAATACCTGCTTCACGTGTCGTTTTATTGAAAGGGTTTACACCTGATGGCTTTGTTTTTTTTACCAACTATGAGAGTAATAAAGGAAAAGAAATAGCAGCAAATCCAAATGTGGCGATAAATTTTTTTTGGAAGGAATTAGAAAGACAAGTGCGCATTACGGGGACCATTAAAAAAGTTAGTACTGAAGAAAGTGAACAATATTTTCATTCTCGTCCTATTGGAAGTCAGGTAGGTGCATGGACTTCACCACAAAGTAAAGTGATTCCAAATAGAGCTTACCTGGAGGATTTAATGGCTTTGAATTTAGAAAAGTATAAAGAGGGAAATGTGCCATTGCCTACTCATTGGGGCGGTTACATTGTTCACCCAACAAGCATTGAATTTTGGCAGGGAAGAAGCTCTCGTTTACACGACCGCTTACATTATTCATTGAATCAAAATCATAGTTGGGATAAAGTGCGTTTAGCGCCTTAGCATTAAAAAGCTAACTCTGAAAAAAAAATTTATAACAAAAAACCCAAGGCATGCCTTGGGTTTTTTAAAAATCATAAGAGTAAAATTTGAATAGTATTTATTTTCTCTTAAATATTTTTTATTTTTTTCTACTAATTTCTTTCTTAGCAGCTTCCACAATATTCACTGCATCTAAACCATACTTCGTTAACAATTGGTTTGGTGTTCCACTTTCTCCAAAAGTATCTTTTGTTCCAATAAATTCTTGAGGTACTGGACAATTTTTTGCAGCAACTTGTGCAACTACATCACCCATACCACCAATAATATTATGTTCTTCGGCTGTTACTACGCAACCTGTTTTTTGTAAGCTTTTTATAATAGCCGCTTCGTCTAAAGGTTTAATTGTATGTAAATTAATTACCTCTACGCTAATACCTTGTTCTTCTAATTGTTTTGCAGCTTCAATTGCTTTCCATACTAAATGACCACATGCAATAATAGTCACATCATTTCCTTCCGCTAATATTTGTGCTTTACCAATTACAAAATCAGATCCGTCTTCCTTTGTAAAGTTTGGCCATTTTGGACGACCAAAACGTAAGTATACAGGTCCATGATAACTAGCCACTGCTTTTGTTGCAGCTTTCGTTTGGTTATAATCGCATGGCACAATCACGGTCATACCAGGTAACATTTTCATTAATCCGATGTCCTCTAATATTTGGTGTGTTGCTCCGTCTTCTCCTAATGTTAATCCTGCATGTGATGCACAAATTTTTACATTCTTATCGGAGTATGCAACTGATTGTCTTATTTGATCATAAACACGTCCTGTGCTGAAGCCTGCAAAAGTTGTTGTGTATGGAATTTTTCCTCCAATGGTTAAACCAGCAGCAATACCAATCATATTTGCTTCTGCAATACCTACTTCAATAAAACGATCAGGCATTTCTTTCATCAATGGTCCTAATTTAAATGAACCTGCTAAGTCTGCAGTTAAGACAACTACGTCTTTATTTTCTCTAGCAATTTCTAAAATGCCATCTCCAAATCCTGCTCTTGTTTCTTTTTCGTTTTGTACTGAGATATCTGTTGCCTTCATATTTTTAATTTTCAAATGTTGAATAGAAATAAGGTGTCTTTGCTTCAAACTCTGCGCTACAAGTGTCTACCATTTTATAAACCCTTGTTATACCTAATGCTTTGCGTTTTTCATATACTGCATCATCATTCGTATTTCCATGTAATAATTTAGCAATTTGCATATCACTGAAGCCATGCTTTTTTGCTTCTTTTAAAACATCAGTCGGCAAAGATTCTAATGTATGTTTCATCAATTCTTTTTCAATATCGCAAATGATCCTTATTTGATATAAGAACCAATTATCAATACCAGTAGCAGCTGCAATGGAACGTACTGTTGATCCTTGCATTAAAGCATCCTTGATTCTGAAAATGCGATCCCATTTTGGTGTTTTGATGTACTCCATCAATTCCTCATTCTTCATTAAACTTTTTCCGTAATAACCTAAACCTATTGATTCATTCTCTAAACTTTGACAAGCTTTTTGAATGGCTTCTGTAAAGCTGCGACCAATGGCCATTACCTCACCAACACTTTTCATTTGTAAACCTAAAGTATCATTAGCGCCTTTGAATTTATCAAAGTTCCAACGTGGTACTTTTACAATTACATAATCCAATGCTGGTTCAAAATATGCAGAAGTAGTTTGTGTAATTTGATTTTTTAGTTCATCTAAATGATATCCTATTGCAAGCTTTGCTGCAATCTTTGCAATTGGATAACCAGTTGCTTTGGATGCTAAAGCTGATGAGCGTGATACACGTGGATTAATTTCCACTGCGATTAATTCTTCGGTTGCAGGATTTAATGCAAACTGAACATTACATCCACCTGAGAAATTTCCTAAGCTGCGCATCATAAGCATTGCTTTGTTACGCATTTCTTGAAACGCTGTATCACTCAATGTCATAGCAGGTGCTACCGTGATAGAGTCTCCCGTATGAACTCCCATTGGATCCAAATTTTCAACGGTACAAATAATCACAACGTTGTCAGCTTGATCTCTTAATAATTCTAATTCATATTCTTTCCATCCCAATACTGCTTTTTCTACCAACACTTCATGCATTGGTGATGCTTTCAATCCTTTTTCTAATGCAGCATCTAATTCACTTGCATCATGCACAAAACCACCACCTGTTCCACCTAAGGTGAATGATGGACGTATTACTAATGGAAATCCTATTCTTTGTGCAATTTCTTTTCCCTCTAAAAAACTATTCGCAACCTGGCTTGGCGCTACAGCCATTCCGATCTTAACCATTAATTGTCTGAACTTTTCTCTGTCTTCTGCTGTATTGATTGCAGCAACATCCACTCCAATCATTCTACAATTATATTGTTCCCAAATACCTAACTCATCGGCTTCCTTACACAAGTTCAATGCAGTTTGTCCCCCCATTGTAGGCAACACCGCATCAATTTGATTTTCTTGTAAAATTTGTTCAAGACTATCAATGGTTAATGGCAATAAATAAACTTTATCGGCCATCATTGGATCTGTCATGATGGTTGCTGGATTGCTATTGATTAAAATAACTTTGATCCCTTCCTCTCTTAAGGAACGGGCTGCTTGTGATCCTGAATAATCAAATTCGCAGGCTTGTCCAATAATGATGGGTCCAGAACCTACAATTAATACGGATTTAATGGATGTGTCTCTTGGCATGGCTACAAAAATATAAATTGCGCAAATCTAATAAAATTTATGCGCATTTGCCGGCTTTTCATTCCTAAACATTTTTGTCCCTATTTAGTCCTATATTTACCGCAATTCAAGTTATATGGCAGTTATTAAAGAAGGCACAAAAGCTCCTGCATTTAAAGGGGTAGACCAAAACGGAAAAAATGTGGCATTAGCCGATTTTAAAGGTCAAAAAGTAGTTTTATATTTTTATCCAAAGGACGACACACCAGGTTGTACCGCTCAAGCGTGCAATTTGCGCGATAACTATAAGAAATTGATCAAGAAAGGAATTGCAATTTTAGGCGTAAGCGTAGATTCAGTTGCCTCTCATGTCAAGTTTATTGACAAATATGAACTCCCTTTTTCGTTAATTGCTGACGAAGACAAGAAAATCGTAGACAAGTACAATTTATGGGGTCAAAAGAAATTTATGGGTAAAACTTATATGGGAACGACTCGAACTACTTTTTTAATTGACGAGGCGGGTATCGTACAACATATTATAGAAAAACCTGATACAAAAGATCATACAAATGAGATACTAACGCTTAGCGGCTGGTAACATTTGTAAGTTTCTCCCAATTTTTATAATTTTTTCTACATTTTTTCGACAAATTAATTTTTTTCGTTAAGTATTATATTATTGAAAATCAATGTTTCATAATCATTTACAACGTATTTAATTAATTTGCTTTGATAATTTGGTAGAAAATTTTCTCGAATAGATATTGTATGCTCAAGTAATTAAAATATCTTGAGCCAAAA
>Ga0114975_10003480_pt1 | contig 10506 bp, 7 predicted proteins | sample S_130626_EF_Meta_FD_87031 | JGI IMG/M metagenome (GOLD analysis project Ga0114975, IMG submission 87031) | Freshwater microbial communities from Lake Simoncouche, Canada to study carbon cycling - S_130626_EF_MetaG | ecosystem: Environmental > Aquatic > Freshwater > Lake | place: Lake...
AAATATCACTTGTTAGTTCACCCCCCATAAATGGCAGTTGTGCTGCTGTAGCAGAAGTATATAAATCTTCATCATCAAACTCATCAACAGACTGCCTTCCTGATGGATAAACCACTTCAGGCTGAATGACATCGAGCACTTCCATTCCATCAGCTCCACAATGCGTGCAACTATATCTATTAGGTGAATTCTCTTTATAAATTTCAGTAAATAAGCAACTGGGGCACTGAAGATACTGTCTTTTCTTATTAAAAAGCTGCGAGGCTCGATTTTTTTCGGTATTTGTAGTTTTAGCAGTAATAGTTCCAACTTTATAAGTTTTCTTATTAACCACCACTAAGCGCCCAGGCGCGTATTCCGTTAAAGCGGTTGACAAATTTTGTTGCGGACTCTCAACAACCTCAATTCGATCATAAGTGCCGACGCGTTTTTCTATTTGAAATGAGCATACGTGACGTGGAAAGGCATATGAAGGAAGTAGATCAAGTGAAAATAAGAAATTTAAAAATTTCTCCTCATAGGTATTCTCGTCATTTAAATTAGTCGGCTTACTATCTTGTAATCTGAATAACAGATCATCTTTTATTTCGTCCACACTAAGTTTTGTAAAGTCACCTGGAATCCAGTCAGTAATTCCACGACGAATCCCTGATGCTTCAAAATCAATGGATAGCCACTTCTCAAAAGAGGATAAGGAGAAGCCCTCCCCAGGATCGTCAGCATAAAATGACTTTGTTAACCCCAACACACTTAATAAGTCATTATTTTTCGTAGTTTTATCAACTCTTAAACGATGAAAATAAGATTGAATTATTGCAGCTACAACATGTCTCCTTATTACTTTTTCATTTGTTATGTCAATTTCTGGGGAGCGCGGGTTACCGGAAATTATTTCGTCTGGATGCTCAAAGAAATAGCTATCATGAGAGCCTGTTTGTGCAAAAGTCAAGACTGTAGATACAGCTGAACCCCTTCTACCAGCACGACCAGCCCTTTGTTGATAATTTTGTCTAGCAGGTGGTACGTTCCTCATCGATACAGCTATTAATGACCCAATATCAACGCCCACCTCCATCGTAGTGGTACAACTCAATATGTCTACAGGGGAATCATTTTGCTCAACAAGGATATCTTTAAAACGCCTCTCATATGATTCATTAGTTGAGACATGGTCTTCATCATCCCTATAAGATAGTTGAGCCGTATGTTCTTCAACACATAAATTAAAAATTTGAGAGTTATCCTTTAAAGCAAGAATTACCGGATCCCTATAGAACCCTTTTCTAGCCCTGAGGTACTTACTATCATTTGGGTTTAATGGAGAAACATTAAGATCCCCACAATGCGGACATTTTCCCCTAATAAGTTCAATAGATAGTTTTGTGCAAGACATACATTGATGCCATAACCCATCCAAGTTTAGGCGCACTCTTACTTTTGCGGGATTAACAAAAAATCTATCCTTACTAGCCTCACAGAAAGTATTTAATAGAGCATTAGATAATGCATCACGATTTGAAGGATCTAAAAAATCTAGATCGGAGAAAAAAGTTTTATATTCACCGATTGCAACGCCAAAAAATGAACCTCCAACCTCAAATCCAAGTGCAGATCTTCTGATCCCGAATGCTATATCCTTATCAAATGCAAATTTACTTTCGATTACTTTAGTAAGCCAGTTGACTGAGATTTGTAATGCATCAACTTCAGTTAACCCCCAAGGCTGAACAGTTTCGACAAGAGATTTTAAAGCCCGCTTAGAGGGGTAAATTGAGGCAATCGTAAGTGCTGAAAGTGAATAGTATTGACTTCCAAGATTAACCAAAAGCATCTCACTAAATTTGGGGGGTGGGGTCCATTTATCCTGGAGCATTGTTCCAATCTCCTCATCATCCAGGAGGTATTCCTCAATACGCTTTAGGTCTGCAATCAATAAATCACGATCATCGCCGTCAAAAAGTAAAATATTCTTTTGGGCTATCACAACCAAAAAAGCGAGGTAAATCATGTCCTGTTTCAGCGTTGGTGCAGAATAATTTTTATCTAAATAGTCGATTGCCAGCACCAAACAAATCCTAAATACATCCTTTTCAACATTTCTTGGTATATCGCGTGCCAACCTTGCTGCTTTTTGTCTACCATCAGAGAAAACCAATGTCTTTCTACCACCTAAAGGTTGTCTTTTGCTTGGCTTTTTGGAGGCTGGCTGATCAATAACTTGAGATCTGACTAAATAGGAAAAAGGTGCCTCGCCTTTTGTTGCTAAATCTTGGATTTTTGTCCTACCATCAACCCATCCACGAGAACACACTGGGCAGGACTTGGGGAACGTCCATAAAGATTTTCCATCAATCTTGACATCCTTATCATCAGAGACGCATACCTTAACAAATTCGTCTGAATTGGGATTGATTTTAGATATTCTTCCAGAAAAAATATGCAGCCAATTATGGGAATATTTAGCTGATCTACTTCTGCCTGGTTCAATTAAGAAATGAGTTTCCGTTAGCTTATCTAATGACGAGCCAATTGCCTGCTGATCAAGTAGAAACTCCAGGGAGCTTGGATTAACAAAGCCTCGGAGATATGCCGCCCCGCAATCTCTATGTGTTAAAACCTCAAAAACTCTGCCCCCACAACTGCAACTCAATGCTGGATGAGTGTAAAGCTTACCTAATAAGGATGGCTTTGTTGTGTCATGTCTTTCGGAGCAGTTTGGGTTAATACATGCATAAAGCCCCGGAATACCTCTGTACATTAAGTGAAGACGTATAGGCAGAAAAACTTGGCCTTCTTTTGATTGTGCAAATGTGCATAATGCAAGCAAAGCCTCTAGACCGCTGGATGATAATTTATCTTTGAATAAATCGGCTAACAGTCCCTCATAAGAAGTTGGTTTTCCGGTAAGCTTATTTGCTAATAATGCTGCCGGAGGAAATATTTCAAGTTTTTGATATATTGCGTCCTTAAACTCAGACAAAGTGCTGGGCAAATTATTAAATCCACCAACTCCCAATTTTTCAAATAAAGTATTCACCTCTTCAATTGCATTTTCCAGAGACTCTGAGACTGCATTTAATTTAGCCAAATCAAATGTTGCAAGAGCTGTCGATTCCGAGCTAGTAGGGAGGGCTTCATTTGCTTTTCCCTCAATAATGCTTCTAACCAACTCAAATGGTGCAGAACCATCAGATTTACCCGTTAGCTCCCTGGCGAACTTTAGAACAGCAATCTCATCACTCTTCTCGCTACCTAAACTTGCACTGGTTAAGATAAATTTAATCTTCGATCTATCAACTCCTAGTCTTGATTGCAATCTCCTTAACAGAAGTGCTACCTCGGCACCGGCAACGCCCCTATACATATGGGCCTCGTCTAAGACGATTGTTAAGTAGTTTTCGGGATCAGCATGAAGCCATTCTGAAGTTTTTTCAAAAATATCTCGCTCAATGGGTCTGGCAAGCATATATTCCAACATGGAGTAGTTAGTCACCAAGATATCTGGTGGAGCCTCTTGAATTTCATGGCGAGAATAAAGCTCTGCATCTTCTTTCGAGGTAACTAAGTTTGATTCAATAAAATCATGCATATTCTTTGCAGGCCACAATCCCTCATCCCAAAGCTCATCTCTTTTTTTCAAAGCATCGCCAGAATATAAAGATTTAATCTTAGTCAGGAGCTTCTTATCCCGATCCTTTACTCTTGCGCCCGGGTAATCAGTTTTACTTGTATAAACACCAAAAGTTGCCCTCCTACCACGCTCATGCTCAATAAGATCAGAAACATCCTTGTTACCAAACATCTTTCTTAATCTAGTTAATTGGTCGTTGACAAGTGCATTCATAGGATAGAGTAGCAAAACTCGGCACCCAGGCATTCTTACGCTAGCTTTTGATCTAGTCCCCTCTATAGCAAGAGAACCTAATATTGGGTATAAAAAGCTTTCTGTTTTTCCTGAACCTGTTCCAGTGGCAACAATAATTTCACGACCTTCTCCAAGGAACTTTTCTAACGCAACCCTTTGATGAGCCCTGGGCTCGGGATAGACACCTGCACGATCAATTTTAGATAAGGTAGTCAGAAATTCACTAGCAACCTTTGGAATGGACATCCTGGAAAAAGGCACTCCGGATTTATAAGTTGGACTTGCCTCAAGCCTAGGATCACTTGAAGTAATATTTTTTGCTGCCAATAGTGACTGGCGAGCGATGATTAAGGACTCATCCCAAATATGGTAGTCGGCCTCCAAATACTGATGTAAAGTATTTTCTAATTCTTCACGAATTGTTTTAACTGAGTACATTTCTACCTAAATTTAATATGAATCTTTGCAAAAATATCTTTTACAAAATTCAAATGCTTACGTTGTATTGAATAATAAAACCCTTTTTCAATTGGCTCTCTCTCCCCAATTGCAATCAAAAATCTATCAATATCAGATGGCAATGGAAAGCGGCAATTAAAGCTTAATTTATCTTTATATTCGCGCAAAGATAACTCCCTCCATGCTGCATTATTTAAAATCTCTAGAGCAAACTGAATTCTTATAATTTCGTCAGATTTAACCGAAATTTGACTTTCAAAAAGAATGCCATCCCTAAAAGTACACCAAAAATAGCTAGCCATAACACCATCAGTGCTCCTGGCCAATAAAATATTACTCCTACTGGACAAGGGAATATCAAAGGCCTTTATCCAATTCCGCATACTAAATTTTAATGACGGATCTTTTGACCATGGAACGTAAAATTCTAGATTTTCTAGCTGTAAAACAGTCCTTACCAAGGATTTTTCCACCACAGAAAGCTCTCTTTGAATCCAAGCAAGAAGAGGTCTAGGCGATCCCATCCAGTCTTCAATGGACTGAATAGGTGCATCTGCAAAAGGCAACTTTGCCACCCTTCCTAGACCAAGCCCGTTTTGCAACTCCAATTCAACAGGAAGATGAGCGGTTGGAAGAGGGGAAATAATTAAATAGCCTTCATTTAGAGGGACACTACGAGAAGGGGCCGGCAACCAAAAGCCATTCCCCAAACTTTGAACCTCTCTCAGATCTGAAAGCTGCCCCATCACGGATACGCAATCACCCTCAAATCCAAAGAGATTTGCTAAATTTTCAATTTTTAGAATGTGGCATTTTTTTAATTCAGTATTTGAATCTGATCTCACAATCGAACAGATGACTGAGCGCAAAATATCTAAATTTGAGTATTTACGAAGGCCGCTATCCATAATTTACATTTATATGAGATACAGCATCTTCAATAAATTCAGTTAATGTATTTTTCTTTGACGATCTTAAACAAATAACCAAATTAAATATCGCCCTTGAAATAGCAATATAGCCAAGGCGCGATGGTTGAACTTTCGTAAATCTGCTAAGTTGCTGAAGCCTTTCAATTCCTAATATCAACACATTTGACGCCTCAAGACCTCTGCTGCTATGAAATGTAACAACCCTAATTTTTCCATCAGGGGCAATAAATTTTCTAGAAGACTTATCAACATAATCAATATAATCAATTTGCAATTCAGAATATATTTTTCCAAGAGCTAATCTTAAAGCAGCAATCTCATCTCCAACTGTATCAGGCACTAAAATAAGTAAGTCAGAAGGATTTTGATTTGAGTTTAAAAAATGTTCGAGAATAGTGTTCTGATACTCATGAGCCAATCTATTTATTAGCTCATTTTTAAATCCAGGCTCATCGTAGCTAGTCTCCAATTCATCATTAATATGCAAGCAAAGAGGAATGTTTCCCTTAGAAATCTCAAACTCCATATCCTGAATGGCATTTTTTTTGTTTAAGAAAGTTTTTGAGTAAATATCAATAATCTTTCTTGAATCAAAACCGCATTCAGAAATCAAATGGGCTAGCTCATAAATTGGCTTTGCATTTCGAAAGTTTCTTCTTAAATTGGCGGATTTAAAATTCGATATCTGAAACTGGGGGGCATTAGCTCCAGAATCGCTGGAGAGATATAGCTCTTGACCAGATCCAACTCCCATTGCAACTGTTGCATCATTTGTTGCAAGCAACAAAATGAGCTCAATCTGCCAATCTGAAAAATCCTGAGACTCGTCGATTAATACAGTATCGTATTTTGGATATTTATCTAAGACCCCAGGCTTTTTAAACTCATCAGTTATTAATTGACCCCACTCATTAAAGTCCTTTATTTCAATCAAAATACCGATATCGCCACAAAGCCTTAATGCAAGAGATGTGATGTCAACTACATCTATGTATTCTTTAATTGAATTCTCAACACCCGCCTGCTTAAAATTTGCATCAAGCAAATTGATAAATCTAATAAATTCAGATGCTAAAACTTGGTTAAAGCAGCATAACAAAACTTTTGCCCCTTCTCTCGCGTGCATTATTCCAATCTGCTGAAGTCTAAAAGTTTTCCCAGTTCCTGGCTTACCATGGAACAAAACCCTACTGGCAGAAAAAGGGGGGAAACTACGCATTAGATCGCGTTTTATTCCCTTCTCTAATGCTTCTAATTTTGCGAGGTCGCTTTTAATGGGCTGAGGAATTGCCCTGGGGTCAAGTACGCGACAAAATTCTCTAAAAATATCTCTATCGTGCTTAAAGGGGTAGCTAGACCCCTTCCTTACCGGGGGTCTCACCCAAATCTCCCTGAGTCTAATTCTCAAAGATTCTGCCCCCGAATACAAATCATCCTTCATTAACATTGAGTTACTAAGCGCGCTAATCTCATGTGAATGCCTAAAACGCTCAGCCCATTCAGATCTTGAAATTAAAGGCCAGCATACAGTGGCAACCATAAATGGAGCCTTCTCAATTCTTGGCGCAAGATAATTTCTCAATGATTGCATGGCATCATAAGCTTGATTTTGGGGACTTCTATCAAGTCCTCTCGCCTCAATTTCACAGGACGAAAAACTAAAACTGATCAACATCTCCAGTGAAATTGCTTTTGTCTCTACTACAAAACAGCCGATCTCTTCATGCCACATCAACAAATCAATATCATTAACGCCAGGGATAAAATCCAAGCTGGCCCACAAATAAAGAGCATCGTCTTTCTGGAGTGTTAGTTGCTGATAGACAGCTAATTCACCGCGATGCCTTGGAGGAAAGGTAGTTAAAGATATGCCCATTTTTTTAAATTTCCTTGGTACCCGGCAATAGTTAATTTTTTATATATAGAAATATTATTGTTAAGTAGCTAGCCAACCCTTCCTACCCAATTAAGTCTGTAAATTTTAGGTTACCACTGAGTAAAGACAATATTGTAAAAAGTTTAATATCGCGAACTGACAACTAAAACTACTCCCTTTTAAAGCCATTCGCCGGTCTCCTCCATTCCCTCCATATCCTTAGGGCAAATTGGAGGCCCTAAAGATAAGTGTCTTTTCAGCATCACCACCTCGTAACCGCACTTAAAGCACTTAGCTCCAGGTCTTTTTGCTGCCTTTTGCATTGCCCTGACTGGCAAACTGAGTCGCCCATGAGGAAAGGTACCTAATTTTTCAGCAATCCTCAGTAAATCTTGTTTTAGCCACTCCCCCGCGCCTGCACTGCGCATTGGCCCCTTTAGGCCCACATCCTTGGCAATTTTCTTAAAGTTCTGCCCATGACCACTCTGACAGTCATCAACGGCATGCACTAACTCATGAACCAATGTGTCTAGAAAATCAAACGGGGTTTGCAAGTGTGGGGCAATAAAGATTTGATTAATGCCATCCACTGCTGACTTAGTTGACCAACACTGTCCCAAATGACGCCCCTTTGCGCCAGTACTTGGAAAACCTACCGATACTTTTACTATAGGTACTGAATAGCCTGACCTCTCAAATAGGGGCACCAAGTGATCTACCGCACTCATTAACCACTGCTCTCTATTTGAATGGGTCATTGGCACAAAACCACTGACTTAGCTCTCATGATTTATCTCACTCATCTAATTAGCCTCCTAATGATTGAGATAACTGCGGTTTTCGGCCATTCTTAAAAATTCCAGATCAAGCGACTTGGAATTCTCATACTTCCACTCTAGGGGGTAAGCAATCTCCCCTTGATCCCAGTTTTTAATTCGGAGTTCTTCCTTCTCATCCGTCTCTTCATAGGTTGCTGCAATCAAAATATGTTCTTTGGAAAGTTCCCGGGAATCTTCTTTTGGCTCACCTTTTGATTTCTCTTTCATTTCCGATTTAATCTTTCTAGACCTACTGATGGGAATGAGATCAATCCACCAGACTCGAACACTCGGCCCAAATACTTGATCAACTAAGACTGCATCGGTCTTTGACGAATCTTCTTCATTAATGAGGGCAACTCGCAGACCGTTGTCTGCCAACATCTTGAGTAATGCTCTCGCCTCAGCATGGGTTTTATAGGAAACACACAGCAGCTGGTTACTTGCCGTAAAGCTCACATAGTCATTCAGATCAAATAAAAATTGGGCATAGCCCCCTTTGTAGCGCTCGTGGATTGAACCCTTGCGTAGCAATACAGAAACACCTTCAATTAACACCGGCATAAATCACCCCTCCCTCACTGAAATTGGATCGATGAGAAGAGCGTAGGGTTAACTTAGCTCACAGGATGAGCTAACAAATTTATTCATACTTTTTTGGTTTATCTCATGATGTGAAACGTGAATATGTCATACTTAAAGAGGGCATTTCATTTGCGTAGCAACTTTCCAGGAGAGTGGCAATGAATAAAAATGGCACCAAATTAGCCAAACAACGCACCGTAAGTCAGGCCAAGATCAGAACGAGCAGTACTCATGGCGGATGCACCTTAAGTGAAATCGCTAGCATGCTCGGTATTGGCAAAGAAAGAGTGCGCCAGATTGAAGCGAGAGCTCTAGCAAAGGTGCGAAAAGCCATGCAAGAAAAAGGTATTCAGGCTCAGGATTTGATTTAGCAGCTTCACTGCACCCTTCTTTTTCGCTCTAGCTCAGTATTTGAGCCATTTAGTTGCAATACTAAAAAAATCAATCAACGACTCTCTAACCATCAGGGGATAAATGACTGCTCAAGCATCTGAACGACTAATTTATGGTGGCAAGGATATTCGCCTATGCAGCAATCCCTTATCTTTATATTTAAAGCAAATGGGAATTTCCTTTGTGTCACCTAGTACTGCCTGTTGGCGAGGTTATATAGGCACTTGGGAAATCATTGAAAGCGCAGGTGTTGAGCGGCTGTACTTGATTGAACTTGCCGCACACCGCACCTATGAAGAGACTTTAGGGGTCTCAGATATCTTTCCAGGATTTGATCGTGTCTTTGCGCACTGGTTTACGGGAGAATTACGTTGCCCCCAAGGCGCGTTACTGGACTATGTTCATGGGGGTTATTCAAGCACCTATGAATACGACCTACTGATGGATTTTAAGCAAGGTGTCCTTATTAATACACATGCACGGCACAATGAAAATCCTAAGAAGGCAAAGCAATGAACTACCACTCTCCGATGGGAATTGCTTGGTATTGGTGGATTTGCCTATATATATCTCCAGGTATAGCGTATACCTTCTATCACTTACTTAAAGAGTATTTCAATCGCCCATCTGACTTTGTCAAAGATATGCTCGAAGCGATTGGTCAAGCTAAGAAAAAAAGTATCCTTGATCAGCTGCTGGAGATGCTTGCCTATAGCGTAGCAACCATTTGCATTGCAATAGGTTGGCCAGCATTCTTTATCTGGGCAAAGATAAAAGCAAAAGAAAATACTGCTCGGGAGATCGAGAGAAATAAACCCCAGTTCATGTGTATGCCACAGTATTTAGTTACCAAGGTAAATCCACTGGATGCTGAAGCTTCTAGTTATGTGAATGACCCTCTTGGACATGCCCCAACTCTACCCTTTGGACATTTAAATCAAGCTTGGGGAAATTTTCTATCTAACATGATGGATCCAGAAGACGAACTTTGGTCATTTCGTATTCCTAAAGGAAGCAAATGCGGGATGTATGCTATGAATTCTTCTGGCGATATTTCTGGATACGCAAAAGTGCGTCATGGGCAAATTCTTGGGGAATTTGTTGCTGAGATTGATTAGCTTACCTTTTGGGTCTTTACCTCTGCAACGAGACAGAAGGGACAAGTTGCCTAAAAATTACTCCAACTATTTAGATCTATACATATTGGCAATAGACTAAAATTTTCTAAACCAGATGCATAGTAGTCTTGCAACACCAATAGCATTAATATGCACCTAATGAATATCCCGACAATAATCAAACTGGTTTTGAAAAATGCCAACCAATAATCAGTCAGAATTACTAATTTTGAGTAAATTTTCAGTAGGCACAGTCTTTATCTATAAAAATCATACCTACACAATCAAAAACTCAGGAAAGCCCAGACCTTCGAGCGGGGAATGCAAGACTGATCTTTATATACAAGCTGTAGATGAAAATAAACAGTCTCATGAATTTAAGCTATCGATAAAAAAAGATAACTACGAATTCATTGAAAATAAGCCAGACAAGCAGAGAATAATCGATATTTTTGGAAGC
>Ga0114975_10003482_pt1 | contig 10503 bp, 17 predicted proteins | sample S_130626_EF_Meta_FD_87031 | JGI IMG/M metagenome (GOLD analysis project Ga0114975, IMG submission 87031) | Freshwater microbial communities from Lake Simoncouche, Canada to study carbon cycling - S_130626_EF_MetaG | ecosystem: Environmental > Aquatic > Freshwater > Lake | place: Lake...
CCAGAGATTCTGGTCAAGCTGAATTTTGGTCAGCACGAGTATTACGCAGCAACTGCAACAGCATAAGGAGCATAAATCATGGCTATTTCACGCGCACAACTACTGAAGGAACTCCTTCCCGGTCTGAACGCTTTGTTTGGTTTGGAATACTCAACCTACCAACAGGAACATAAAGAAATTTATGAGACTGAAAAATCAGAGCGTTCTTTTGAAGAAGAGACCAAGCTGTCGGGATTCTCCGCTGCACCAGTTAAGAACGAGGGTTCTGCCATTGCTTATGACAATGCACAGGAAGCGTTCACGGCTCGGTACAACCACGAGACCATTGCTCTTGGCTTCTCCATCACTGAAGAGGCTGTTGAGGACAACCTGTATGACTCGCTGTCTGCCCGTTACACCAAGGCTCTGGCCCGTGCAATGGCATATACCAAGCAGGTCAAAGCTGCATCTACCCTAAACAACGCTTTTAGTAGCGCGTATGTGGGTGGTGACGGGGTGTCTTTGATTTCTACCGCACACCCTCTGGTGTCTGGTGGAACCAACAGCAATCGCCCTGCTACAGCCGCTGATTTGAATGAGACTTCGTTGGAAAACGCAGTTATTCAGATTGCTGCTTGGACTGATGAGCGCGGTCTTCTGATCGCAGCACAGCCCAAAAAATTGGTCATCCCGCCAGCATTGCAGTTCACTGCAACCCGCTTGCTGGAAACCAATCTACGTGTTGGCACTGCCGACAACGATATCAACGCCTTGAAGAACAACGGCTCTATCCCACAAGGGTATTGCATCAACCACTTCTTGACTGATACCAATGCATGGTTCTTGATGACCGATGTGCCTAACGGCCTGAAGCATTTTGAACGTGCAGCGTTGGCAAACTCAATGGACGGTGATTTTGACACCGGAAATGTGCGTTACAAGTCCCGTGAGCGTTACAGCTTTGGATGGAGTGACCCGCTCGGAATTTTTGGATCGCCGGGTTCTACCTAAAAACCCTAGTAAAATCAAGCACGTAGCAAGATTTGGAAGGCCCTTCGGGGCCTTTTTCTTTGCCTGCTGTAGCTTGGCTAAAATTATGGTACATTACCTGTGTCGTAACACAGGAGATACCGTGGACACTACCAAACTACCTAAAACACGCGCCGAAGCCAAAGCCGCCGGGGCTAAGTACTACTTCACGGGAGAGCCGTGCAAGCACGGGCACACAGCCCCCCGCAAAACAAAGGGTGCGTGCATTGAATGCCTGAAGGCAGCGTGGCAAGAAGGCGCGGTGTCCCGTGCAGGCTACTTTGCTAATTACAACCAATCAGAGGCTGGGCTAACTGCAAAACAGGAGTACTACAAGAGAAACAAGCAAATAGTCATAGCACGGGCACAAGCACGCCCTGTTGAAGAGCAGCGCCTCTACCGCGCTACGTGGAAAGCAAACAATCCGCTACAAGTGTTGGCAGACAACAAGGTTCGCAGACGCAAACACCGAAACGCCACCCCGCCGTGGCTGAGTCGCAAGCAGAAATCGGAGATACGGCAGCTTTACCAAATCGCCATGACAATGACGCAGACCACTGGCGAACAGTACGTTGTAGACCACATCATTCCACTACAAGGTGAAACTGTTTGTGGGCTACATGTGCCGTGGAACCTACGGGTAATTACCCAAGAAGAGAATTTAAAAAAATCAAACAAGCTCCTTGCACCCCCTGAAAAAGTGTGATATATTGCAGCTACTCCGGGCTTTCCGGTGCATTAGACAGCCCCGGCTGACGACATACAGACTAATGCGCCTAACTTGTATGTAAGGAAAAATCATGGCATCAACCACGTTTTCTGGCCCGGTTACGTCCACCAACGGCTTTATCGGCGCTTTGACAGGCAACGTCACTGGCAACATTGCAGGAACTGGCAGCACCACGCACGCTACGACCGCCGCAATCAACGCCACTGCAACAGCCACTGCTGCTGAAGTTGCTACTGGCTACATCACCTCCACCTCTGCTTCTTCAACCGCCATCACGCTACCTACTGGTACGTTGCTTGGCGCAGCCCTTGGTGCAGCTAAAGGTACGGTTTTTGACTTGTATATTGACAACACTGGCGGCGCAAGCACAGTGACTATCGTTGTAGCAGTTAACGGCATCCTGTCCACCGCCGCCGCTGACACTGCTGGTTCTTTTGGTGATCTGACCGTTGCCTCTGGTGTGACAGGCTTGGCCCGGTTCACGCTGATGTTCTCTAGCGCAACAGCCTACGTGTTTACACGCACAGCTTAATCTTCGGGGGCAACCCCACAACTGGAGATTAATTATGATGCAAACAGACGTAAAGGCGGCACACCTAACTGCCGCTGGTTCTTTTATGCTGGGGCGTACACGCCTCAAAGGTATTGTGGTCAGCCCCAAAGCTTCAACGGCAGCAACATTTGAGATTCGTGATGGTAGCGCTACTGGCGCTGTGCTGTTTACGATGGACATTGCCAGCGTTACCACCCCGGTAAACTTCAACATCACCATACCCGGAGAGGGAATCTTGGCATCTACAGGGTTACACCTCACAACCAGCGTTGGTACTGTTGTGGGTATTGAAGTTTTTTATGGCTAAGAAAAAAGGCCCGGTTCTCTCTGTGGGTCGGGGCGAGAAGCTACCGATCTCTCAGGGCGCTGGACTGACTGCCAAGGGCAGGGCCAAGTACAACGCAGCAACTGGCAGCAACCTCAAGGCTCCACAGCCCCAAGGTGGCCCTCGCAAGGATTCATTCTGTGCGCGGATGTCAGGTATGCCGGGGCCGATGAAAGACGAAAAAGGCAAGCCAACCCGCAAAGCAGCGGCTCTTGCAAGATGGAAATGCTAAATGCCAAGCTCCAGCAAAAAGCAGCACAATTTCATGGAGGCAATAGCTCACAATCCGGGCTTTGCCAAGAAGGTAGGTATCCCACAGTCCGTGGGTAAGGATTTCTCTAACGCCGACAAAGGCAAATCTTTCTCAAAAGGTGGTGATATGGCTACGAAAATGAATCCCGGTTTCATGGCAATGATTGCTAAGAAAAAAGGTATGCAAGAAGGCTCTAAAGCCGACATGGCATCTGACAAGAAACAAATGATGGGCATGAAGCGTGGCGGTATGACCAAGATGGCAACCGGCGGCTTCGTCCGTGCTGCTGACGGTGTTGCTTCCAAAGGCAAAACCAAAGCCAAGCAGATCAAAATGAAAAGCGGCGGCATGGCCTGCTAGGAGCACAGCATGAAGATGCGTAAATTTGAAAAAGGTGGTTTTGCCACTTCTGAAGACTCTGAAGCCAATGCAGATCGTCTAGGCGATTTCATTGCAAAAAAAGATGTAGATCGCGTGCCCGTAGACGAAGTTGCTGATGATGAGAAGGTGGTTACGGATGATCGGATTGCTAAAACACCTTTAGCGGCCGCTTTTAAACCTAAAACAGTCACCAAAGAAGAACTGGCTAAGTCTGGTATGTCTTTGCGCGACTATATGAATAAACAACAGGGGCTGACGCGGCGCGGTGGCACTCCTGCCGCGTCAAAAGCGGATACGCCGGTAGAGCGGGGGCTCCCCGCTATGTCGGTTAAAGAGCGGTCTGTGGCTATTGCTCAGATCCCTCTTGATGGTGATCGTACGCCGGTTAAGGGAGAATCTGCCAGTGGATCGGAACTTGGGCGCAACGTCAAGAACACCCTGAACTCTATGGCGGGATTTAAAGGCGTTCAATTGGGCCAAGCAGCGGTAGAAGGCTTAGCGACTCCTCGCGCAATAGCAGCAGCTAAAGGGCTTATGAGTGGAAAACCGGCGGCAGAAGTGCGGCGGATTGAACCCACGATGACTAGTGCGGCTGAAAAAGCAAAACTTGCAGGTGAGCTTCGGCGAGGTGCAACACCTACGAATTTCACAAGCCCCAGCAAAACTGCGTCTGCCAAGAGAACGCGCAAAATGAACGACGACGAAGTTGGTGTTGAGTTTCGTAAAGGTGGTTACGCCAAAGGTTACGCATCTGGCGGTTCAGTCTCAGCATCCCGCCGTGGTGATGGTATAGCTCAACGGGGTAAGACCCGTGGAAAGATGTGCTAAATGAGAGCCTCCCGTGGCATGGGGGCCATTGACCCCAGCAAGATGCCCACAGGCAAACGCAAGAAGCGCCGTGATGACACGAATTTCACGCAGTACGCCGAGGGCGGGGAGGTGAAGTCAAAGGTGAATGAAGCTGGCAATTACACCAAGCCTGATCTGCGTAAACGAATTTTCAACAGCGTCAAGGCTGCGGCAATTGTAGGCACGGGCGCTGGGGAATGGAGCGCGAGAAAAGCGCAGGTTATGGCTAAACGATACAAGGCCGCAGGTGGCGGGTATCGTGATTAAAGCGCCACAGAAATCCCTAAGTGATTGGGGCAAACAAGATTGGACAACCAAAAGTGGTAAAAAATCTTCTGACACTGGGGAAAGATACCTGCCAAAAGCCGCAATTAAAGCTCTCAGCCCTGCTGAGTATGCAGCGACAACCAAAGCCAAAAGAGCAGGTAAAGCCAGTGGAAAACAGTTTGTAGCACAGCCTAAAACGATTGCCAAGAAAACAGCAGGATTTAGATAATGACTACTTCGGGCGTTGCTAACTTTGACATGGACTTGAGTGAAGTTATAGAAGACGCATTTGAACGTGCGGGTTCTGAGCTTCGCTCCGGGTATGACATGCGTACTGCACGGCGCTCCCTGAACATCATGTTTGCGGATTGGGCCAACCGTGGCATCAACATGTGGACGATTGAGCAGGGATCGTTCACCCTGACTCAAGGCTTGAATACTTATGCACTTCCGGTGGATACCGTGGACTTGCTTGAACATGTCATCCGCACCGATGCCAACTCGACCTCCAACCAAGCAGACTTGACCATCACCCGCATCAGCATCAGCACCTACGCTACGCTGCCCAACAAGCTAACCCAAGCCAGACCCATTCAGGTTATGGTGCAGCGCAACTCAGGGCAGACATCCACCACAACGTTGACTCTCAACGGGTCAGTGACCGCGACAGCCACCACCATTACCCTCAGTTCAGTCATAGGACTAGCTGCTGCTGGCTACATCAAGGTAGACAACGAGATCATCTACTACGGCTACATCGTGGGTAACGTCCTGACAGACTGCTCCAGAGGGCAGGCTAACACCACCGCAGCAACGCACACAAGCACCACAGCGGTGTATGTATCAAACCCCCCGGCAGTGACCGTGTGGCCCACACCTGATGGCTCCCAGACCTATACCTTCGTGTACTGGCGGCTTCGTAGGAACCAAAACGCTGGGGATGGCTCTGACACGATGGATGTGCCGTTTCGGTTTATACCCTGTGTGGCAGCAGGGTTGGCCTACTACTTGGCGCTCAAGTTGCCCAACGGCATGGAGCGTTTACAGGTATTGAAGGCACAATATGATGAGGCGTGGCAGTTTGCCCAAGATGAAGACCGTGAGAAAGCAGCGGTGCGCTTCGTGCCAAGACAGATGTTTATGTAATCATGGGCAATAGGTTTGCATCAGGTAAGAATGCGATAGCGGAGTGTGACCGTTGTGGGTTTCGCTACAAGCTGAAGCAACTGAAGAAGGAAGTTGTCAAGACCAAAACTTACAACTTGCTGGTGTGCCCAACCTGCTGGACACCGGATCAGCCTCAGTTGCAGTTGGGGATGTACCCGGTAGATGACCCACAGGCAGTTCGGGAGCCGCGCAGAGATTTGAGTTATGTGGTTTCTGGCTTGCTGGCAGACGGAAATCCGGGCGAGGGCAGCAGGATATTTCAGTGGAACTGGAACCCGGTAGGCGGGTCTAGGGCAAACGATGACGGACTGACACCCAACTATTTGGTGGCAGAATTGGAACTTGGTTCAGTTACAGTAAATTAGGAGTTGATATGGACAAGGCAGATTTGAAACAGGACAAGAAGATGATAGCTGGAGCCGTGCACAAGCACGAGAAGAGGCTACATCCCGGCAAAACCATGACCAAGTTTGCCAAAGGTGGCAAGACAGACATGGACATGATGAAGTACGGTCGTGGCATGGCTAAAGTGATGAACCAGAAATCTGGTCGTGGAGGTTAAGATGATTAACAACAAACAAGCAGCGGCCTACGCCAAACCCCACACCATGTCAGGCAAAGCCGTCACGGTCGAGGCCAACCCCGGCAAGGGCAAGGACATGAGCATGTTGAACAATGCCCGTGCTTCGATTGGACGCATCACCAACCAAGAGCAACCCGGTGTGAAGACATCTGGTATCAAGATGCGTGGAACTGGTGCGGCCACTAAAGGTCTAATGTCTAGAGGCCCGATGGCATGAACTACGCTGCGTTGGTTTCTGCGGTTTCCTCCTACACGGAGAACACCTTTCCTACTGTGGACATGAATTTGTTTATCACACAGGCAGAGAAACGTATATACAACACCGTACAGATTCCAGCACTGCGTAAGAATGTAACTGGCATCACCACCGCAAGTAACAAATATCTGGCCTGCCCTGATGACTTCCTGTCTTCTTACTCTTTGGCAGCAATAGACCCAACCACGGGCGCGTACACCTACCTGCTGAACAAAGATGTGAACTTCATCCGGGAAGCGTACCCCAAACCAACAACCACAGGGTCACCCAAGTTCTACGCCCTGTTTGGCCCCGCTGTAGCTTCCAGTGTGATCACAACGGAACTCACGTTCCTCATTGGCCCCACTCCCAACGCTGCCTACAGCATGGAGCTTCACTACTATTACTACCCTGAGTCCATCGTCACGGCTTCGACCACATGGCTGGGGGACAACTATGACCCTGCCCTTTTGTATGGGACATTGGTCGAAGCCTACACCTACATGAAGGGTGAGGCAGACATGATTGGCCTGTATGATGGCAAGTACAAAGAAGCAATGGGCCAACTGAAACGTCTGGGTGATGGGCTTGAAAGACAGGATGCCTACCGTAGTGGGCAAGCTAGGGTTCCCGTCACATGAGCATTTCCCAAACCCTGACCACATCCTTCAAGCAGCAACTGCTTGAGGCGGTGCATGATTTCTCCACAGACACCTTCTATATGGCGCTGTACACAGCCAATGCCGATATAGGGGCGGCTACCACCGTTTACACAGCGACCGGGGAGATTACAGGCACAGGCTACACCGCGACAGGTCAGGTAATGACAGGCATCTCGGTCAGTGTTACAGGCACTACGGCTTTTATAAACTTCAGCAATGTGGTCTGGACAACAGGTGCGTTTACAGCACGGGGTGCGTTAATTTACAATTCATCCAAGAGCAACAAATCAGTGGCAGTATTGGACTTTGGCGCTGACAAAACCACCACCTCATCGTTTACAGTTGTGATGCCAGCCAACTCATCCACCACCTCATTGATAAGACTACCATGATCACAACCACCAAAGGTCTGATGGACGAAGCCCTGCTGGACAAGCGGGAAGGAACCATAGAGAACGACAATGAAACCACGACATGGGTTGAATACTGGTTGGGTGGCGAATTGGTACACCGTTCTGCACATGTGGCTCTGAAAAAGTCCATGTTTGCAGGTCTTGAAGCAGCTTCACTAGGATAAATTATGGCGAACACGCAATCAATGTGCACCTCCTTCATGGGCCAGTTGCTCAATGGCGGTCACCAATTCGGAACCATCACGCTGACCAGCAGGACTAGCTTAACCGCACCTACAAAAGACACGTTTAAAGCCGCTCTGTATTTGGTAGGCGCTACTGTAAACGCCTCAACCACGGCGTACAGCGCAAGCAATGAAGTTACATCGACCAACTACACTGCTGGTGGGGAAGTTATTACCAATGCCAATGTGCCTGTAGCTACAAATAGCTCTAGTACTGCGGGTGTGGCGTACTGGACACCTTCGGCAAGTATTGTGTATGGGGCAAGCGCGACACCTGTGACCTTCGCTGCTTTTGATGCGGTGCTGGTCTACAACTCCACACAGGGCAACACAGCGGTCAGTGTCCACACCTTTAGCAGCCAGACGATCACGGCGGGTGTTTTTACGCTGACCATGCCAACAAGTTCAACGACCACTGCGCTTCTGCGGTTGTCAACAACCTGATGTCATGTCTCTTGGCTGGGGTGACGGCACATGGAGTAGCAGTGTCTGGGGTGGCGGTCAACTAGCTATCACGGGCAATGCGGCAACGGGAGCCGTTGGATCAGTTGTAGCGAGTGTCAGTAGTGCCCTATCTGGTGTAGCGGCATCTGGGGCAGCGGGGACAGTTGTAGCAAGCACCGCAAAGGCCATAACGGGCGTAGCGGCGGTAGGAGCGGTTGGCACGGTCGGTATAGGCATAACGATGCCTCTGACCGGGAACGCAGCAACAGGGGCCGTTGGGACAGTTGCAGCAGGTACTTCGGTAGCCCTATCTGGTGTAGCGGCAGCAGGCGCGATAGGGACGGTAGTACCGTCATATATTTTAGTAGAGACGGGGACATTTGCCAGTGGGTTTGTCGGGACGGTAGCTCCCAGCTTCTCGGTAGCCCTGACAGGTGTAGCATCTGCGGGTGCGGCGGGAACAGTTACTTCTGGAAGATCAGTAGCCCTGACAGGTGTATCGGCATCCGGGGCAGTTGGGTCAGTCGCTTCTGGAAGATCGGTAGCACTGACGGGGGTAGCAGCAGCAGGAGCAGTAGAAGGTTTTGGACTTGCTTTTTGGAGTTTGATTGACGATTCGCAGACCCCTGTATGGGGTGTAATAGCAGATGCACAAACGCCTGCATGGGGGCTGATAGCTAATTCACAGACACCCGCATGGGGAGTGATAGCAGATGCACAGACCCCCGCATGGGGTGTGATAGCGAATCCACAAACACCCACTTGGCAAAATATTGCAACGTAGGAGAATTTAATGGCAACAGCAGCAACATCACTTCTTGGTTTGGCACTCCCGGTCACCGGAGAGCTATCTGGCACATGGGGCGATACAGTCAATGTGTCTATAACCGCGCTGCTGGATACAGCCGTTGCCGGGACAACCACTCTGAGTTCTGACTCAGACGTTACCCTTACCACCACAACCCTTGCCGCCAATCAAGCGCGACAGGCGATTATCCTGTGGACAGCAGGCGGTACAGCTACGCGCACCATCACTGCCCCCGCGCAGAGTAAATCCTACATCGTCATCAACAAAACCAGCAGTTCCCAGAGCATCAAGATTGTCGGGGCTGGCCCCACCACCGGTGTGACCATCGTTGCTGGCACAGCAGCTTTTGTAGTCTGGAACGGCGTTGATTTTGTAACGGCATCCGTGACCTCAACCACGGGTGTTCTCCCCGTAGCCAACGGCGGTACAGGGGTAACGACCTCCACAGGAACGGGTTCTGTTGTACTAAACACCTCACCAACCCTAGTCACCCCGGCACTTGGCACACCCGCCAGCGGCACAGTCACCAACCTGACAGGCACTGCCAGCATCAACATTAACGGCACTGTCGGGGCTACGACTGCAACCACGGGTGCGTTTACTACGCTGAGTGCTACGGGTAATGCAAACTTTGGAAATGCTGGCTCAAGCACTTACGGCGGTTATGCAACTGGTGGCAGAGTCTTTTCTCTTGCGGCGGCTGGTGGGGTTATACCTGCAATTTCAGCGTCAACAGATACTTTTGCAAGCTCTACTGCAATTCGTGCTTATACCAAAGAAACCGCAAACGATACCTCTTACGCTTTTGATATTCAAACAGGCAACGGCACTGGTGTTACGACACAAAAACTTCAAGTAACTTGGGGCGCTAATGGTTTGTGGAACTCCACCGGACTAGCAGTCACCGGGACGCTGAGTGCTACGGGTGCGATGACATCTACGTACACATCAACCTATTTTTTATCCAGTACATCGGCAGGAACAGGGCCAAGCGCAGTTAACATTTACAACACATCAGGCAATCTGATACTTGGCATTGAGGGAAGCGCAGGCGGTGCGTTAGTAACGGGCAGTACAGCCTACGCAACAATACTTGCATCATATGCAAACAAACCTATCCAATTTGGGGTAGACAATGCTGTACGTGCAACAATTTCCTCCACCGCACTAGCCCTTGGAGTCGGCGTCTCACTAACCGGCGGCACAAGCGGCACAGGATATAGCTTCAGCGGCAGTGCGCCAGCGGGTAGTTTGACGCTGGATGCAAGCGGTAACTTGGGTATTGGGACTGCAACGAACATTTATAAACTGGACGTGCGATCTGGAGCAACGGCAAACACTGTAGGCTTTACATCAACCGCCACTACCGCCTACTCCGCAACCGCCTACAACGGAACTGGCGCACGAATTTTTATTTTTGGCGGTGGCGCTTCTGGCGCGGCAAACGGTATTGAATTCAGTCAAGGCGGCGCTTCCGAAATGTTTTTTGGGCAGGTTCAAGAAGCTGCTGGCGCTGGCGCGTTTGTGTTTCAAGGATATAACGGCTCTGCTTACGCAGAACGTATGCGCCTCGACTCCAGCGGTAACTTGGGTATTGGGAC
>Ga0114975_10003483_pt1 | contig 10502 bp, 7 predicted proteins | sample S_130626_EF_Meta_FD_87031 | JGI IMG/M metagenome (GOLD analysis project Ga0114975, IMG submission 87031) | Freshwater microbial communities from Lake Simoncouche, Canada to study carbon cycling - S_130626_EF_MetaG | ecosystem: Environmental > Aquatic > Freshwater > Lake | place: Lake...
AGCATTGTTGCATTGCTATGCATTCCTAGCTGATGCGCTGCTTTATGTATATGCAACCAACCGTCAGCATCCACTTTATCATCACAAATTTGTGTTCTTATTTCTGGATGAAAAATTTCTGCACCGCCTCCTGGCAAAGAATCTAACCCAACTTCGTGCAAGTATTTCATTCCATCTTCAATTGAAACCTTTGCTTTTTTAAACATATAATCAAGTTCAACGGGCGTAAAGCCTTTAATATGCAAATCTGGTCTATGTGCTTTGATTGATTTTAACAAATCAGCAAAAAATTCCAATGTCAATTTAGGATGCACACCTCCAACAATATGCACTTCTGTTACAGGCTTACCATCATAAGATTTTACAATGTGCATCATTTGTTCTATACTCAACTCCCAACCTTCTTCACGTTTTGCATATAGTTTAGAATAAGAACAAAATTTGCAGCTAAAGACACAAACATTTGTTGGTTCTATATGAAAATTTCTATTGAAATAAGTTATATCGCCGTGTTTTTCCTCTCTAACATAGTTTGCTAATGCACCTAAAAAGGGCAAAGAACCTTTTTCAAAAAGTACCACTCCTTCATCAAAACTTAATCGGGATTTGTTCATTGTCTTTTCAGCAATGTTTCTCAATTCTGCATCTTTAGTTATATCTAATATTCTCAAAATTTCACTCATACAAAATATTTGTGCAAATGTATAATAACACACTCTTGAATTGAATGATTGTTATTATTGATTTCCAAATAAGAAAATTAGGCTGTTAGTTTGTTTAATATGTATTTATTTCGCAAGTACAGCAAAACTGTCGTCAATGGAACCTATCAATCTTCGCTCGTTTGCACAAAAAGTTCGGTATAATAAAAACTCATTTAAAAAATATCTTAGAAAAATAGAAAAAAATCCTCCCAAAAATTTACTGAGTATATTGGTTGATATTGATAAAGAAGTTTGGGCAGAAACTGATTGTTTAAGTTGTGCAAATTGTTGCAAAAAAATGACGCCTACTTTTACAACAAAAGACATAAAAAGAATTGCAAAGTATCTTGAAATGACACCCAATGCTTTTAAAGAAAAATGGTTATATCAAGAGAAAAAAAGTAAAGATTGGGTAAATGTTAAACAGCCTTGCCAGTTTTTAGATTTAAACACAAATATGTGCAGCATTTATGAAGTTAGACCTGCTGATTGTTCTGAGTTTCCTCATTTTATAAAAAAGCAACCCTTAACTTATTTTCACATTCATCAACAAAACATTTCTTATTGCCCTGCCACTTATAAAATGGTAAAAAAGATGATGGAAGTGATAAAATAAATTATTCAATCATACACGATATTTTTTAAAATCAAATCCCTTGCAATTGTATCTATCATTACACTTAAATTTGTTGCCCCAACATTAGATAATATGAGTGAAGTAAGAAGTTTGAATTTTATTGAAGAAATTATTGAAAATGATTTAAACAGTGGAAAGTACAATACTATTGTAACCAGGTTTCCTCCTGAGCCAAACGGCTATTTGCACATGGGGCATGCATCTAGCATTTGCTTAAATTTTGGGCTTACAAAAAAATACCAAGGTTACACCAATCTTAGGTTTGATGATACAAATCCTACAACAGAGGAAACTGAATATGTTGACAGCATAAAACAAGACATCAAGTGGCTTGGTTTTGATTGGAAGAATGAATACTATGCAAGTGATTATTTTGAGCAGCTTTATCAATTTGCTATAACCCTCATCAATAAAGGATTAGCTTATGTTGACGATAGTAGCGCTGAACAAATAGCTATAGAAAAAGGCACACCAACCCAGCCTGGTGTAACAAATGAATTTAGAGAAAGAACCATTGACGATAACCTGAAGCTATTTGCAGAAATGCGTGCAGGAAAATTTGTAGATGGAGAAAAAGTATTGCGTGCAAAAATTGATATGGCATCAACAAATATGTTAATGCGTGATCCTATTTTATATAGAATTAAACACGCACACCATCATAGAACTGGTGATGCTTGGTGTATTTATCCTATGTATGATTTTGCACACGGGCAAAGCGATTCTATTGAAAATATTACACACAGCATTTGCACTTTAGAATTTGTACCACACAGAGAATTATACGTTTGGTTGATTGAAAAATTAGAAATATATCCATCACATCAATACGAATTTGCACGTCGCAATTTGAATTACACTGTAATGAGCAAACGCAAACTTTTACAGTTAGTTAATGAGAATTTTGTGAATGGTTGGGATGACCCCAGAATGCCAACTATTAGTGGAATGAGAAGGCGTGGATACACAGCTGATGCTATCAGAGATTTTTGCGAAAGGATTGGTATAGCAAAAAGAGAAAACCTAGTTGATATTGGATTATTAGAGTTTTGTGTTAGAGAGCATCTTAACAAAATTGCACAACGTAGAATGGTTGTTTTTGACCCATTGAAAATTACTATCACAAATTATTCTGGTGAAGGAGAAATTATTCAGTCTGAAAACAATCCTGAAGATGAAAATGTTGGCAATAGAGATATTCCATTTACAAACGAAATTTATATAGAGCGAGAAGATTTTATGGAAATACCTCCAAAAAAATATTTTAGATTAGCTCCTGGCCAAATGGTGCGTTTAAAAAGTGCATTTATCATTCAATGTGATGAGGTGGTTAAAGATGTTGATGGTAATGTTTTAGAGTTAAAATGTTCTTATTTACCTAATAGCAAAAGTGGTAGCGATACAAGTGGTGCTCAAGTAAAAAGTACGATTCATTGGGTGAGTATTAAAGATGCTGTACCAGTTGAAATAAACTTATACGATAGATTGTTTAAAGTAGAAAATGTTAGTGATGAGGAAGGTGATTTTAAGGATTATATCAACGAAAACTCATTACATATTCAGGCTACAGCTTATGCTGAAAAAGCAATAGCACTTGCAACTTTAGCAGATCGTTATCAGTTTTTAAGAAAAGGATATTTTTGTTTAGATAAAGATAGCACCTCAGATAAACTCATCTTTAATAGAACCGTAACTTTAAAAGATTCATGGGCTAAGGAAAAAGCAAAATAAGAGTATGTATAAAACTAAAAAACCGCTGTTACAACAGCGGTTTTTTAGTTTTATTTCGATTAAGAATAACTATGATGTAGTTTCTTTCTTCTTTTTATTTGTTTTAGGTGTCAACATGAGGAACATCCTTTTTCCTTCTAATTTAGGCAACGCTTCTGGCTGACCAACTTCTGCCAATCTTTCAGCAAATTTCAACAATACTAATTCGCCTCTCTCTTTAAATTGTATAGCACGACCTTTAAACTGAACATAAGCTTTTACTTTATTCCCATCTTTCAAAAATCCTTCAGCGTGTTTAGCTTTAAAGTTAAAATCGTGATCATCTGTACTAGGCGTAAACCTCACTTCTTTAACTTCACTTTGCTTAGCATTGGCTTTCATTTCCTTTTCCTTCTTCTTCTTTTCGTAAAGGAATTTTTTGTAGTCAATTGCTTTACAAACGGGCGGATCAGCATTTGGAGATATTTCAACTAAATCCAATTCTAAATCTTGTGCAATTTTCAAAGCTTCTTGAATTGGATAAACACCAACTGTAATGTTTTCGCCAACTAGCCTTACTTGCTGTGCACGAATTCTTTCATTAATACGATGTTCAGGTTCAGGTTGTCTGTTAAACCTTGGATTAAATCTGCCCCCTCCAGGGCGTGGTGGAAATGCCATTAAGTGTTTTTTTGTGAATAATTTAGTACCGACTAAAATTTAATATTTGTAAAAATAATACTATTCGCCTGATTTTCTATGTAAAATTTCATCAGCAATGTTAGCAATAAATTCTTCAACAGTTTGTTGACCCAAATCTCCTTTACCTTGACGACGGATTGAAAGTTTATTTTCTGCTGCTTCTTTCTCTCCAACAACCAACATATAAGGCACTCTACTTAACTCTGCTTCACGAATTTTTTTGCCAATTTTTTCGCTTCTATCATCAATCTCAACTCTTACTCCTATTGCTTTCAGCTTAATTGTTACATCTTTTGCATAATCCATAAATTTATCGCTAATTGGCAATATTTTTACTTGCAATGGACTTAACCAAACTGGAAATTTACCAGCATAATGCTCTAATAAAAATCCAATAAAACGCTCGTGAGTTCCTAATGGAGCTCTATGGATAATTAGTGGAATTTCAGGTTCGTTATTTTGATTGGTGAAGCTTAATTTAAAACTCCTGCTTTGTGCAAAGTCTACTTGATTGGTTGCTAAAGTGAATTCTCTTCCAATAACACTAAAAATTTGAACGTCAATTTTAGGACCATAAAACGCTGCCTCATCTTGCACTTCAACAAATGGTGTTCCTGTTTCTATTAAAACTGCACGAACCATTTCTTCTGTTTCTTTCCAAAGTTCCGGTTCATTTACATATTTCTTTCCAAGCTTTTCAGGATTATGTAAACTCAAACGCATTTGGAATTTCTCTACTCCAAATATTTTAAAATACTTTAAATACATTTCATTTACAGCCTTGAACTCTTGTGCAAAATCATCCTTACTGCAATAAATATGTGCATCGTTCATGTGCAAACAACGAACACGCATTAAGCCAAATAATTCGCCGCTTTGTTCATATCTGTAACAAGTTCCATACTCTGCAATTCTGTATGGTAAATCACGATAGCTCTTAGGCTCTGCATCAAATATTTTATGGTGATGCGGACAATTCATTGCTTTCAAATAGAACTTCTCTCCATCTAATTCCATTGGGGGAAACATGCCATCTGCATAATAAGGTAAATGCCCACTTGTTAAGTATAAACTTTCTTTAGCAATATGTGGCGTTACAACTCTTTTATATCCGGCGGCATTTTCAGTTTCTTTAGCTAATTTTTCAAGCTCTTCAATAATCACCGTTCCATTAGGCATCCAAAGCACCAAACCTTGTCCCACTTCATCATTCATGGTATAAATACCTAACTCTTTACCCAATTTTCTATGGTCTCTTTTCTTCGCTTCTTCCAACATCAATAAATACTCATCCAATTCCTTTTGATTCGGAAAAGTAATACCATAAATACGAGTTAATTGTTTATTTTTTTCATCTCCTTTCCAATATGCACCAGCAATGGAAGTTAGTTTGATGGCTTTAATGAACCCAGTGTTTGGAATATGTGGCCCACGACATAAATCTGTAAAATTTCCTTGTTGGTAAAAAGTGATGTTTCCATCTTCTAATTTCTCTAATAAATCCAATTTATACTCATCGCCTTTCTCTTTAAAATAAGCAATGGCTTCTGCTTTACTTTGTGAACTACGATTGAATGGATTAGCCTGTTTTGCCAATTCATTCATCTTTTTTTCAAGCGTTACTAAATCTTCTTCTGTTAATTTATTATCGCCTAAATCAATATCATAATAAAACCCTTTTTCAAGTGCTGGCCCCACCCAAAATTTTGCACCAGGAAACTTATCTTCAACAGCTTCTGCCATTAAATGTGCTGATGAATGCCAGAAAGTATTTTTACCTTCAGCATCATCCCACATCACTAATTTTAAAGTTGAATCTTTTTCTATAGGGCGTGTTGCATCCCAGACTTCACCATCAACATTGGCAGCAAGCACTTTGCGAGCTAATCCTTCACTAATACTTTTTGCGATGTCTAACGCACATGTACCTTTTTCATATTGGCGTACTGCACCATCTGGAAAACTTATATTAATCATTGCTTACTTAAAATATGGTTGCGAAAATAAAGGATTGATTGGAGAGATGGTGTAATGATTTTTAACATTTTCAATAACAATTCTCAAAAACATAAGATGTTGACGTTTTGTATATATTTCTTCTCTACCACCAACAAAATCATTTTAAGATAGGTTACTATAAAATAAAGTGAGGCATTTTACTTTTAGGATAAGCTACTTTAAACTAAACTAAGGCATTTTGATTTTAAAGTATATTACTTTAGCATAAATCTAATATGGATAAAATACATTTTGTGTTTTCAATCACTTACAAACACAGCCAATAACAATGTAAACCGATTAAATCCCTATTGCGAAACTCAATGTTGTTGCTAGATATGGGAAACTGTTTTTCTTTGCAGCATGAACTATTCTTCACTAGAACAATGCCTGCTCGACCTTGAAAAAAATGGACACCTCATTCGTATTAAAGAAGAAGTGGACCCTTATTTAGAAATGGCTGCCATTCATTTAAGAGTATTTGAAGCAGGTGGACCAGCTATTTTGTTTGAGAATGTTAAAGGCTCAAAATTTAGAGCTGTCTCTAACATATTTGGCACCATAGAAAGAAGCAAATTCATTTTTAGAAAAACATTTTCACAAGTACAAAAACTGATTGAATTAAAAGGCAATCCAATAGCAGCTATTAAACACCCAATTGATAATTTTACAACAGGACTTGCAGCCCTGAAAGCCTTGCCATTAAAGAATCCCATTAGCAAACCAATTTTATACGAAGAAATCAAAATATCAGATTTACCACTCATTCAACATTGGGAAAAAGATGGGGGTGCTTTTGTTACATTACCACAGGTTTATACAGAAGATGTTGATGCACCTGGCATCATGAAATCTAATTTAGGTATGTATAGGATTCAGCTATCTGGTAACGATTTTGAGCTGAATAAAGAGATTGGTTTACACTACCAATTGCATCGTGGCATTGGTGTTCATCAAACTAAAGCAAATAAAAAAGGATTGCCTTTAAAAGTAAGTTGTTTTATTGGTGGCCCCCCATCGCATTCACTATCTGCTGTAATGCCCTTGCCAGAAGGAATTAGTGAAATGACTTTTGCTGGAGTGATTGGAGGCAGAAGGTTTCGTTACTTTTATGATGATGGCTTTTGCATTAGTAGTGATGCTGATTTTGTTATTACTGGTGAAGTTTACCCAAATGACAATAAACCAGAAGGACCTTTTGGTGATCACTTAGGATATTACAGTTTACAACACGAATTTCCTGTAATGAAAGTGCATAAAGTATATGCCAAAAAAGATGCTATATGGGCGTTTACGGTTGTGGGGCGTCCGCCACAAGAAGATACAAGTTTTGGCAACCTCATTCACGAACTTACTGGAGATGCCATTCCTCAGGAAATTCCTGGTTTAAAAGAAGTCAATGCTGTTGATGCTGCTGGTGTACATCCATTGTTACTTGCCATTGGCAGTGAGCGTTACACACCGTATGCTCAAACAAAACAACCTGCCGAATTGCTCACCATTGCCAATCATATTTTAGGAACTGGACAGCTTAGTTTAGCTAAATTTTTATTCATAACAGCTGATGAATCCAATCAACTTTCTACACACAATATTCAACAATATTTTGAGTATGTGTTAGAAAGAATTGATTTAACAAGAGATGTTCATTTTTATACCAACACAACAATGGATACGCTTGATTATAGTGGTTCTGGATTGAACACAGGAAGCAAGGTTGTGTTTGCTGCTTATGGTGAAATAAGAAGAGCATTGTGCAGGGAAGTGCCACAGGCATTAAAAGAATTAGAAGGCTTTGAAAATGCACAATTGTGTATGCCAGGAGTTATTGCCTTGCAAATTAGCAATAAGGAAATAGCAATTAGAAATTGTGTTGACATGCTAAGCAATCAATTATCAAAATCCAAACATCAAATCTCAAACCCAATTATTATTCTCTGTGATGATGCTTCTTTTGCTGCAGCTACTTTAAACAATTTTCTTTGGGTAACATTCACTAGGTGCAACCCAGCAAATGATATTTATGGTGTTGATGAATTGGTTCAAAATAAACACTGGGGCTGCAATGGTTCTTTAATTATTGATGCTAGAATAAAACCTCATCACGCTCCTATTCTTGAGAGGAATATTGACGTTGAAAAAAGGATTGATAAACTTTTTGAGAAAGGAGGAAGTTTGCACAGCATCAACAATTAAAGCAGAAACAGTTAATATTGCATATAACCGCAATATACAATGAAAACAGAATTAGAAATACACAGTTGCTTACATTGCAATTCAAGAACACGTTCAATTTTTGGTTCACTGCCACTAGATGATGTAAGTTCTTTAGATAATTTAAAATCTTGCTCTCAATATAAAAAGGGGCAGTATATTTTTTCTGAAAATGGACATCCCTTAGGCTTATACTGCATCCATCACGGCAAAATAAAACTTACAACATCAGGATTAAATGGGAAAGAACAAATTCTTCGTCTTTTTAAAGATGGGGATATTTTTGGGTATCGTTCTTTGTTATCTAATGATAGATACAATTGTTCTGCTGTAGCATTAGAAGATGCTTCTGTTTGTTTTATTCCAAAAGACAACTTTTTTGAACTATTGAAAGTAAATCAAAAAGTTAGTTTTGAACTACTGAAACTGCTTTCAAATAATTTAAAACAAGCTGAAGAACAATTGGTTTCTATGGCACAAAAAAATGTTAGAGAAAGAATGGCTGAAGCGTTGTTGTTCTTCAAAGCTTCATTTGGATTAAACGAAACCGACAACTCACTTAATATTGCCTTTAGTAGAGAAGAAATTGCTGGTTTTGTTGGTACTTCAACAGAAACTGTAATAAGACTTTTATCAGAATTTAACCATGATAAAATAGTTAGGCTAGCTGGCAAAAAAATCATTATTACTAACTTAGATAAGCTAGTAAATACAGCCAATCTTGATCACTAAATAAAAGTATGAGATTTATCATATTTGATACAAATTTCCATCATACTTAAACTACTATTTCGCAAATACTTTTGTTAAATAAAACAAAGTATATGTGCGTTACTATAAACAAATACAACGAAATAATAAGATTACTTGAAGACACCATTTATCCTGCTATGGATCATCTGCTGCAAGAATCAAATACGAACGATAATGAAACACTAAGTGATACAACGCTTACAGATTTGAAAAAGGAATTTACTTCATTGGAATTGTTTGAAAGAAAATTAATTTTTCCATCCATTATATCCATTTTCAATAATCCCCAAGCCTCAACCTTTGACCCGAATATTCCTGAAATAATTCTGCTTACAAAATCAAAAGAAGAGAAAATAAAACAACTAATTGTTGTGATAGAAGAATGTATGCAACAAAAGGAATGTGCTATTTGCTCTAACGATAATAAAGTTAGAAGCTGGTTAGGGAGTTTAATTTATTCATTCAATAATAATTATTTCCCACTAAAACTTAGATGGATATTATTACTTGAAGAATTAAATCCTGAAAAAGTTAATTGCAAAAACAGAGCCTCTGGCAAATGTAAATGTGGTAAGTTGGATGAAATAAAGTTGAAATAAATAAGAAGAAGCATTGCACTAATGACAAGGAAATACTTTATTAATAATATTGTCAATTATTGAACTTATATAAGGAATAATTAAGTTCAATACCTTAAAACAAAGTGACCCCCATCATTAACTTACAATCAAAAAATTATCTGGCAAAAAATGTATTTGTTTTATTCATTAGAATGCTAATCTATCGCCACCATTTAACCAAGATAAATTGATTTCATCTGGCACTTTCATACGCTCTGCAATTCTTTTATACCTGTCTGCTAATTTGCACAAATATTCTTGTGCTTTGGCTGCTCCATCTTTTAACCCTGTTAAATGTTCAATTTTCCAAAGTTTTACTAAGTGTTCAATAATGCTTGCGTAATCCCAAGTAGTGTAAACACCTATTTTTTGCGTAATAGCAGAAAAATCTACAAATATGTTAGGGTTTTTATTACCTTCTTTCATTAGAGCAATTGGCATTACAATTTGCTTACGCATAAGATCTTCAAAAGATTTAATAGCTCCATTTGGATCTATTTCAAAAACTTTTGATACAAAAGACTTGTAAGCTTTTTCGTGCCTAGCTTCGTCTCCAGCAATTTGTTTGCAAATTCTAGACAAAGTATTATCACCTGCTTTATCTGCAAGTTTTCCTGTGTTGACGTGAGATATTTTTGTAGCTCTTTCTTGAAATGAAGTATAAATAATTGCTTGATAAGGATCGCCATTTGCACCTGCATCAAAACCATTATAAATTAATCTGTGGATGGTTTGTTCAACTGCTTTCATATCACACCTTCCAGAAAGGTATAGGTATTTATTAAGCAAATCTCCATGACGATTTTCTTCTGCAGTCCAAGCTCTACTCCAAGCAACCCAACCATTACTACTAGTTAAACTTTTTTCTTCGTTCACTAATAAATTAAAATAAGTTTGATAGCTTGGTAGTGCTTCTTCTGTAATCATGTTACCAATTAGAGAACAAATTACAGTATCTGGAATATTAGCAGATCTTTCTCTTAATTTTTTCACCTCGTCCAATGCATCTTCTTTGGTCAAATCTGGCAAAAAATCAGTAGGCTGCCAACAATCATCAGGGTCCAAAAGCGTTGTTTGAACCGTTTCTGAAACAAAACCTTGAAGCATTTGAATAACTTCCATATTCTTATAAACTTCGTTAGGTGTATTATTGTTGGGCATTAT